>Ga0156104_111_pt3 | contig 23887 bp, 23 predicted proteins | sample RifCSPlowO2_02_FD_107757 | JGI IMG/M metagenome (GOLD analysis project Ga0156104, IMG submission 107757) | Methylotenera sp. RIFCSPLOWO2_02_FULL_45_14 | reverse complement strand
CGACGTTCTGCATGCTGGCCTGTTTGATATTCTCCATTGCCAGCGCTACCTGATCCATGCCCACCATCTGCTGCTGGCTCGATGCGGCAATCTGGGTGGCGGCCTGCGCTGCTTCATTGATGCTGTCGGCCAGCAGGCGGATCGATTCGCCAGTCTCGGTGGACTGCCTGACACCGGTCTCGACTGCCTTGTACCCCTGTTCGGTGGCAAGCACCGCAGCCGACGTGGCTTTCTGGATGTCGCTCAGAATTGAACGTACCTGAGTGGTGGCCTGCTTGGATTGCTCGGCGAGGCTCTTGACCTCCTGCGCCACTACCGCGAAGCCCTTGCCCTGTTCGCCGGCCTTGGCCGCCTCAATGGCAGCATTCACCGCCAACAGGTTTGACTGCTCGGCGAGGTCGTTGACGGTGGCGATGATCTCGCCGATGGTCTGGCTCTGTTCGCTTAAACGCATGATGCTCTCGGCAATGGATTCCATCTGTTCCTGGATGCGGTTCATCCCCTGAATGGCCTCCTCCACCGACTTGCGTCCGTCCTGCGAAACCCGAGATGCTTTTTGTGCACTGTCGGAAACATTGCGCGCCTTCTGGCTGGCAAGCTGCGCGGTCTGCTTCACTTCCTCCACCGTGGCGGTAGTCTCGCTCACCGCACTCGCCGTCTCGGCAGCACCGGAGGCCACCTGGGTGGTAGTGGCGAGAATTTCGCTGGAGGAGGAGGCGAGCACGCCGACCCCTTCGTTAATCTCGCGCAGCAGTTTCCGCAACCCTTCGAGCATCGCACAGAATGCGCGCAACAGTTCCCCGACTTCATCGGTGCGATGCCCTGCTGGAATGCTGACTGTGAGATCGCCGGAAGCGACCTTCCCGGCAATGGCCGAGATCATCTGGAGCGGCACTGCAATGACCCGGCTGATCAGCAGCGCCATTACCACCGCCAGCAAGATTGCTGTAAAACCGACCATAGTGAACAGGCGTAGCGTGCGCTCTGCTGCCAGTTCGGATTCCGCCACGGCGGCACGCGCCTGTTCCACGGCCGCATCACCCAATTTTTGGGCAATGGCGCGCATCTTCAGGTAACGTTCTTCCTGGATACTTAACGCCAGTTCCCTGGCTTGATCCATCTTCCCGGCATAGATCAGCGGAATGAGCTGATCATCCCGCGTCCGGATGAACGCCTCGCAGATTTTTTTGAGCTCCTCAAGCTTGTTGAGCATACTTGAATCATTGCGATTGCGCTCCAGCAGACGCTGTATGAGATCGGTAACCTCCTTGTTGCGATCCAAGATATCCTGCTGCCAGATTTCCTGATCTGCTCGCTTCGTTACCAGTATCATGCTGAGCAGCGATGCTCGCACACCATTCTGGTTCATCCGAAGCTTCATCAAATCCTGTGCGTTGGCAAATTCTTCCTTATATAGTTTTTTCTGCACAGCTTGAATCGTTGCAATACCCTGATACGCAACCGTAATTACGGCCACGAGGAAGACTATCATCAGCCCGAAGCCGAAGAAAAGTTTGTTGCGCGTGGTCAAATTCAGAAACCATTTCATTTTTGTTCTCCTTGTTATTCTGTCAAACTCGAACAGGGATATCTCTTATCATCCTACCTGTTCCTGCACAATAAGCTTCCCATCATTCAAAAGTTTTTCAGCATCAAGAATGACTATACGCTCCACGGTCACCCCTAGCAGATAGTTCTCGCGGATGCCCGTCAGCGTGGGCAGGGACGGCTGAATACCGGCACGCTGAATGCGGCGCACACCGCTGATGGCATCGGCCACAATGCCGAAAGCCATGTCTCTGGACTCAAGCACGATCACCTTGTTAAGATCAGTCAATCCTTTTTCAGGAAGATCAAAAAACTTTTTAATATCGATAACCGAAAGAATCTCTCCGCGCACGTTAACGATACCGAGCACGAAAGCCGGGGTACATGGTAGCGGTGTAATATCTTCCAGCGGATAGACCTCGCGAACGTATTCCGATACGACAGCATACCGCTCATGGGCGAGGAGAAATTCAATGACATCGATACCTTCGTCGGCGGCCTCCACTGGCACAGCTTCCCGTGCAAGAATCTGTGCTCTTTCTTTCAGAACCCGTCGGGTGGTTTCGCTAGTCGGTGTCCAGATACGCTCTATTGCGATACTCGCCGCTTCCAGACGGTCCTCAACCTCGCGCCAATCGATTGCCTTGTTCGTCTTTTGTGGGGTTGTCTTGTAGGTCACTGCATTCCTTTCATGCGCTTACCGCCATAGTCTGCGGCAGACTTGCCAGCAGAGACGTGACTATCTCGACCAGCCGCCCGGCAGTCAGCCCGTCCGCTTCCGGCATGGTTTCGTCCAGCGGATACTTGCGCAACAGCACCAGCACATTTTTAAAGTAGCGCTGCGCTTGCCGGTAGCGTCCCTGCGACTGATGCAGATTCCCTAAGCTGAAGTGAGCGAGCACGAAATCGGGATCGAGATATAGCGCGCGCATCAAAGACTGTATGGCAATATCGTGCTGTCCCTGCTCCTGCAAAATAGTGGCCAAAAGATACTGGTGTGCCGGATTAAATTTGTCGGCAGCGATCCCCTTTTCGCACCACTTCAGCGCCTCGTCGAGCCTGCCCTGGTTAGCGCAGTTACGTGCCAGACATGATGGCGTCTCGCACTCATCCGGCTGTAGGACTGGCAGCTGATCGGCTTGCACTGCATGAATATCAGCATCCGCAACCATAGGCTCTGCCGGCACGCTCTCTGTTTCCATGAGCGTCTGCGGAACCTGATGCCCGCCAACAAGCAGCTGAGGTCCGGCATCTACCATCTTTCGGTACAGCACCGCCCCCGGAAACTCGACCGGTGTAAACGAGGAAAACAAGACATTCGATGCCTCCACCGGGCTGACGATCAACCAGCCGCCATCCACCAGCGCCCGGTAAAAATTGCCGGCAACCTGCTTTACCCGTCGCGCGGTGAAATACATCAGGACATTGCGGCAAAAAATCACGTCCATCGCACTGGTGTTGTTCGACAGCGATGGATAAACGTCATCGACAAAATTGAGATAGGAAAACGTCACCATTTTCCTGATACGAGGATGTATCTCGAAGCGCCCATCGCTGCGCTTGTTGAAATAACGCTCGCGGAGCCAGCCTGGCGCATCGCGAAACGACCATTCACCGTACACGCCCTGCGCCGCCTTGCGCAGAAATTTCGGGTTAAAGTCCGTCGCCAGAATGGTGATGTTCCATTCTTTAAGATCAGGAATGAGCCTGTCGAGCAGTATCGCAATGGTATAGGCCTCCTCGCCCGTGCTGCAGCCCGCACACCAGATGCGCAAACGCCGCTCATTCTGGCGGCGTGATTGTAACAGTTGCACAAGAACCTGCTCCCCGAGAATCTCCAGGCTCTGCTTCTCCCGGAAAAAATAGGTTTCCCCTACGCTCAGGTGGCTGGCGAGCACCTCGTTCATGTGGCGTGTCAGCGGGGCTGACAACAGCCAGCGCGCACATGATTCACAGTCCGAAAAATTGAAATCCGGTGCTGCCGCAGCAATCCCTCGCTCAAGGTCGCCCCAGCGCTCTGGCGGAAAGTGCAGCCCCGTCTGCGCGGCAACAAATTCGCTCAAGCGTGGCAACAGTGGGAAGGAAAGTGTGGAACCCATATTTTGCCTCATGAGGCTTCCAGTACCTGGTTTTTCAGGGCTTGATTCAGGGAATCTTCTTCTTCCAACGAAAGGAATTTATCCAGGTCGTGGATAAGGATTAAGCCGTCGCTTAGTTTTACCACCCCCTCCACATACTCAATCTTGGGAAGAATATTTTCTGCCGTGATCAGGCTCTGCGCTTCGCATGCGATGACATCCAGCACCGCGTCCGCCACCAGCGCAACCGGCCTTCGCGCCGTGTGCGCGACAAGCAGTTGGTCGGAAATAGCAATCTCCCGTTCCGGCAAGCAAAAACGCCGACGCACATTGATAACCGAGATGACTTGCCCCTGGAAATTGACCACGCCAAGGATGATATCCGGCGCATTTGGCAATGGGGTAATAGCAACTATGCGCACCACCCGACCCACCGTCGGCAAAGATAGAGCGTAGTGTTGATCGTCCAAGGTAAAAATAACAAGGAAATCTGACTTCTTCATCTCAACCCTATGGTGATGTTAAGGGATGGCCAAATGGACCAGCATATCAATCGCGCCTGCCTAATCAGCATTACTTAATACAAATAGTTTATCTCTGGATTCATGATAATTGAAAAGAGATACTTGTTCAACTCGGCCTTCATGTGCACATGGCCTTCCTGATAACCGATGTGGTGCAAAACTTCCTAGCACCTCAACCTTTTATTTACAGAATATCCATATTGAGCAGCTTCCATTATGACCACTTAAAGATAAATAAAATTGTGCCGCCGATTTGAGCTATGACAAATAATACAACACCCTTGCGTAATTGTTGTGACAAAAACCCACCGTTGTTCCAGGTAATCCTACAAAGATGCCTGACAAACCCTGGCAACCTAGATTCCCTACCGAACAAAATGCCAGCATTACACAAATTCATGATGCAATTATGCAAATGGATCATGTAACTCAACAAAATACGGCTTTAGTTGAAGAAGCCGCTACTGCCGAGTCTATGATGGATCAGACTGAACAGTTGATGAGTGCTGTGAGTGTGTTTAGTATAAAGGATGACAATACTCAATATCAGCCTAGAATGTTATTGTTAAAATAAATGATTTTTTTAGCGTGACAGTGCGTTAAAAATGACATGATGTAAACGTAAGGTTATAAGGCACTGTTTTGATTAAAAACAAGAGACTAAATCAAATAATTCTTGGTAGATAGTGGTAGTGGGTAGTGCAGCAATAAGTGCACGATGCTGAATATTGAGTAGGATTTTTGAAATTTATTGAGACATTCAGGAGAATAAAAATGGCTGTAATTGATCGTGTTTTAATTGGTGAAGCGTTAGTGATTGAAAATCGTCCAGATAGTAATGAACTAGACCTTAAAAATGTTGCGCATATTGACCTGATTATGGGACCGCGTGGTAGCGCAGCTGAAGATGCATTCTGCCGTACATTGACCGACCAAAAAGAAGGCGTGAATGGTTTGCTCGCCATTGTTGCCCCTAACATGATGGTTAAACCTAATACGGTGATGTTTAATAAAGTAACGCTTAGAAACACTAAACAGTCAATACAAATGTTTGGGCCGGCACAACGCGGTATTGCGATGGCCGTGATGGATTGCGTGGCTGACGGTACGATTCCAGTAGAAGAAGCTGATGATGTATTTATCTGTGTAGGTGTGTTTATTGACCAATCTGCAGATATGGATGAGCGTATTCAGGAGTGGAACTACAGAGCCACTAAACAAGCAATTAAAAGTGCAATAGCACGTGAACCAAAAGCTACTGATTTACTTAAGGTTTACAAAGAATCTGCGCATCCTTTCGCAGCACATCCAGCAAGAAGAAGAGCTACTGATAAATAGTTAACTAAGATCTTGGTTTGAAGGGTGTCCTGAATTTTGTGTAAATAGCATTAAGATTTTTTCGGCAAATTTTGTTCCAACACCAATTTGAATTTATGTAATGCAGCTTCAGCCAAGCCGTTAAGCTCATGTAAGCTACGTCCTGTAAGCTGCGCTATGCCGTCAGCAACAGTATTCATCGTAATAATTTGAAATTGGCCATTGGTAACAGCTTGAATTACTTCATCACTCAGCACGAGATGACGCATGTTGCGCTCTGGCATAAGCACGCCTTGTTGGCCGTTTAATCCGATTTCTTTACACACACGGAAGTAGCCTTCAATCTTTTCGTTCAAGCCCCCTATAGGCAACACTTCACCATGCTGATTCAATGCGCCTGTGACGGCTATGCCTTGTTTAATCGGCACCTGCGCTAACGATGACAATAAAGCAAACAATTCAGCACATGAGGCTGAGTCACCATCTACGCCGTTGTACTCTTGCTCAAACACCAATGATGCTGTGAGGTTAAGCGGGTTTAACTGCGCAAAGTTAGTATGTAGCCAGCTTTGCAATATCATTACGCCTTTATCATGCGTGGGGCCACTCATCCTTACTTCACGATCTATGGTGAGCACACTACGGTTGCCTGCGTAACAATTGGCTGAAATACGCACAGGTGAACCAAAACTCGCTTCAGAAAGGTCAATATGTGTCAGGCCGTTAATTTGCCCAATACACTCGCCCTGCACGCTAATGATTAACTCTTTATCGACAATGGAATCTCGCATATGCGATTCAATATAGCTGTGACGTGCATATTTACGTTGTATCGCCGCTTTTACGTCTTCAATCTCAACTAAAATGGCACCACGTAAAGTAGCAGCTGCTGCACTCTCTAGCAGCAGTTTTTCTAGCACAGCAAATTTAGTGCTTAGCCTGGTTTGGTCTTCAACTAATCTGTGCATCGCCTGCAACAAACCTGCAACGGCATCCGCCGTAAAATGATGGCAATGGTGTTGTTGGCATTTGTGTGCAACAAACGTAGCATAAGCGGCATAGTTATCAGCACTTGCTTTAACTTGGTCCGCAAACTCGATTTTGATTGGAAAGTAATCAAAAAAGTCAGGTTTAATGCTGAGCAACTCGTAATAGTCTTCTCGCGTTGCCACCAATACTATTTTAACAGTTACAGGTATTGCCGCCTGTGCGCTAATCAAGCTGCTACCTTGATTGCTGCTACTGCTTAAATCTTCAATTTGCAACGTTCCGTTACGTAAAAAGCGGTGTAGTTTTTCAAGAATATGTGACCCATTTTGCTCATCCGCCAAAATATCTCGTAAATGCAGCAACAATGTGCCCGCATCGGCTCGGAGCAAATTGCCCGCGCGTAGCCGCATAAAGTCTGGAATATTACTAGCTTCGCTCGCGCTCTCAATACCGCCAAACAAGGACTGCAAGCTTGGGTCATTATCATAAAGAACCGGCGCATGCTGGCCTGCATGATGCTCTACCAGCACATTAGCGCGGTAGCGCCCAAAAAAACTCTCAGTTAGCAGTGCCTCAAGGTTGCTTTCACCATCAGCGTTTGAACTAGGCTGCCAGACTTCTAAAGTATCTAGAATATCTTGCAGCAATGCATTGAAGTAATGTGTAGGCATTTTATCTGCATCAATCAGCGTAAGGCTCGCTTTAACAGTGCTTAGCTGGCCCTCTAAAAATATTTGCAAAGGTGCCAATGAGTTTTGCTGAACTTTAGCCTCCAAAAGACTAGATAAGTCTTTAGCAAAAGTGCGAATAAACAGATCTAAAGCTTGCTTTAACTGTGTGCCAGCGCCTGCAGGCAATTTTAAAAACAATGGCTTACCGTTTGCTTCAAACTGATATAAAGCGACTAAATCACTTGCTGCTGGTAACTTAGCTGCGGCCTCATGCATCATGCTCAACATGAGCGTGGTTCGCCCCGAGCCTGGCTCACCCAATGCCAACAAATTAAAACCTGCTTGCTGAATGTTCAATCCAAATTCAGCTGCTTTTTTGGCCTCAGATTGCGCGGTCCATGCAGGAAATTGCGCATGATATTGATCTGCACTAATCAGTTCTGATGTGTCGGCAAAGTTAAATTGCTTAGCATCAATATTGAGCGTAAGTTGTTGCGGTATTAGGGTTTGTGACATATTGCCTTGCAATTTTTTAATTGTATAAATTTAAATTCGTCATTCCCGCATACGACCTTACAAGTGCTTTAGCGCTTAGCAAATCGGAGTAGCCTTGGGGTGCACAGGCGGGAATCCATTTTAATTAACCAGCCTAACTAGATCCCCGCCTGCGCGGGGATGACAGTGTTAATAGGTTTTAGGGTTGAAAATGTTAGTGCAAGGGCCTCATGTTACTACTTCACCCAACGCCCGCGCGCATCATCGTCCGTAAGTTTTGCTTCTACCCAACGCTCACCCAGTTGAGTCACTTCTTTTTTCCAGAATGGTGCTTCTGTTTTTAAATAATCCATCATGAATTCGCACGCAGCAAACGCTTCACCACGATGTGCACCGCTTACCAGCACTAATACAATTTGATCGCTGGGCTGTAAGGTGCCTACACGATGCACAATCAACGCATCTGTAATACTCCAGCGTGCCTTGGCCTGATTGATAATCGATGCCAGAGACTTTTCCGTCATACCTGGATAGTGCTCTAGTGTGAGTTGCGATACAGCATCACCATCATTCAGGTCTCGCACTAGCCCCATAAAACTGACTACCGCACCAATATCTTTACGCGCTTTGCGTAGCTGGTTGATTTCAAACCCAACATCGAAGTCTTCTGTTTGTACGCGCACTGTCATAAATAGTAAGCTCTATCCGCCTGTTACCGGTGGAAAAAACGCTACCTCATCGCCATTGTTAATCGCCGCATTATCATCCACTAATTCATGATTGATGGCCGCGCGCACTTTTAACTTACCCATCAACATTTGCCCCCAAACATCGCCACGTTTAGCTAAATGGGCTTTCAATTTAAGCACAGTAAGCGGCTCATCTGGCAAGTCTAAATCTTCAGTTGAATACTTAAGCGCTTCTTTGAGTCTTGCGAAGTAAAATAGTTTTATTTTCATATGGTTATATAATTTAGTTAATCTTCTTTATCATCTATAATATCGAGCAAATCTGCCGGGGCTTTAGTCAACTCCACGCGCTCAATTTGCGCAAATCGTTGCGTAATTTTTTGGCTTGAAATATGCACGTCTTGTGCATTTTCATGCGCTTGACGAATATTGTCAGCAAGTTTTTTCATACGCGTATCAAAGCGACCAAAGTCTTTACTGAGCTTACCAAGCTCTTCTTTAATCACATGCACTTGCTTACGAGTTTCCACGTCTTTAAGTACCGCGCGTGCGGTGTTGAGTACCGCCATTAGTGTGGTAGGCGACACCACCCACACCCGTTTATTCATGGCGTATTCAATCACATCTGCATGGTAGGCATGTAACTCTGCAAACACGGCTTCAGCTGGGATAAACATTACCGCGCCGTCGGATGTAACGTTGGAAATAATATATTTCGTGGCAATGTCATCTACATGTTTTTTAACGTCTATCTTAAACTGCTTTTCTGCCAATAACTTCTCAGCATCACTGAGTTTGTTATTAAGCATGCGATGATAATTTTCAAGCGGAAACTTGCTATCCACCGCTACCGTGCCCGTCGGGTCGGGTAAAAATAGCGCACAATCAGCACGTGTGCCGTTTTCAAACGTGTATTGCATGGCAAATGAATTCACAGGCAATACATTACGCACCAAGGCTTCCAATTGCACTTCGCCAAAGGCGCCGCGTGAGCGCTTGTCACCCAGCAGCTCCTGCAAACTCACCACGTTGGTGGTTAAGCCATCAATTTTCTTTTGCGCCTCATCAATGGTCGCAAGCCGCGCCATCACATCAATAAACGTTTGATTGGTCTTTTTAAAGCCTTCATCCAGGCGTTCCGATACTTTACCGCCAATTTGCTCCAAGCGGCCATCTACCGATTTGGTTAAAATTTCGATACTGGCAGTGAGCTGCAAAGTAGCATTACGCATGGTAGATTGAATGAGCTCTTGCTCAGCCTTGCCCTGCTCCGCTAATGTTGTATGCAGCTTCTCTAGCACCGATTCACGTGTAAGCGACAGACTGTTATTTTGCGCTAATTGCAAGGCTTGCATAGCATCACGTGTGGCTTGCAGTTCAGTCGCCACACTAGCGCGCAAACGCTCGCTGGTTTCACTTGAAGTTGCACTTAAGCGATCACCCAACTTATTCAAGCCATCGTTAAAATCGAGCAGCATAGCGCGATGTTTTTCCTCTAGCTGTTGCAGAATAACTATATTTTTATCACTCTTACTCTCGCGCCACATTTGCCATATCAGCAGCAAAAAAATGGCTACAGCAATTACTAATATCATTGTTTGTATCATAGGACTTAATTATACCTGATGCACTATCTTAAAAAACCTGCCAGCATCCAACTTAGCACATTTGAAATTGTAATATAACGATACTTAACAATAGTTTTCAAAAGACCATTTCAAAAGTTGGCCAGTTTATGCCAAACTAAGCGCAATTAATTTATGTTTAGGCACCCCGTGATTAAACTCAAACTACTTCTAAACTATTGGCTTGCCAGTGTTACGCGCAAGCTGCATAACAGCTTTTATTTATATCTCAGCGCCCTGCTCACTGTGTTAATTCTGCTTGATGCCAGTGTATTTCATGTGGGCGAGAACATGCGCGACCGCGCTTTTGACCTCATGGTAAAAAATCGCATTATTGTGCCAAAACCAGACCCTGACATTGTGATTATTGATATTAACGAGGCTTCATTAAGTGCAATGGCGGGCGAATATGGGCGCTGGCCCTGGCCTAGACAAGTGTTAGCTGAGTTCTTAGAGAACATTGAAGCGCAACAGCCCAAAGCAGTTGTTTTTGATATCCTGTTTAGCGACCCTGATATTTACAACCCTGACAGCGATGCTTATTTTAATGAAGTCATTGCCGCTACAGATAATACGTTCTTTCCATTACTGCGCTTAGCACCAGAAAGCGACCATTTAAGCGACATTACGCCGAGCATGATTCCTGGCATCAATCGCTCAGGCACAACTGAGGGCAAAGGCAGCAAAGGCAGCACAGGCAAACCCATTGCCATCGTTTTACCGCATTTTGAAGCAGCGCTGAATTCAACACGCCTTGGCACCCACAACATCTACCCTGATAAAGACGGCATTGTGCGTGAGTACAGGCTTTGGCACGATGAAAATGGCTGGATTCTGCCCTCTCTGCCTTTAGCCGTAGGTAACTTTGCACAAATGAACTCACTATCGCTACCACAGAATATGCTGATCAATTGGCGCGGCAAGCCTTTCACTTATCAGTTTGCTACTTTCAGTGACGTCTATACTGACATGGCAAGCAAGGTCAAAACACGTCCTGCTGATGAATTTACCAATAAAATTGTCATCATTGGTTCTACCGCACCTTCGCTGTTTGATATTAAAGCCACGGCCATGGCTAAAGCCTTCCCTGGTGTTGAAATTTTAGCCACAGCCATCGATAACGTAAAACACAACGACTATTTAAAAGTATGGCGAGGCAGAATTCCTTATATTTTAATTAGCCTGACTTTGGTTTGGCTGACCGCGTTAGCATTTTTCCGTAACGTAGATCGCGATAAAGTAAATACTATTTTTAGTAGCAGCCAAATTGGCTTGCTGGTATTGTCATACCTTGCTATTAACTTCACTAATACTTATTTAGATTTTACCGGGCCAATTGCCTGGGCAATCATGTATTTCAGTGTGGCTAAAACATACGCGCTTGCCAATGCACGCGCTATGCAACGATTATTAGCTAACGACGTGGAGTCAGGCAAAAAAGGCGCGGCTATCTTATTGATGCCTATCGTAATAAACAGCACTCTATCCCTGAGTGACGGCATGCTCAAAAAACTTCAACATAAAATTGAGCAGGTACTGCAACAGGCAGCCACGGTAGAAATTTTAAAAGGTACTCAGAGCGGCATTTGGGGCTTATTTACCGACATCATCACCATCAGTTGGGCTTATCCACACGATAACGAAGTTGAGGCTACAAAGACACAGCAAGATGCAACGCAATTAGGCCTAAAATTAAAACCATTATTACAAAATATTGGTATGCCTAACGATGCTACAGTACGTTATGTATTGTACGTCAGCACCCTGAATACAGAGAAACCGATGGCAAGCCAGTGGCGAGCTTTATTTGCACAAGCCATTATCAAACTAGAAATGCTAGAAAGCGAACAGTCATGATAAAAAATCTAAAACATATACTCATTACAATAGCCTTGATGCCTATGTTACATGCGGGGCTAAGTATTGCAGCAGAAACTGGCAGTGCCCTCAAAAACGACAATATACGTGCTGAACCTTATGCGGATGCAAAAATTGCTGGCAGCTTTAGCCGTGGTGACAGCCTGGAAATACTCAAAAAACAAGGGGCATGGCTACAAGTTAAAACCAAAAAAAGCACAGGCTGGGTAAGGTTGTTGTCAGTAAAACGTGGTATCGCTACCACTACCAATAAAACAGCAGGTGCATTAGCAGTGGCCAGTGGCCGTGCAGGGACTGGGCAAGTGGTTTCCACCACTGGCGTGCGTGGTTTAAGCGAGCAAGACCTCAAAGCTGCCAAATTCAACGAAACTGAAATTAAAACATTAGAGAGTTATACCCTTAGTGCTGAACAAGGGCGACAATTTGCCAATGCTGGCAATCTAAAAGCCATTGTTTTTGCTAATTTAAAAGCTGGGAAAGGTGATTCAAAATGAGAATTATTGTAAAAAAAACACAGTCGAATTCAGCGCGTAAAAACTTATTAACAACCACCCTGCTTGCTAGCTTGCTTAGTGTTTTAAGCTTACAAAGCGTCGCTTTTGATTTAAAAGGTGCACTGAAAGACGCTGTACAAAAAGAAATTGGTCAAAAACCAGAACCTACAACCCCCACTGAAACACCAAGTACCAATACACCCCCAGTTGACGCCGCATCTGCAAACAATACAGCTACGTCAGCAGAAACAGCGCAACCCGCGTTTAACTGGAAAAACCCGAGTAAAGAAGAAGAAATAGCACTAGGCCGCGAAATAGCAGGTAATTTACTAGGCGCGGCACCGTTAGTAAAAGATGCGGCATTACAAAAATACGTGAACTCTGTAGGCCGCTGGGTTGCCTCACAATCCGAACGTCCAGATCTGCCTTGGCGCTTTGGTGTGATTGAAAGTGATGATCTAAATGCCTTTGCCGCGCCTGGTGGTTACATCATGCTCACCAAAGGTTTGTATCGCAAACTAGCTAACGAGGCGCAATTAGCGGGTGTACTGGGTCATGAAATTGCTCATGTAGTAAAAAAACACCAACTTAAAGTTTTACAAAAACAACAGCTATTGAATATGAGCGCTGGCTTTTTAAGCGGCAAATACGCTAAAGACAATAATCTAATCAGTAAAGCTATTGGCAGCGGTGCTGAGATTAGTGCTCGCAGTTTAGACAAATCAGCAGAATACGAGGCAGATAGATTGGGCTTAAGTTATGCAACGCGCGCTGGTTATGAGCCTTACAGTTTGGCCGATGTGTTACAAACATTAGGCCAAACCAATAAAAATGACGATAGCGTGGCATTACTATTCAAAACGCACCCTCATCCTGACGAAAGACTGGTAGCACTTAGCGATGCCGTTGGCAGCAAACTTGACAACATTAAAAATGGCAAAACGCTAGAAAACAGATTTTATCAACTTAAACCCTGATTAGAAACCTGATGATTCATTGGGTGGCTTTATGTTAAAAATAACGATTAGAAAATTTAGGTTAAAGTTATTTGCTGTTTAATTGACAATCACATTTGATATCGCTAATTTTAGAGCGAAAAATAAACCCTAGACCTAACTAAAGGGATAGTGCTATGGCAATTAAACAAAAAGTAACTAACACGCGGTATTCACGTGATTAAATTCTGGTTCTCAGTCAGCCGTGAAGAGCAGCGCAGACGTTTTAAAGAACGTGAATTACATCCGCTCAGAAGCCCGATTGACCTGGCGTCACTTGATAAATGGGATGATTACACTAAGGCTAAAGAAGCCATGTTCTTTCATACCGACACAGCGGATTCACCCAGGACCGTGATTAAGTCGGACTGTAAAAAACGTGCGCGCCTCAATGCCATGCGCTACGTTTTGCATAAACTCCCGTACAACAATAAAGGTATCGTTTCGATTGGGGCGTTAGATCCGCTGTTGGTTGGTCGCACGCACATTGTGTATGAGCGCGGGTGAGCATAACCTTAAATAAAAGGCGCTTCTAATAATTGCAGTAACATAGCCAAGCTAATCCAGCTTGGCTATTTATCTTTCCACAACTTCTGCATCTCGATAAACATAAAGGATGCTGTCCAAGTAATTAATACTAAACCAGTCAGTGCTTCTATACCCGCTAAAAATCTGATATCACCTCTGGGAAAAATATCACCAAAGCCAAGTGAGGTGTAATTTACAAACGAGAAATAAACACAATCCATCAAGCTTTTATTAAAATGTCCTTCTAGCGAGCCAAAACCAGCTTGGTGAACCATAAAATAGTAACCAAGCGCAAATAGCCAAATTTCAATCACATGCGCCAACAGGGCCCCGAACACACCTGCTAATACACGAAACCGGTGTTTAATTGCAAGCTTAGGAATCAAGATGGTAAGTTGATTAAGTGCCTCAAAGTGAATTAACACTGCAGTGGCTACCAGTATGCTGATAACGATAAATGCTGCGATCATTGTTTGGTTTTCATGAAAGTTTTAAAGTTAATAGCAATTAGATTAGATCACGCGCACGTAATTCAGCTTTAACATAAGCATAGTAAATCGGAGCGGCAACAATGCCTATCAAGCCAAATGCGGCTTCCATACACAGCATGGCAATCAATAGCTCCCACGCATTAGCACGAATTTGGCTGCCAACAATACGTGCATTCAAGAAGTATTCAAATTTATGAATGACGACCAAATACAACAGTGAAGCAAGTGCCACGCCCAACGATTGACTCAAGCTAACAATGACAATCACGGTATTGGAGATTAAATTACCGATCACGGGAATCAATCCCACCATAAAGGTAATAACAATCATGGTTTTAACCAAGGGCAAATGCACGCCTGCCATCGGTAAAACCACCACTAAATAAATGGCAGTAAAAAAAGTATTGATGGCTGATATGCGTATTTGCGCAAACACCACACGCTTAAATGCATCGCTCAACAAACTACATCGCCCAACCAACGCACGTGCAAATGGTTTAAAGTGATCAATTGTCACCGCTTCACGTAATGCCAACATTCCGCCAATAATCATGCCGATAATGATGTGGGCAGTGGCGCGCCCTGCCTCTGCGCCTACCCCTTGCAGCTTATCGGCATGTAAGCGAAGCCACTCTGTCGCGACTTCTTTAAAGGCAATGGCATCGGCGGGCAAATGTTCAAGCAGCCAATTAGGCAATATTTTACGTGAATCTTCAATAATCTGTGCCATTTTTGCAAGCAATACCGTCACGCTTCCTGCGTCTGATCGCAAAAATGCAACCAAACCCGCCCCAGCCAAACCAAGTAAACTAACAATAACAAAGACTAAAATACCAACCGCCCAAAGTTTAGCGCGATTACTAGGCCGCTTACTAGGAAAGCGCCGTGCTATGTAGGGCGTAATGATGTGCACTAATTGATACACTAGCAAGCCCGCTAATAAACCAGGTAATAGGCTAAATTTCACCACAAAAAATAAAATAAAGGCTGTTAGCACCCATGCGGCGATTTCATAAGTGGTTGCTGGTAGCACTGGTGTAGTTTTAGTCATATTTATCTTAATGTTAATTATTAAATAATTATTTAAATGCATTGTTTAAATTAAATTATTTAAATTTAAATCTATTCAAAAAACCTGCTACCTCATCTATTGGTAACGACACCAATAAATCAACCTGCGTATTAAAAAGTTTCTCTACAATAACCCCGTTACAGTTAGCCAAAGCCCTCGTCACCAAGTCCATTTGTTTATACTCAATCGTTAGCTGAACCGTTTGCATCTGCACAAAAACCGTGGTCTTAGCACTATCTAACGCCAACTTAGCCGTGCCGCCGTATGCGCGCGCTAATCCGCCAGTGCCTAGATTGATACCGCCATAATAACGAATCACAGCCACACAGACGTTAATTAAATCACGGCCTTCTATCAGCTTTAACACCGGCATGCCAGCGGTGCCAGATGGCTCACCTGCATCTGAAAAACGCGGCACTATCCCCGCTTCAGTTTTAAGCCGAAACGCATAAGCCAAATGATGCGCAGTTTGATGTTGCGCAGCAAATGCACGCAATACGGCGCCAACCTCACGTTCATCTGTACAAGGCATTGCCATGGCAATAAAACGCGATTTGGTAATGGTTTGCTCAGCAAACCCTGCTTGCACTATTGCTAGCAACTATTTGCGTCCACCTAAAAGGCTACCCAATACACCGCGAACAATTTGCCGCCCTAGTTGTAAGCCTATGGCACGCGCGGCACTTTTTGCTGCTGCTTCTAATACACCATCTGAACGGTTAGATGAAGACGACTTTTTATCACCATTGCCGCCACCAAAAACACCGCCCCAACTAAAGCCTTCTTCCGCTTTAGCTTGTGCAGCAGATTGTTCTGCGCGGTTTTTTAAAATTTCGTAAGCAGACTCACGATCGACTGCTTTTTCATAAAAACCAAAAATATTTGAAGTCTTAATAGTTTCATTGCGTTCATCATCTGTAGCTGGTCCAACACGACCAGATGGCGGGCAAATAAAGGTGCGCTCAACTGGAGTTGGGATACCTTTTTCATCTAAAAATGATACCAAGGCTTCACCCACGCCCAACTCGGTAATAGCAGTAGCAACATTGACTTTAGGGTTAGTTCTAAACGTATCCGCTGCTGATTTTACGGCTTTTTGGTCACGTGGCGTAAATGCACGCAAAGCATGCTGTACACGGTTACCTAATTGCCCCAACACCACATCAGGAATATCCAGCGGATTTTGGCTGACAAAATACACGCCCACACCTTTTGAGCGAATCAAACGCACTACTTGCTCAATTTTTTGCAGCAAAGCTTGTGGCGCATCGTTAAATAACAAATGCGCCTCATCAAAAAAGAACACTAATTTAGGTTTATCCAAATCGCCCGCTTCTGGCATTTGCTCAAACAACTCTGACAGCAACCATAACAACAAAGTGGCGTAAATACGGGGCGAATGAAACAACTGATCACTCGCCAAGATATTAACGATGCCGCGCCCCGCTGCATCGGTTTGCATTAAATCATCTAAATTTAGCGCAGGTTCGCCAAACAATTGATCCGCACCCTGGGTCTCTAACTCAAGCAAACCACGTTGCACCGCGCCTACACTAGCCGCAGAAATATTACCGTATTGTGTTTGATACTCGGCGGCGTTTTCAGCCGCATATTGCATCATGGCGCGCAAATCTTTAAGGTCTAATAGTAACCAGCCTTGATCATCAGCAATTTTAAATACCGAGTTTAATACGCCGCCTTGTACCTCATTTAAGTTCAGTAAGCGCGCCAAAAGTAGCGGTCCCATTTCCGCAATCGTGGTGCGCACGGGGTGACCTTTAACCCCAAATACATCCCAAAATACCACAGGAGATTTTTTATAACTAAACTCTGTTAACGCCAATTGCTGCACACGCGCTTCAACCTTGGCATTTCCACCGCCAGATTGGCTCATGCCAGATAAGTCACCTTTCACATCCGCCATGAACACCGGCACACCCAGGTTAGAAAAACCTTCAGCCAAGGTTTGCAAGGTGACCGTTTTACCTGTGCCTGTAGCACCGGCTATCAAACCATGGCGGGTTGCCATTTTAGGTAAAATAAAACTCGATATTTCGTTATTTTTTGCAATCAGAATTGGCTCGCTCATACTATTCCTAGACTTAAATGATGATTTATATTTACGGCGGCATTAAAACTCTAAGCGATTAAAAATCACCCTTACGCGCTTTATCCATAATTTCAATCAATGTTGTTTCTAACTGCTGCGCAGATTTTTTCGCACGTTCTGTGGGATTTTTGATGCTTTTTAAATCAAAGGTTGGACGGTCTAATGCAATGAACAATTTTAATTTATTATTCGCATCCGGCTTTTCATAAATAGCGATTCTGCAGGGGGCAAATACTAAAAATTCCGGATGGTCTAAAATAATTTCTGTGCCCATGCTCAGGTTGCAAAATGAACGCACTTCTTTGATACCTTGCGGGTCAATTCCACGCAATTTTATATGTTCGCCAATCGGAAAGTTGGCAGGGTTCACAAAGTTCATGCCTTCAGAGATTGACTTTAAACTATCCACCACATCTTGATAACTCACGCCATCATTCACGGCTAACTCGTAAATGGCAGTGCTTGAGTCAATCGCTGGCAGCCCTACACCGACTTTGCCTATTAAATCCAATTGAGGCGCTGCGGGCTTCACGGCACTACAAGCTACCATTAGCAAAAGCAATACCAAGCCATAAAAACGTTTCATCATTTGAGTATTATTTATCATTGGTCGTCACCACTCCAGATTATTCAGTAATTTTAAGTGCTGCGTTAACTGCAGCACGGTCAAAATGGGGTGCAATCAGCTCAATAAATCCGTACATATAACTACGCAAAAACACGTCTTTACGCACGCCTAAGTAAGTGGTGCTATCAGCAAATAAGTGGCTGACATCGATCATAGCTAAATTAGCGTCACGTTCAGCGTCATACGCCATGTTAGCCAGTAAGCCAACGCCTAACCCTAGCGTAACATACGTTTTAATCACGTCGGCATCAATCGCCGTTAACACCACGTTAGGCGTTAAGCCTGCCTCACTAAAAGTATTAGATACCAACGTGCCGCCAGTAAATCCAAAATCGTATGTAATCAGCGGATATGTGGCTAATTTTTCAAGCGTAAGCACACCGTGTTCCAGCAATGGATGGCCATGCGGCACCACAACGCAACGATTCCAATGGTAGCAAGGTAAGCATAATAAATCTTCATAATCACTAATATATTCTGTAGCAATGCCAATGTCGGCATCACCATTGGCTACCTGTTCAGCAACTTGACTCGGGTTGCCCTGATGAATGTTTAGTTTAACCTTGGGATATTTACTCATAAACGCTTTGACTGCGGCAGGCAACTTATAACGCGCTTGGGTATGTGTAGTGGCAATCGTTAACGTGCCCGCTTCCACATCGCTAAACTCTTCACCCACACGTTTGATATTATCAATATCGCGAATCACTTTAGTGGCCAGTGCTAAAATTTGAGTACCTGGTTCAGTCACGCCAGTTAAGCGCTTGCCATTACGTTGAAAAACCTGCAAACCTAGTTCTTCTTCAAACAACTGAATCTGCTTACTGATACCTGGTTGTGAGGTAAATAAAGCCTCAGCTGCACTAGTGATATTTAAACCTTGACGCACAACTTCATGCAAATAACGCAACTGGTGTAGTTTCATGTTTACTCAACTTTTAGTCTAAGCTTGATAGAAGGATTTATATAATTAAAAGATATATGCATAGAATAACATATTCTTAAAAGAAAATTTTATTTGCTGATATAGTGCGCGCCTGAATTAAAATAAATTGAATTATCAATAACGGATACTCCATATGGAATTTGGTTATATATTCGCCGGCTTTACCGTTGGCTTGCTGGTTGGTATCACTGGTGTGGGCGGCGGCTCACTCATGACGCCTTTACTGGTATTTTTATTCGGCTTCAAGGCCGCTGTTGCGGTAGGTACAGACTTGCTTTACGCCTCCATTACTAAAACCGGTGGTGTATTTGTTCACCATAACACCCATAAATCTGTTGATTGGCGCGTGGTAAGCTGGATGTCACTCGGAAGCCTACCTTCAGCGATTGCAACCATTTTTGTCATTAAGCATTTAATTAAAATTGAAAAAGATGTCACCGGTATAATTACACTTACCTTAGGTATTGCGCTTATTCTCACCGCCGTTGCCTTGCTGATTCGCAGCTACGTGACACGCAAGCAAATTCGTGAAATTGAGCATAGCTTAATTAGTAGCGGCCGCTTTAAGCAAATGCAAATTCCTTCAACCATATTAGTTGGCGTGGTTTTAGGTGCACTGGTCACTATTTCATCGGTAGGCGCTGGCGTATTGGGTACATTGGCGTTATTATTTTTGTACCCTAAAATGAGCACATTAAAAGTCGTCGGTACAGATTTGGCACATGCCATTCCCCTAACTGCTGTCGCTGGTTTTGGGCATTGGACACTGGGACATGTAAACTTTGAATTATTAGGTACCCTACTCATCGGCTCGTTGCCTGGCATATGGGTGGGTAGCCATTTAAGCGTAAAAATTCCAGAAAAAGTTTTACGTCTCATTTTAGCGGCGCTGTTGCTTATTATTGGTTTAAAATTTGTTTTGGCTTAATTTAAAAGCTAGTTTAAAAAGTTTAAAGATAGAAGTTTAAATATATATGTATAAATATGATCAAATAGATCAACAACTTGTTGATGAACGCGTAGCACAATACCGTGACCAAGTTCGCCGTTATTTAGCGGGAGAGTTGTCAGAAGACGAATTTCGTCCACTGCGCCTGCAAAATGGCCTATATATTCAACGCCACGCCCCTATGCTGCGCATAGCCGTACCGTATGGCATGTTATCTAGCCGTCAATTACATAAATTAGCTGATATTGCGACTCAATACGACAGAGGTTATGGTCATTTTAGTACACGCCAAAACCTGCAACTCAACTGGCCAAAACTTGAAGATACGCCAGACATTTTAGCTGAGCTTGCGACCGTTGAAATGCATGCCATTCAAACGTCAGGCAACTGCATCCGCAACATCACTACCGATCAATTTGCAGGAGTTGCGCCGGATGAAATCATAGACCCACGCGCCATGGCAGAAGTCATGCGCCAGTGGAGTACGTTCCATCCGGAATTTGCACTGTTACCACGCAAATTTAAAATTGCCGTGTCCGGTACCAAACAAGACCGTGCCATTGTGCAAGCGCATGATATTGGCATGGAGTTTTATCGTGATGCAGAAAATAAAGTCGCCATTAAAGTGTGGGTGGGCGGCGGGTTAGGTCGCACACCAATCTTGGGCACTGTCATTCGAGAACACCTTGAATGGCAACATGCCCTCACCTATTGCGAAGCTATTATCCGTGTATATAATCTGCACGGTCGCCGCGACAATGCTTACAAAGCACGTATTAAAATTTTGGCCAAAGCCTTGGGCATTGATGAATTTCGCAAACAAGTTGAAGCTGAATGGTTACATCTGAAAGATAGCCCAAACACCATTACCGAAGCTGAGTTAGCGCGCGTTGCACAGCATTTTGAAGCTTTTGACTATGCGTCATTACCTGCGCACGATGCAAGTTTTGATGCTGCAATTACAAGCAATGCCGCCTTTGCCGCCTGGGCTAAACGTAGCGTGCATCCACACAAAACCTCAGGTTACCGTGCGGTTACATTGTCGCTCAAGCCACATGGTAAAGCGCCAGGTGATGCTACCAGCGAACAAATGCATGTGATTGCGGATTTAGCCGCTCAATACAGCTTTGGTGAACTGCGCGTTTCACACGAGCAAAACTTAATCTTAGCCGATGTAAAATTAAGCAATTTATTTGCCGTGTGGGAAAAAGCCCGTGCGCACGGCTTGGCCACGCCTAACATTGGCTTACTAACCGATATTATTTGCTGCCCAGGCGGTGACTTTTGCTCTTTGGCCAACGCTAAAAGCATCCCCATTGCCCAAGCGATTCAAATGCAATTTGATAACCTGGATTACTTACACGACATCGGTGACATTGAACTCAACATTTCAGGTTGTATGAATGCGTGCGGCCATCATCACGTTGGTCACATCGGTATTTTGGGTGTGGATAAAGATGGTTCAGAATGGTATCAAGTATCAATAGGCGGCAAACAAGGTAATGACGCCAGCCTTGCTACGGTCATTGGCCCGTCGTTTTCAGCAGAAGAAATGCCCGGTGTAGTACAAAAACTCATTGAGGTTTATCTCAAAGAGCGGTCTGATGAAGAACGCTTTATCGACACCGTGCGCCGTATTGGTGTTGCACCATTCAAGGCGCACGTTTATGCAACAACAGCACCAAAAAGCGAGGCAGCCCATGTCTAACCTTATCACCCAAAATGAAATTGTGACCGATGATTGGGCTTTGGTTAATTTACCCGAAGTAGATCAAGAAGTACGCAAACAAGCAGGCAAAGTTGTACTTTTCAAGCTTACCGGGGAAAATACAATCTCGGCTGAACAAATTGCCAATACGCAAATTCCAGCAACCGGCAAAACTTTAGTGCCATTGTCGGTTTATTTAGCGCGTAAAAATGAGTTTGCACCGCGTATCGCCAAGCAAGAAATTGGCATTTGGTTAGCCACGCATGAAACACTAGAAAACCTTACTAAGGCTGAGCCTAACCTCAATATATTCCCTTTGATTGCGGTTTATGTCGAGCGTTTTGCTGACGGCCGGATTTTTTCAATTGGTAATCTATTGCGCACTCGCTATGGTTTCAATAATACATTACGCGCTTTTGGTGATGTATTGCGCGACCAATTGTTTTTCTTAAAACGCTCAGGTTTTGATAGCTATTTAATTCGCGCAGACCGCAGTGCTGAAGAGGCTTTACAAAGCCTCAAAGATTTCAGCCAGCCCTATCAAGGCGCAGTTGATGATAAACAACCCGTCTGGCGTAGAGTTAATCGGGGCCAAAATAATGTTGCGTAGTGTGAAAAGAAACATAAAATGAGCAGCCAAATTTCTCTGCTAAAACCGGTGGCAAACAACCCTGCCACTTCGCCTGAACTCACAGAAGAACTCAAGTCATCTGTGAGTCAAAAACGCGCGCATGTTGTCAGTTTGCTAACAGCGGCTATTCAAGAATATGGTAGCCACCATGAAATCACTTTTGCCAATAGCATGGGTGCTGAAGACATGGTGCTCACGGACATTATTCAACGCGAACAACTTCCCATTGAGATTTTTTCATTAGATACAGGCAGGCTGCCCACTGAAACCTATGATTTAATTGCAAAAACGGAACAAACTTACAACACTAAGCTTAAAATATTTTTCCCGCAAGCTGAAACGGTTGAATCCTATGTCAGAACTAATGGTATCAACGCATTTTATGAGTCTATCGAATTACGCAAAGCCTGCTGTTTTATGCGTAAAGTTGAGCCTCTACAACGGGCTTTAAAAGACAAAAAGGCTTGGATTACCGGCATGCGTGCCGAACAATCGACAACCCGTGTTAATTTGCCATTTCGTGAATTTGATGCAGGCAACAAGCTAGAAAAACTCAATCCTTTAAGTGATTGGACAGAACAAGAGGTTTGGGCTTACATTCGTATACATGAGGTGCCCTATAACAAGCTACATGACCAGTTCTACCCCAGTATTGGCTGTGCGCCTTGCACGCGCCCAATTGCAATAGGAGAGGATGTAAGGGCTGGCCGCTGGTGGTGGGAAGACCCAACCAGCAAAGAATGTGGTTTGCATGTGAAAAAGTAAACCTTTTTATTAACCGCCAATGAACACCGATAAAAACTGGTAAAATTTTAGAATTCGCTCTTTATGACTCGCCAGAAAAAATTTGACCCTATTAAATCGAAATGCATTCGCATTGATCACTGATGAATTTGATTTTTAAAACCTAAAACACATGACAACTAAACAACCCTTATCTCACTTAGATTGGCTAGAAGCCGAAGCCATTCACATTCTGCGCGAAGTTGCAGGGCAATGCGCTAACCCTGTATTGCTGTTTTCAGGTGGTAAAGACTCGCTCTGCATTCTGCGTTTGGCTGAAAAAGCTTTTCGTCCAGGTAAATTCCCGTTTCCGTTAATGCATATTGATACCGGTCACAACTATCAGGAAGTGATTGATTTCCGCGACCTACGTGCGGCAGAACTTGGCGAGCGTCTGATTGTGCGCTCAGTTGAAGATTCGATGAAACGTGGCACTGTGGTGCTTAAAACGCCAGATGAGCCACGCAACAAACACCAATCAGTCACCTTGCTCGAAGCGATTGAAGAGTTTGGTTTTGATTGCTGCATCGGCGGCGCGCGTCGTGATGAAGAAAAAGCCCGTGCCAAAGAGCGCATCATGAGCTTTCGCGATGAGTTTGGTCAGTGGGATCCAAAAAATCAACGCCCTGAATTGTGGAATCTTTACAATGCCCGTTCACACAAAGGTGAAAACATTCGCGCCTTTCCAATTTCCAACTGGACAGAAATGGACGTTTGGCAATATATCGAACGTGAGA
>Ga0156104_116_pt2 | contig 24930 bp, 18 predicted proteins | sample RifCSPlowO2_02_FD_107757 | JGI IMG/M metagenome (GOLD analysis project Ga0156104, IMG submission 107757) | Methylotenera sp. RIFCSPLOWO2_02_FULL_45_14 | reverse complement strand
CCCGATTGCAAACAATACCGACCTGGTGGATGGTGTGAGCAGCTTACTTGGGGACACGGCAACGTTATTTGTAAAATCAGGTGATAATTTTGTGCGAGTTGCCACCAATGTTAAGCAAAAAAACGGTTTACGCGCAGTGGGCACCTCGCTAAACCCTGATGGTAAAGTCATTGTTGCGTTACGCAACGGTCAAACGTTTCATGGGGTTGTGGATATCTTAGGCGAGCCGTACATCACCCGCTACGACCCGCTGTTTGATGCAAAAAAACAGGTTATCGGTGCTTATTATGTTGGCTACAAAGTTGACATGAAAGTACTGCGCGACACCGTGGAAAATACGCGCCAACTGAAAACAGGGTTTGCGGCGGTGTTGGATGATGCTAATAAAATACGCTTTCTCTCCTCTCATATCACCCGCAGCAAAGCCGCCAGCCTAGTGCAATCGCAGCCAGATAGTTGGATATTTGTTACCGAAAACATTCCAAAATGGGGTTTTAAGGTTGTTGTAGCTTACCCGTTAAGTGAGGCGCGTGCTGTTGGGTTGGCTAATTCATGGTTTGTGATTGTTGCTGGAGCATTGCTTGGTGCTTTACTGATTGTTATTATTTTATGGCAATTGCGCCACTTAATTCTCGACCCAATTGGGGGTGATCCTGAGCTGGCGATTGATGTTGTACAGCGCATTGCTGCTGGAGATTTAAATCAAGATGGTTTAGTAGCAAAACCAAACACCTTAATGGCCAATGTGTTGGAAATGCGTTCTAAATTACGCCAGGCCATGCAAGCTTTGCGTAATAATGCGGATCGCATGAGTTTATCTGCTAGTGTGTTTGATCATGCCCATGATGGTATTTTTATTACGGATGCCCAGGCACGTATTATTGAGGTTAATCCGGCTTTTACTGAAATTACCCGTCATTTGCGCGATGGTGCCATGGGACATACGCCACAGGCTTTAGGATTTTCTACTTATGACCCTGATTTATTCGAGCAACTATGGCAGACTTCTGGGCATCATGGTGAATGGCGTGGAGAAACATGGAATCGTCGAGCGGACGGTCAAATCTATGCGGCTTGGTTGGATATTTTTACCGTGCGTGATGAGGCAAAAAATATTATAAATTATGTAGGTTTGTTTTCAGATATTACTGAAGCCAAAGAACAGCAACAAAATTTAGAGCGCATGGCCTACCATGACCCGCTCACACAACTACCTAACCGCGTGTTGCTGGCAGATCGGCTGCAACAGGCGCTAGCGCACGCAGAGCGTTCTGGTGAGGTGCTGGCGGTTTGTTGTCTTGATCTTGATGGTTTTAAACCAGTGAATGATACCTTAGGCCACGAGGCAGGTGATTACTTGTTAGTGCAGTTAGCGGTGCGCATGAGCGTCTGTTTGCGCGATGGCGATACCGTGGCGCGGCTTGGCGGAGATGAGTTTGCCGTCTTGCTGTGTGGCTTAAATGACATCGGTGAGTGTGAACAAATACTGGATCGCCTACTCACCACAATAAAAATCCCCTATGACATTGCGGGTGAGAAGGTCAGCATCTCTTCTAGTATTGGCTATACTGTTTTTCCAGCCGACAATAACGCACCCGATACTTTGCTGCGCCACGCAGATCATGCCATGTATCAAGCTAAGGTGAACGGAGGCAGCCGTATTCAACTTTTTGATGCGGATCATGATCGACAATTCCGTGGCTTACGCCAAGATCGCGAAAGGGTAGAAGCTGCTTTGCCAAATGGGGAGTTTTGTTTATTTTATCAACCCAAAGTAGATTTGCGTGAAGGTAAGGTTGTTGGTATGGAGGCGCTTATTCGCTGGCAACATCCAGAATTAGGTCTGCGTCCGCCCATTACCTTTTTACCGATCATTGAAGATACGGATTTTTCTATTCCGCTGGGCGAGTGGGTGATTAGTGAAGCTTTGCGCCAAATTAAAATTTGGCAGAGTGCAGGGCTTGATTTCCAAGTGAGCGTCAACATTGCTGCCCGGCACATGGTGCAGGCTGACTTTGCAGAGCGTCTTGCATTGTTGTTGGCAGAGTTTCCTGAAGTTTCGCCCAAAAAACTAGAGCTGGAGATTACAGAAACCGCAGCCATTGAAGATGTGGCAGGTGTCGCGCATACAATCAATAACTGTAAACTTTTAGGGGTAAGTTTTGCCTTAGATGATTTTGGTGTGGGGTATTCCTCACTCACTTATTTACGTCGCCTACCTGTCGAAGTCATTAAAATTGACCAGTCATTTGTGCGTGATATGTTGCAAGATGCAGATGATCTGGCGGTAGTAGCAGGTGTTATCAGTTTGAGTCGTGATTTTAAGCGTAAAGTGGTTGCTGAGGGCGTGGAAAGTGCTGAACACGGCGTATGGTTACTACGCATGGGTTGCTCTGTGGTGCAAGGGTCTGGCATTGCCAGCCCGATGCCTGCTGATGAAGTGCAGGGCTGGGTGGCAGCTTATCAGCCAGATGCTAGCTGGTCTCAAGGATTAGTATAAGCAACAGCATCTCACAGATGCGTGTTGTTCCCCCTTTTTTTGCCGTGCAATAAGGCTGGCTGATAAGGTGCTCTTTAGCTCATTCGCACGTACCAACCACATACAATTTTTTGACCATCATTAGTCACTAAAAACATTGCTGATATCACAAAAAAAGCGTAACTTAAGCACTCCACGCTTATGTTCGCAATGGAGTCAGCCATGGACAATAAATACGGGTTAGGTAGCACAAAAGTGGCTACAGAGCATCACGAAAATCACCACAAAACACCAGAGTTACATGCCGCGCATTGTAAATTTTGCGGTAGCGCGCACTTAGAGCTTAGCCCTACAATGCACGATCACCGCTGTGCAGATTGTAGCGAGTGGCAAAATGATATTCCGCAAGGTTATTCAACGGGTAGAAGTAGTGATTACTAATTGGTTGGGTTGGTTTTAAAATTACCACAATTCTGGTGGGGAAGATTTTTGTCAAAATTTATTGATTATTTAAACAATAAGAAAATAAATACGCCATCTACGTTAAGATTTCGCCATTAAAGTCATTAAAAAGTTTTATAATCTTGCGTACAAAAAAACCTTTCCATTAAACAACTCCAAAAGAGAAGATAAATGACTACAAGAAATGCTGATATTGGCCTAGTTGGCCTAGCGGTGATGGGGCAAAATTTAGCCTTGAACATCGCTGATCATGGTTACACTATTGCTGTTTATAACCGTGACCCTAAGAAAACGGTTAATTTTATTGAAGAATGCAAAAAAAATGAGCCTTCACATGACAATGTAGTTGGGCATACAGATTTAGCCTCTTTTGTATTAAGTATTAAACGCCCACGCAAAATCATTTTGTTGGTTAAAGCGGGCAGTGCAACCGATGTAACTATCAATGCTTTGTTACCATTTTTGGAGCAAGGTGACATTATTGTTGACGGTGGTAATTCATTGTGGACAGACACTATCCGTCGCGAAAAAGAACTTGCAGCTAAAGGCATTGAGTTTATTGGCTCAGGCGTTTCTGGCGGTGAAACAGGCGCGCGCTTTGGCCCATCTCTTATGCCATCTGGCACCCGTAAAGCATGGGCGAGCCTAGAGCCAATTTGGCGTGATATTGCCGCTAAAGTGGATGCTGTGACTGGTGAGCCGATGGAAGGTGGCAAGCCAGGCAAACCTGTTGAAGGTGGCTTCTCGTGCGCGGAGTACATTGGTCCTGACGGAGCTGGCCATTATGTAAAAATGGTGCACAACGGTATTGAATATATCGACATGCAATTGATTTGCGAAGCCTACTGGTTAATGAAAAACTTGCTTGGCATGCCTGCTGATGAAATTGGTAAAGTATTTGCAGAGTGGAATAAGGGCGAGTTATCAAGCTTTTTGATTGAAATTACTGCTGATATTCTGCAACAAAAAGACCCAATGGGCCCAGGTTTCCTAGTGGATAAAATTATGGATACTGCCGGTCAAAAAGGTACGGGTCAATGGACCGCGGCCAATGCGCTTGAACTGGGCGCACCGGCAAATGCGATTGCTGCTGCAGTTTATGCGCGTGCACTTTCAAGCTTAAAAGAAGAGCGTGTAGAAGCAAGTAAAATCTTAAAAGGCCCTACAATTAAAGTGGAAACAGATAAGAAAGCGATTATTGACGCGATTAAAAATGCCCTGTATTGCTCAAAAATTTGTGCTTATGCACAAGGCTTTCAATTGATTGATAAAGCACAAGTGGCTTATAACTGGAAACTGAACTTCGGTGAAATCGCACAAATCTGGCGCGGCGGTTGTATCATTCGCGCACGTTTCTTGCAAAAAATTACCGATGCTTATGCATTGAATTCACGCCTTAAAAACCTGATGCTGGATCCGTATTTCACTAATGCGATGAATGAAGGCCAAGCTGGATGGCGTAAAGTGATTGCGTTAGCAGTAACCAACGGTATTCCTGCGCAAGGTTTTGCTGCGGCATTGGCATATTATGATGGTTACCGCAGTGCGGTATTGCCAGCTAACTTGTTACAAGGTCAACGTGACTATTTTGGTGCGCATACTTATGAGCGTGTTGATCAGCCACGTGGTCAGTTTTACCATTTGGATTGGCCAGAAGCGGGTCGCCCACAGCTGGAAGTGTAAATGAGTTAACTTGTAGTGGTATAAAAATAGTAACGTAAAAAATCCCGCATCGCGGGATTTTTTACGTTACGCAACAATCTAATTGTTGCAGATTTATTGATGCAGTGTTCTGCTAAATAAATTCAATGCAAGCTGGTAACCAATCATTGCCGTTTGCGCATCATAACGTTCTCCCTCATCACGCATGAAAGCATGTTGAGCATTAAATTCATGCCAAGTGAACGTTAGGTTTGCATCCCCTAATTTTTTATAAACCTCTGCACGACCTGCCGCAGGAATATGCGGATCTTGCTTACCCCAAATCATTAGCAATTCGCCAGAAATATCCTGGAGCCTATCCATGCTGTGCTGGCCAGGTTTGTTAGGAATGGCTTGTGAGTGCAGGTCGGTTGCATAGAAACAAGCCGTGCCTTTAACGTCTGCCTGCAATGCAGCACGGAACGCTAGATGACCGCCGATACAAAAACCCATGGCGCCAATGTTGCCGTTGTACCAAGCTTGTTGTTTTGCGTAAGTAATCAATGCTGCGTTGTCGGTGTCATAGTCTTGTACGTCTTTTGCAGCTTTGTCCGCATTACCTTTGTCACGTCCCGCGTCATCGTAACCTAATACTGTACCAATTGGATTAAGTTCGTGAAATACTTCAGGGACCAAGACCGCATAACCATGGCTGGCTATAATTTTGGCGGCACGCTCAATAGGACCTGTTTGTTGAAAAATTTCAGAATAAAACAGAATGGTTGGATATTTACCATTACCTGCTGGGCGGTGGATATAAGTGCGCATGATACCTGTGGGTGTGTTAAGGTCTGCAATATGGCTTTGAATGTTCATGATGAGCTTTCTGAATTGACTTCTTAAATATAAAACTAGAGATATTGTACAACGGCACTTATGAGTTTTGGTGGTCACATTTTTGGATGATATGCAAATAATCCATATAAGGTTTGCTAAGCACCCTATTATTTTCGTAAAATGTTGCTTTCGAATCTATTTAAATTATGCGTATTACCGCACAATTTAGATTGTTTTTGACCTACTTAATTATTAAAAATCAACATGCAACTCACAATCAATGGCAAACCGCGTAGTTTTGATGCTGATTCTTTTAGTGTGGCGCATCTCGTGACTACGCTAGAGTTAACGGGTAAGCGTCTGGCAATAGAGTGTAATGGCGAGATTGTCCCACGTAGTCAGTTTGAAGCAACGCAATTAGTGGATGGTAATAAGTTGGAAATAGTGGGTGCCGTGGGTGGTGGTTAAAAGTACCCTAAAGTGAATAAAGGATATAAAAGTTGTCAGACTTATTAAAAATTGCAGATAGAACTTATCGTTCACGTTTGTTGGTAGGCACAGGTAAGTACGCAGACTTTGCCCAAACGCGCGCCGCGATTGATGCCAGTGGCGCTGAGATTGTTACGGTAGCGATTCGCCGCACTAATATAGGACAAACCGCTGGTGAGCCTTCACTGTTAGATTTTCTACCGCCAGAACAATTTACCTACTTGCCTAATACCGCGGGTTGCTATTCTGCCGATGACGCGGTGCGTACTTTACGCTTGGCGCGTGAGTTGTTAGATGGACACAAGTTGGTGAAGTTAGAGGTGCTAGGCGACCCTAATACACTCTACCCTAATATGATTGAAACCATTGCCGCCGCAAAAACCTTGGTGAAAGATGGTTTTGATGTCATGGTATATTGCTCTGATGACCCCATTATTGTTAAGCAGTTAGAGGAAATTGGCTGTTGTGCCGTGATGCCGTTAGCATCTTTAATCGGTTCTGGTATGGGTATTTTGAACCCGTGGAATCTGCAAATTATCATTGAAAATGCCAAAATCCCAGTGTTGGTCGATGCCGGCGTTGGCACGGCATCAGACGCGGCAATTGCCATGGAGTTGGGTTGCCAGGGCGTGTTGATGAATACGGCCATTGCTGCGGCACGCAATCCTGTTTTGATGGCAGGTGCGATGAAAAAGGCGGTAGAGGCTGGACGTGATGCTTATTTAGCAGGCCGTATGCCTAAAAAACTCTATTCCGCCAGCCCAAGCTCACCTACTACTGGATTGATTTCATAGTGTCTTTATTGACCATTCATGAGTAGTGCTAAACATTACGAATGCACGGTAAAGGTAGAAGTCACCTTTATTGCCGAACAATCTGATATCGAACACAACCGCTATGCGTTTGCTTACCATGTGACTATTACCAATACAGGTAACGTTGCCGCCCAGTTAATTAGCCGGCACTGGATAGTCACGGAAGCGAATGGTGAGCAGCAAGAGATAAAAGGTTTGGGCGTGGTGGGTGCGCAACCACTCTTAAAGCCGTCTGGGCATTTTGAATATACTAGCGGCACGGTCATTAACACGCCGATGGGTAAAATGCATGGCACTTATCAAATGGTGGCGGAGGATGGTGTGCAGTTTGATGCAGTGATTCCAATATTTTTACTTGTTATGCCTAGAGTGTTGCACTAAACGTTTTGATTAGACTCCACCTTGCTTTTTGCGACTAAGTTTTACTAAAAATTATGAAAAAAATTGCGCAGCATACGTTACTCATATTGATCGCAATAGTCATTGTGGCATGTGCCGATAAAAATATAAAACCGCCTGTACCAATCTCACCACCTGCGCCACCTAAAGCTAAGTGTGACTGCATAATTGAAAAACCACCCGTTCAAATTCCTGATGCTGGAAAGCCGGCAGAGGCAAAGCCGCTGGAGCCGCAAAAAGAACTCGCTAAACTTGCGGATTACAGCCTGCTCAAGCCGGCGCAATGGGAGGAGATCGATGGCCTTCAAGCTGACAATTTGAGCCTGGCATGGCCGGCGTGGATGCAAAGCTGCTCTACCTTGGTCAACAAACCTACGTGGCAAAAAGCGTGTAGTGCTGCGGTGCAGTTGAATAGTCAAGCCGCAAGCAAACCCAGCACGGATGCAGTGCAGGCTTACTTTAAACAGTATTTTTCAGCGTATAAAACGACTAATGCGGATGGCTCAGATAATGGTCTTATCACAGGCTATTATGAGCCACTGTTAAAAGGCAGCCGTACCAAATCGGCACAATATCCTTACCCATTGTACGCGACACCTAATGATTTAATTACGGTTGAATTAGACACGTTATTTCCAGAATTAAAGTTTAAACGCGTGCGCGGTAGGTTGGTGGGCAATAAATTAGTGCCTTATTACAACCGTGCAGAAATAGAAATAGAAGCATCCCCAGTTAAAGGACACGAATTCATTTATATAGATGACATTATTGATGTTTTTTTCTTGCAAATTCAAGGTTCAGGCTTGGTGCAGTTAGAGAATGGTGAGCAAGTACATGTTGGCTATGCCAATCAAAATGGTCATACTTACAATTCAATAGGCCGTTTGCTGATTGAGCGTGGGGAGCTGACGCTGGCCCAGGCCTCAATGCAAGGCATTAAAAACTGGGCGCGTAATAATTTAGCTCAGTTACGTGAGCTACTCAATAATAACCCAAGTTATGTTTTTTTTAGAGAGTTGCCGGCAGGTTTGCCTGGGCCATTAGGTGCGCTTGGTGTGCCAATTTTAGGTGAGCGTAGCGTAGCAGTTGATCCAAAGTTTGTGCCGTTAGGTGCGCCCGTATTTTTATCCACCACCGAACCCAATAGCAGCAAGCCTTTAAAACGACTAATGATGGCGCAAGATACAGGCGGCGCCATTAAAGGCGGCGTGCGGGCAGACTTCTTTTGGGGCGCGGGTGCTGATGCAGGCGCAAAAGCGGGTGCTATGAAGCAGCCAGGTAAAATCTGGGTGTTATTGCCAAAAGAGTTTGTGTTGAAGTAATCCTGAAAATGGCAGTTATCGTGGACAACTAGTTTTTACTAGGGTAATTGCAAAAACTCTATTGTGGAGGGCTATCAAATAAAAAGGGTGCTAGTAGCACCCTTTTTAATCATACGTAAGCTATTACTTGTTTAAAACTATTTATTCATTACGTACATTGTAACTTCGAAACCGAAACGCATTTCAGTAGCAGCAGGTTTTGTCCACATAGTAATTCTCCTTGTTGATTGATTCGTACGCTTTTGCTAAATAGCAATTGCATTACGTGAACAGAATCATACGGCTAACTTAAACTTGCAACACGACGTTAGTCATTAAAACAGCCTAGTGATAATCATTAGAACTGTATTTGATTGACTTTTGGGTTTTACTTTTTAAATTTATTCACTAACTTTTTGATGCCTTTGCGCCCAAATTTTCTTTTGAAGGCGACTTTAAAATCATATAAATAAAATGCTAGTTTTACCTGGAACGTTAATTTTCTGCCAATATTGGCTAGATATAAGCCCATGAAACGCTCACGACCTGCCCAATGTAGTTTGTTACAAATACGCGCTAAATCAGAAATGCGGTATTTAATGGGGGTAGGGTGCGTATAAAAACGTGCGCGCGCGGTATCAATCAGTGAAAAATACAATTTTTTATTGTCCAGCCGTTGTACCAGTACATTGCCACCAGACAGATCTCTGAAAAATGTGCCGGTTTTGTGCAACTGGTGCAGGTAGTGTGCCAGTTGCGCATAGGTGTCTTCTGCACTGATGGCGCAGTTTTTATTGGCAAAGTGAAACTCTTTATTGCCTTTGGAAAAATGTACAAACATTTCGCCCACTGAACAATCGGCTTTTACATAATCACAGATGTAAAAGTTCTGTTTAAGTGTGGTGTCATTTTCTTGTTCAAAAAAAGCGACAGGGTGTGCGGTATTTACGCCACGCCTTAAAAGCTCTACCGCGCCATTCCAGCTGCGCTTGGCTTTGCTGGGCTTAAACCTATCCAAAAATGCCTTGTGCGGATACATTTTTACGGGTTGTTTAACGGTTACTTGGCTTAAAGGGTCGCGTGGGTCAGTTAACGCCCAGATAGCATTGCGCGCGTGACGCAAGGCATTATTTTTTTGTGGACGCCTTAGGTTGGCAGGATGCAATTGTTGGCCTAACAACGCGGCTTGTTCTGCACTGTTGGCTAAAATCATTCCAAACCAGCCTGCTTGACGGAATGGGTAGTATTGCAAGCCTTGAATATGCGCGTGTATGGCGAGGTCTTTTGTTAAGGCGAGATTACTTTTAATGGAGACTAGCTGGTTTTTAGGCCAAAGCAAGTAAATAGGGGATTCGTTGATAATATCTGGCATGGTGTTGAGACTAGTGCCATCACGGTTAGTGGCCTCGGCTTGCTGAATATCCGCCAAGTCGTAAATATCTTGCAATAAAGCGACTTTGCCGTTAATCGTCCACAGGGCGTGAATGTTGTGCTGCGCGGTTTGAAAGTGGTGAATTTCTAAACCGTTTGCTGTTGAGATTGCCGTTTGATAACGCGCGCCTTGTATCATGCCAGCTACTGTTTTCAAAGCATTGAAACTGGCATGATGCCAAAAATTTTGTAATGTTCCATCAACACTTGCATAGTGCGTTACACGTTCTAGTGCAGGGTATTCGGCGTCATTCAAGTCGTCATCAATCAAACCTTCACGGTGACAAATCAGCGCGCCCCAAAATGCCTGGTCTAGCGCGCCCGAAGCGGCGTTGAGCAACATGTAGCGCGCGGCATAATCCGCTTGCTTTTGCTCACCATCAGGCAGTAAGCGCTGAATGCGATAAATAGCCCAAAATGCGACGGGTGAGATGAAATGCTTGATGCCAAAGTCAGTGCTGATTTTTTTGAGCAAACGCGCTTTTTTTATCAGGTTAAATTTTAGAATCGTTGCCCAGCGATATTTAAAGACGCGGTGATCAAAACGTTCAGGTTCTGATACGCGCTCCGAAAAGAGATTGTTGGTGTGCACATCGGGCAATTGTTTTTTAGCTTTGAGCAACTCTAATATGCCAATGTTGTAGATAGGCTCAAAGTCTGTGACGTTAGGGCCTGCGAGCTGAATGTTATGTTGTTGCGTTGCAGCGAAAGCAACATCCCAAGCGCGCAAAAAGCCATTCACCGTATAGCCTGCCCAGCGTTTGCGGTTGATGGTAGTGCCGATTTCAATCCGCGTGATACTTGCACCAAACCGTGCGAGCACCGCATCTACAAAGGCTTGCCAAATAGCGAGCTCGTTTGCGCTTTCCATGTTTTTTGCATGTGCGAAAGGTTGCACTAAATGCAAGGTCACGTTACATTTTTCTGCAATTAAACGTTGTAAAAAGCGTGCATTAAAGCTTTCTAAATCGCCATAGGTAAAATCAAGCCGTACCTGTTTAATGCCCAATGCATGCAGTTGTGCAATGACATAATCATCCATGCCCGCATCTGCGGCGGAGGCCACGCACACGCCGATAAAATCATTTGGCACCACATGGTTAACCGGCGGCAAATGCCCGCGTTTGATGTAAAGCTTGCCGCTTAAAATATAAGCCAAGCCTTTACGGATGATAGGCCAAGTAAGCATGCTGGGCTGTTTTTTGGAATGCAGCATGATGATTAAGGCAAACGGTAACGTTGTTCGTTATAAAGCAAATCTGGCAGCAATACATTGGCGAGCGTGCGCTGCTCTAAATCTTTCGCATTGGCAGGCGGGGGTGTTTCACTTAAATGTTTGGTTTTTGCGTCATAAGTCCCGTGTGCAGGCGCTTTGCCTGAACGTAGCACCACCACTTGATTCCCCGCTGCGCTTTCCTGCATCCAGCCGTAGTTGTCGTTATATTGCATCATGGCGCGGCCAAAACTGTTAGGGGCAATGCTGGATAAATCGCGCCCTGTCATGGGGTGTTGTGTTTGCACGCCCATGAGCGACAGCAATGTGACGGGTAAGTCAATTTGACTTGCAACGCCTGTGTAGCGCAGTGGTTGAATATCGGCCCCTAAAATAAGCCCAGGAATGTGAAAGCGCTCAATGGGTACGAGTGTTTCACCGCGTACGCGAATATCGTGGTCGGCCACGATTAAAAATACAGTATCTTTCCAGTATGGGCTTTGCTGCGCTTTTTTGAAAAACTCTCCAATAGCGTAATCGGCATATTTTACGGCATTATTATCCGTGGCTTTGGGTTGGTCATATAACTCAATGCGACCATCCGGAAACTCAAATGGTGCGTGATTAGAGGATGAAAACGCTAACGTGTAAAATGGTTTGCCAGTTTTGTGATGCGCCAAAAGTTGCTCATGCGTTTTGTTGAGTAAATCTTCATCAGAAACGCCCCAGCTAGCTTCAAATACTGGATTGATATAATCTTTTTGATCCACAATATGTTGGAAACCATTACCGGTAAAAAAGCCGCGCATATTGTCAAAGTGCGATTCACCGCCGTAAATAAACTCTGTGGTGTAGCCTAATTTTTCAAGTAAAGCGGCAAGGGTGAAAAAGTTCTTTTGCGACTTTGAAAGTTTGACTGTGCTGTCGGCAGGCGTGGGCTGGAAGCCTGAGGTGACCGCCTCAATACCGCGCACAGAGCGCGTGCCGGTAGCATAAAGTTGCTCAAACCAAATGCCTTGGTTTTTCAGTCTTTCTATATTTGGCGTCACAGGTACGCCGCCTAAAGACTCTACAAAAGTCGCGCCTAAGCTCTCTTGCAGAATAATCACCAAGTTAAGTGGTTTTTTACGTTGATGGCTAGGCATTAGTGTGGTTAAGGTGGGAATATCAGCCTCTTTTGCACCTGTGATCTTGAATATTTCTTCACGCGGCATTTTGCCGTAAATTTCGCTGGATTTAGTCTCTTTAACCAGATTATAGGTTGCATAGACGACAGAATAGCCGGAGTTAAGTACCAGGCTATTGACCATGCTGTCTGCCGTGATGGCAAATAGGGCGGGATTGGCAGGGCGGTGACCCAGTGTAGAGCGGATACCAAAAGCAAGCAGAATAAAAATCAGCGGCCAGATAATGAGCGTTTTTTTAAGTGACCAGTTTTTAAGTGCGCCCAAGGGTTGCGGTTGCGCTGTTGACTTGACCAGCCATGGCCGCATAAAACCGTACATGACGTAATGCGTGAGTGCGACAAAAGCAAGGGCGGCAAAAATGTGAATGCGGAAACCAACCCACAACATGCTGGCCACTTCATGCGGGTACTTTAAGTATTCTACAAAAATACGATTTGGTCGCACGTCATATTCTGTAATGAATCCAGGTGTGGATATTTCCAGAAACACCAGCAACACTACCGCCAGCGTGACCCAGAGATAAGTAAACCATTGCCAGCCATGCCGCCACCTGGCAATCGCAAACGCAGGCAGTAGAAGTACGGGAATCAGGCTTAGCAAACAAAGCTGAATAATATCTACACGTAAGCCCTGAATGAAAATTTCGGCGAGCTGCCCTGTGGTGTTAACGCGGTCAAATTTCCATAAAACCAGTCCGAAACGTGAGGCAGACAGCACAAAAAGCCCGACGACGAACATCACCACTAACGGTGCGTAAGCGTCAAACTTATGTGCAAATTGCCATAATTTTTGTGTGGGGAACTGCAATTTTAAGCTAGGGCGATAGCGTGCCATGCGTTAATCTCAAATCGTAAATGTGTATTGTATCGTTTTTTAGCTTTATAAGACCTTACACGCGCAAAGTGGTTCGGGTTTAACGCAAAAATACCAGTTCAAATACTTGTGGGGCGGAGTTAGTCGCCTAAGGCTTTATAAGCTGCTTCAAGCACGCCAAAATCAACAGGCACAAGTCTCTGCTGGCGGGTAGAGGTGAGCCTATCCAATAAAAAAGGGCACTTTCGCGCCCTTTTTATTCAACTGATTTTTGTTGGTTTAGTTGTGATATGCGCGTTCACCATGCTCTGTCGTATCTAAACCTTCACGTTCAGATTCTTCACTTACACGTAAACCGATTAACACATCTACAATTTTGAAAGCAATGAATGAAACCGTTGCTGAAACTACAATCGCTGTACCTACGGCATATGCTTGTGCAGTCATTTGTGCGGCAAAGTTGTATTCACCTACTGTATTTGCAACATAGTCATATACGCCCATGCCACCAAGTGCTGGGTTTACAAACACACCCGTAGCTAGTGCACCAAAGATACCGCCAATTGCATGTACACCAAATACATCAAGTGCATCATCGTAACCAAGAGCGTATTTCACTTTAGCCACAAAGAAGTAGCAGATTGGTGAAACTAGTAAGCCGATGATAATGGCACCCATAGGGCCCACGAAGCCGCAAGCTGGTGTAATGGCTACTAAACCAGCAACTGCACCAGAAGCCGCACCCAACATAGAAGGTTTGCCTTTGAATAACCATTCAGCAAATGCCCATGACAAGGTAGCTGCACCCGTTGCAATCATGGTGTTCACAAGCGCCAATGCTGCGTAACCGTTAGCTTCAAGGTTAGAACCAGCATTGAAACCAAACCAACCTACCCATAGCAATGCTGCACCGACCATGGTTAATGTTAGGCTATGAGGCGCCATTGATTCTTTACCGTAACCAATACGTTTACCCACCATGTATGCACCGACTAAACCAGCAACACCCGCATTGATATGCACAACAGTACCACCTGCAAAGTCTAGTGCGCCTTTTGCCCACAACCAACCAGCGTTAGCCAATACGGTTTCAAGCGAAGCTGCATCAGTAACTGCATCAGGACCATCCCAATACCAAACCATGTGCGCCATTGGTAAGTAAGCGAATGTGAACCACAACACCATGAATGCCAGGATCGCAGAGAACTTCATACGTTCAGCAAACGCACCAATAATCAAAGCTGGTGTAATTGCGGCAAAGGTAAGTTGAAATGCAACAAATACTAGTTCAGGAATCACAACACCTTTACTGAATGTGGCAGCAACAGAGTCAGGTGTAATACCTGCTAAAAATGCTTTACCTAAACCACCGAAGAATGGATTGCCGCCCGTGAACGCAACGCTATAGCCATAAATTGCCCACAACACGCCCATGAGAGAGAAAATCATAAAGGTTTGCATGAGTACAGACAGCATATTTTTTTGGCGCACTAAGCCGCCATAAAATAAGCCTAAGCCTGGAATTGCCATTAGAGTAACTAATACGACGCAGATTAACATCCAAGCAGTGTCGCCCTTATTTGGTACAGGAGCAGGAGCTGCCGCTACTACAGGCGCCGTTTCTGCTTCAGTTGCTGGAGCGGCCTCAACTGCAGGTGCTGCTTCAGGAGCTACAACCGCTGCTGCATCAACCGCAGGAGCAGCATCTTCAGCAAAAGTGTGAGCGCTAAAGCCAATGCCCAGTGTGGTGATTAAAGCAAATATCGAAATTAACTTTTTCATTTTCATCCCCTTATAATGCTTCCACGCCAGTTTCACCGGTACGAATACGGGTTACTTGCTCTAGATTAAAGACAAAAATCTTGCCGTCACCGATTTTTCCAGTAGCAGCTGATTTCTCAATAGCTTCAACCACGCGGTCTAACATGCTGTCTTCAATGGCGACTTCAAGTTTGACCTTAGGCAGAAAATCCACCACGTATTCAGCGCCACGATACAACTCAGTGTGACCTTTTTGGCGACCAAAACCTTTTACTTCGGTTACGGTGATACCTTGTACGCCAATAGCGGACAAAGCTTCGCGAACCTCGTCAAGCTTAAATGGCTTGATAATTGCGGATACAAATTTCATGTGTGTCTCCTAGTTTAATTGTCATATTGCGACAGAAGTAACACTTAAACCCTCTGTCACATTTATGACGAACAACGACTGTTAGAAATTAGAATGTTTTTTGAACGAATACTGTGAAAGTGTCGTCACCAATGTTGTCACCTAGGAACGTATAGCCAGCATCTTCAGCATCGGTACCAGTGTAGAACGCGCCAACATTTACGCCATTGCTCCAAGATTTGGTTGCGCCAATTTTCCAATCATTATAAGTGTAAAGTTTGTCATTGCTTACACCAGCAACGCTACCTTTGTAGTCTTGATAGCCGTAATGCAAGTTAGCTGTAATGCCTGTTTCTCCCACTGGGATATTTGCATTTAATTCAGCATAGTAAGAACCATCAGAATTCTCTACACCAAAAATATCTGTAATGCCGTATGAAACTTTAGCTTGTAACCATTTATAAGACAGTGCGCCGTATGCTTCTAATGTGTATGGGTCAGTGAAACCTGCACTAGCTTTACCGGCAGCAGTTTTATTGCCTGGATAAATATAGTTTAAAAGACCTACATCATAGCCAATGCCTGTGTCGCCAATAGTGTTACGGTAACCGCCGTAGATATCAAGCTCCAAGCTAGAGCCGTCATACAAGCCGCCATCTTCTAACCAGCTGATGTTTGAAGCCCAGCTACCAATATAAAAGCCGCTGGCGTGAGAGTAATCTACGCCACCTTGAATCGCAGGTTTTTCATCGGTTTGTGTCAAGCCACGAAAAATATATTGGCTATACAAACCAATGTTGTAGGTAAATGTATGCGGTGAAGCTGGTTCAGCAGCAGCTGGAGCTGCTGTGCCTACACCTTTTTCAGCTGGATGAGAATGTTTGTCTGCAGTCGTTGCATCTTCAGCCATAGAAATTGCTGGCATTGAAAGTGTGCTTAAAACTGCAAGTGATAATAATGATTTACGCATGCTACTTAACTCCTTAGTGATAATTAAATAAAAAGTACACATTGAGTCATAAGCAAAGCACGTGCCAACTATAAAGTTGTTTATAATCAATAAGATAATGTTTTTCCTTGCGCCATGTTTTTTGTATGGATCAAGTATAATCTGCTAAACTGCTACTAAATTATTAAGGAAATTAGCATGCTTGATTCGCATAAAATTAACGAAATATCCAATAAAATCAGAGAGGTAGTTGGAAATTCCCCGTTGGGCGATGTTGAAAAAAACATTAATGCACTATTAAAGAGCATGTTCACCAAAATGGAGCTTGTCTCACGTGAAGAGTTTGATGTGCAGGCAGAAGTGCTACGTAATACGCGGCAAAAGTTGGAGTTGCTAGAGGCAAGGTTGGCGGAGTTAGAGGGTAAGTCAGTTGAGTTAGCTGCGCAACAAAAACCATGAGGCTGCAACAATGAGCCTAGCCGTATTGTATAGCCGTGCGCTAAGCGGCATGGATGCGCCCGAGGTAGTGGTTGAAGTGCATCTTGCTAACGGCTTGCCTAGCTTTACCATTGTGGGCTTGCCTGAGGCCGAGGTAAAAGAAAGTAAAGATCGCGTGCGCGCGGCTTTGCTTACCGCACAGTTTGAGTTTCCAGCACGGCGCATCACTGTGAATCTTGCCCCCGCAGATTTACCCAAAGAAAGCGGACGTTACGATTTACCCATCGCATTAGGCATTTTAGCGGCATCTGGGCAGATACCTTCTGCGCCGTTGTCGCGCTACGAATTTGCTGGTGAATTAGCACTCACTGGTGAGTTGCGGCCAATAAGAGGCGCGCTAGCCATGACATCCAGCATGATGCGTCATGCGAATAACAGCGGATTACAACAAAACGCACCAAAACGAGCATTTATCTTGCCCCAGATGAGTGCGGCAGAAGCAGCGCTAGTGCGCGATGCCATTATTTACCCGGCAAAATCGTTGCTTGAGGTTTGTGCACATTTAAGCGGTCATACTGCACTGACTCAACAAGCGCCTAGCGATCAACAGCAAGCGTTTTCTTATCCGGATTTTAGCGATGTAAAAGCGCAAAGTATGCCCAAGCGTGCGTTAGAGATTGCAGCAGCGGGCGGGCATAGCGTGATTTTGAGCGGTCCGCCAGGTACTGGTAAAAGTATGTTAGCCAGCCGTTTTGCGGGTATTTTGCCAAGTATGACTGAAGATGAAGCGCTGGAAGCTGCCGCGATTCAATCACTAAATGGTAGTTACAGGCTTGAGAACTGGAAGCGCAGACCCTATCGCGCACCGCACCATACCGCGTCAGGCGTGGCTTTGGTGGGCGGTGGTGGCATTCCACGTCCAGGGGAAATTAGCCTGGCGCATCACGGGGTTTTATTTTTAGATGAGCTGCCAGAGTTTGATAGAAAAGTATTAGAGGTGTTACGCGAGCCGCTTGAAAGCGGACATATTACTATTTCACGTGCGGCGCGGCAGGCGGATTACCCCGCTAGATTTCAGCTCATTGCGGCAATGAACCCATGCCCGTGTGGCTACTTGGGTCATTATAATAACAAGTGTCGTTGCACGCCAGATCAAGTATCGCGCTATAAAGCAAAAATTTCCGGACCCTTGCTAGATAGAATTGATTTGCACATTGAAGTCCCCGCACTCAAAGAAGATGAACTGATTCAAACCAACGATAGTGAGCACTCACATGTAGTTAGGGCGCGTGTAGAAAAGGCGCGCGTATTGCAATTAGCACGTCAAGGCAAGCCCAACAATCTGCTGGGTACCAAAGAAATAGAGCTGTACTGTAAAGCCGATGACGCAGGATTAACACTACTCAAAACCGCCATTTCACGACTCAATTTATCAGCGCGTGCGTATCATCGCATTTTAAAAGTAGCGCGTACCATTGCAGACTTGAGCGCAGATGCGGATATAAAACCCGCGCATATTGCCGAGGCAGTGCAATATCGACGTGGTGCGATTTAGTGGGCTAATTGCCTGATAAAACTGGTTGCGTGATAAAATTAGATAAATTTTAATCACTAATTTTTCATGAACCAATCAATCGTATCAGCAACAGAAATCAAACTTCGAGAGCTGCTCAAACAGCGTATCCTCATTTTAGATGGCGCCATGGGCACCATGATTCAGCAATACAAGCTGACAGAGGCAGATTATCGCGGTGAGCGTTTTGCCGACTTTGCTGCGCCAGCAGGCGAGCGCCAGCTGTTTGTAAAAGGCAATAACGAGCTGTTAAGCCTCACGCAACCGCAAATCATTCAAGAAATTCACGAACAATACTTAGCTGCAGGCGCCGATATTATCGAAACCAACACCTTCGGTGCCACCAGCGTGGCGCAAGATGATTATCACATGGCGCATTTGGTGTATGAGATGAATGTGCAATCAGCCAAATTAGCCCGCGCAGCTTGTGATAAATACAGTACGCTCGACAAACCGCGCTTTGTGGCGGGCGCTTTAGGTCCAACACCCAAAACCGCGAGTATCTCTCCCGATGTGAATGACCCCGCAGCGCGCAATGTGAGTTTTGATCAGTTGGTGAATGCTTACTTAGAGCAAACGCGAGCATTGGTAGAGGGCGATGCCGATATTTTAATGGTGGAAACTATCTTTGATACGCTCAATTGCAAAGCTGCGCTGTTTGCTATTGATACGTTTTTTGAAGAAGTCGGTTATACGCTGCCGATTATGATTTCAGGCACGGTGACCGATGCCTCTGGTCGTATTTTATCTGGTCAAACTGTGACAGCATTTTGGCATTCGGTACGTCATGCTAAACCACTCACCATCGGTTTAAACTGTGCTTTGGGCGCAACTTTAATGCGTCCATATGCTGAAGAGCTTTCAAAAATCGCCGATACTTTTGTGTGTATATACCCGAATGCGGGTTTGCCTAACCCAATGAGTGACACGGGTTTTGATGAAACGCCTGATGTGACTTCCAGCCTAGTAAAAGAATTCGCTACCAGTGGCTTTGTCAACATAGCTGGTGGCTGTTGTGGCACCACACCGCCGCACATTAAGGCGATTTACGAGGCAATTAAAGATCTGCCGCCGCGCGTGGTACCTATTCAAGCACCTGTCACCAAACTCTCAGGCTTAGAACCATTCATCATTGATGAGACTTCGCTATTCGTCAATGTGGGCGAGCGCACCAACGTCACTGGCAGCAAAGCCTTTGCGCGCATGATTATCAATGGTCAGTTTGAAGAAGCCTTGAGCGTGGCGCGGCAGCAGGTTGAAAACGGTGCGCAAGTCATCGACATTAACATGGATGAAGGCATGCTGGATGCCGTGCAAGCCATGACGCACTTTTTAAACTTAATCGCCAGTGAGCCTGATATTGCGCGCGTGCCGATTATGATCGATTCCAGTAAGTGGAGCGTGATAGAAGCCGGCTTGAAATGCGTACAAGGCAAGTCGATTGTTAATTCAATCTCGATGAAAGAAGGCGAGGCGGAATTTTTGCGCCAAGCTAAACTTTGTCGCCGTTACGGTGCGGCTGTTATCGTGATGGCGTTTGACGAAAAAGGTCAAGCAGATACTTACGCGCGAAAAACAGAAATCTGCAAACGTGCTTATGATTTATTGGTGGGCATCAACTTTCCAGCAGAAGACATTATTTTTGACCCCAACATTTTCGCCATTGCCACGGGGATTGAAGAGCACAATAACTACGCGGTGGACTTTATTGAAGCTACGCGCTGGATTAAGCAAAACTTACCGCATGCCAAAATATCCGGCGGCGTATCCAATGTAAGTTTCAGTTTTAGAGGCAACGATCCCGCGCGCGAGGCGATTCACACCGTGTTTTTATATCACGCCATTAAAGCGGGCATGACCATGGGTATCGTTAACGCAGGCATGATGGGCGTGTACGATGACCTAGCGCCAGAGCTAAAACAACGAGTGGAAGACGTGGTACTCAACCGTATTATCGATGAAAATAATCCACTCGCCCCGACCGAGCGCATGATAGAAATCGCCAGCACGCTAGTGGCAGGCGGCAAAAAAGAAGCCGCAACGTTAGAGTGGCGCGGCACGGTGGAAGCACCCACGCCAGTGGCTAAACGCCTGAGCCACGCCATGGTGCATGGCATTACCGACTTTATTGTGGAAGACACCGAAGAAGCGCGCGCGGCAGTGATGGCAAGTGGTGGCAGACCAATCCACGTGATTGAAGGCCCATTGATGGACGGCATGAACGTGGTCGGCGATTTATTCGGTCAAGGCAAGATGTTTCTGCCGCAAGTGGTGAAGTCTGCCCGCGTGATGAAGCAAGCCGTAGCGCATTTAATCCCGTTTATTGAAGCAGAGAAAGCGCTAGAGCAAGAACGCACGGGCGTTGTCGCCAAGCCAAAAGGCAAGGTGGTGATTGCCACAGTAAAAGGCGACGTACACGACATTGGCAAAAATATTGTCTCGGTAGTGTTGCAATGCAATAACTTTGAAGTGGTGAATATGGGGGTAATGGTGCCAGCGGCAGAAATTCTCGCCATGGCCAAAGCCGAGAATGCCGATATTATTGGCTTATCGGGGTTGATTACGCCGTCATTGGAAGAAATGGCGTATGTGGCAAAAGAGATGCAGCGCGACCCGTATTTTCATGGTTTAAAAATGCCCTTGCTCATTGGTGGCGCGACCACTTCGCGTGCCCACACCGCCGTTAAAATCGCCCCGTTTTATGACGGCCCAATTATTTATGTGCCAGATGCCTCGCGCTCAGTGGCGGTGATGCAGTCTTTACTTACCTTAGAAACCCGTGATGCCTACATTGCCGATGTCAATAAAGATTACGAAAAAGCGCGCGCACAACACGCCAATAAAAAAGGGGTGCCTTTGCTGACGATTGCGGACGCCCGTAAAAACAAAATGAGGTTTGGTTTTGATGGCAAAAATACACCCGTAAAACCAAAATTTATCGGCCGCAGGGTGTTCAAGAACATTGATTTGAGCTTAATCGCTAAATATATTGATTGGTCGCCGTTCTTTCAAACTTGGGATTTAGCCGGTAGCTACCCCGCGATTTTAAGCGACAATGTGGTGGGTGACGCGGCAACTAAAGTATTTGCTGAAGCGCAAGCCATGCTCAAAAAAATCATTGATGGCAGATGGCTCAGCGCCAATGGCGTTATCGCGTTCATGCCCGCCAACACGGTGAATGATGACGATATTGAAATTTATACTGACGAAAGCCGCAATCAAGTCGCCTTTACTTACTACGGCATGCGCCAGCAAAGCGTAAAACCCGTGATTGACGGCGTGCCGCGTCCGAATCAATGTTTAAGCGATTTTATTGCGCCTAAAGGTGAGGCCGCAGATTACATCGGCTTATTCGCGGTGACGGCAGGTTTAGGGCTAGAGAAAATTGAAAAACGTTTTGCCGATGCACATGATGATTACAGCGGCATTATGTTTAAATCGCTGGCAGATAGGCTTGCCGAAGCCTTTGCCGAATACATGCATGAACGCATCCGCACTGATTTGTGGGGCTACGCGGCAAATGAAAAGTTGCCAGTTGATGCGCTGATCAAAGAAGACTATCAAGGCATCCGTCCCGCGCCTGGCTACCCCGCCTGCCCTGACCATACAGTGAAAACCGATATGTTCAAATTACTGCAATGCGATGAAATCGGTATGACGCTCACCGAATCATTCGCCATGCAACCCGCGGCGGCAGTTTCTGGCTTTTACTTTGCGCACAGCCAAGCTAAATACTTTAGTGTTGATAAAATTGGTGAAGACCAATTACTGGATATGGCTCAACGTAGAGGACTGCCAAAAGACTATTTAGAACGCTGGCTTGCGCCAAACCTCTCTTAAAACCATTAGAATTAACTCTATGCACATTCATATTTTAGGTATCTGCGGTACATTCATGGGCGGCATTGCTGTTTTAGCAAAGGCGGCTGGGCATAAGGTTACCGGTTGTGATGCCAATGTTTATCCACCGATGAGTACACAACTGGAGGCGCAAGGCATTGAGTTGATTGAAGGTTTTGACCCTGCGCAAACTAAACTTAATCCTGATATTTACGTGATTGGCAATGCGGTGTCGCGTGGCAATCCCCTGATGGAGGAGATTCTAAATCGTGGTTTACCTTATATTTCTGGCCCGCAATGGTTGGCAGAGAATGTGCTGCAAGGCAAGTGGGTGTTGGCGGTGGCGGGTACGCATGGTAAAACCACCACATCATCCATGTTGGCATGGATATTGGAATACGCAGGTTTAGCGCCTGGCTTTTTGATCGGTGGCGTGCCGGAGAATTTTTCAGTCTCAGCGCGCTTGCCACAAGTGCCCACTCAGGACAAAAACAGTGTTTCTCCATTTTTTGTGATTGAAGCGGATGAATATGACACCGCCTTCTTTGATAAACGCTCTAAGTTTGTGCATTACCGCCCACGCACAGCGGTGTTGAACAATCTGGAATTTGATCACGCTGATATTTTTGAAGATTTAGCCGCGATTGAAAAACAATTTCATCATTTAGTGCGCACTGTTCCGCAGCAGGGCTTGGTGGTGGTTAATGGTAAAGAAGCCAGTTTACGGCGTGTGATAGATAAGGGCTGCTGGACACCTGTAGAAAAATTTGGTACAGATGCTGACTGGCAATCGGCTAACGCGCAAGGTAACGGCAGTTTTGATGTGCTTTACAAAGGCAAACCACAAGGTCGTGTGGCATGGAATTTATTAGGCGAACATAACCGTATGAATGCGTTGGCGAGCATCGCCGCAGCCAGACATGCAGGTGTAGCAGTTGAAGTGAGCATTGCCGCATTAACTGAATTTAAAAATGTAAAACGCCGTATGGAAACACGAGGCGAAGTGAATGGGGTGACGGTGTATGATGATTTTGCGCATCACCCTACAGCCATTGAAACTACAGTGGCTGGCTTGCGTGCTAAAGTTGGCAAAGCGCGCATACTGGCAGTGTTAGAGCCGCGCTCTAACACCATGAAGCTGGGCGTGATGAAAAATGCACTGCCGGCCAGTTTAAAAGAGGCCGATTTGGTGTTTTGTTTTTCTGCTAATTTGGGGTGGGATGCGGGCGAGGCCTTGGCGCCAATCAGTAGCAAAACCCAAGTACATGATGATTTAAAGCAACTGGTGACGGCAATTACGCAAGCGGCCAAATCTGGTGACCACGTGCTGGTGATGAGCAATGGCGGCTTTGGCGGTGTTCATCAAAAAATACTTGATGCATTAAAAGAAGTGTAAAAATTTGGCTAAGCAACGCAAAAAAACTGAATTAAAAACACAGGTCACGCTGACTGCAAAGTTAAAAGCAATGAGCGTGATGAGTATTGCCATTTGGAGTTCAATCGCTTTACACCTTGTTGTTTTAAGCATTCATTTTGAGCCCGAACTTAAAAAATTTCGTGATAATCTACCAGTGTTAGAAGTAGTGTTAGTGAATGCAAAAACGCTGGCTAAGCCAGATAACACCGAAGTTTATGCGCAAGCTAATTTAGACCGTGGCGGCAACACCGAGCTAGACCGAAAAATGAAAACGGCGTTGCCTGCTTTGAAGCAGCAAAAAGCAGAGTTTACGCTCAAGCCAGAGGCTGTTACTAAAAAAGCCGCCAAAGCAGCTAAGCAAGCGACTGAAGAAACGCGAGAGCAAAAAAGTGTAGCAGAACTGGAAAAACAAGCGCAAGCATTGATGACACAAATTAACGCTACCAATATTGTAGAATCAAAACCAATGCAAAAAGCAGTTGCAAAAGAAACGGATGCTGACGATCAAATAACCCCCAATAAAAAACTGAATTTAGCCGATATCACCTCAACTGCGTTGGAAATGGACAAACTGGAAGCGCTTATTTCTAAACAGCAAGATGAGTACCAAAAACGCCCTAAACGTAAATTTATAGGCGGGCGTGCTAAAGAGTATCGTTATGCACTCTATGTAGAATCATGGCGGCAAAAAGTAGAAAAAGTCGGCAATCTAAACTACCCGGAAGCGGCTAAAAATTTAAAACTTTATGGTCAATTGCAATTAACCGTATCTATTAATGCCGATGGCAGTATCGAGTCGATTGAAATCAACCGGAGTTCAGGGCATAAAGTGCTAGATGCGGCCGCAAAACATATTGTGGAACTGGGCGCGCCCTATGCACGCTTCCCTGATGATGTGCGTAAGGAAATTGACGTTTTGAGTATCACCAGGACTTGGACGTTTACCAAAGAAGACAACCTGGCCACAGAGTAAACGCCATTATCTTTTGCATTTCTGCGTTGTTATTTTCGCTTGCCGTACTAAACTGTACTGCCTGCGCTCAAATGCCTAGCAGAAATGCAAAATCTTAATGGCTAAACGGAGATTGCTTGATGATGACGATTATGAAGCAGAATTTTGCAGACTAACCACTAACCACTAACCACTAACCACTAACCACTAACCACTAACCACTAACCACTAACCACTAACCACTAACCACTAACCACTAACCACTAACCAATGACTAACTACTACCAGCACCACATATTTTTTTGCCTCAATCAACGTGAAAATGGCGCAGCCTGTTGCATGGATAAAGGCGCAGAAGCCGCGTTTGATCACATGAAAGCGCGGGTGAAACAGCTTAATTTAAATGGCGAAGGCAAAGTACGCGTTAATCGCGCCGGCTGTTTTGATCGTTGTGGCGAAGGCCCATTGTTGGTGGTTTATCCGCAGGCGATTTGGTACACCTTTATTGATGTTGATGACATTGATGAAATCATTGAAAGTCATCTAATCAATGGCAAGGTGGTTGAGCGGCTAGTGGTGTAGGA
>Ga0156104_101_pt3 | contig 24994 bp, 16 predicted proteins | sample RifCSPlowO2_02_FD_107757 | JGI IMG/M metagenome (GOLD analysis project Ga0156104, IMG submission 107757) | Methylotenera sp. RIFCSPLOWO2_02_FULL_45_14 | reverse complement strand
GGTAATTTGGTGAAAATTGACAGTACACAACTGCTAATTGCGCCATCATAAAACAAAATCGCTCAGTTTGCACTGAGCGATTAGTGAATTTTAGAAAACATAACCCATTGTTTAAGTAGGGTCTTTTCTCTTTAGGCAAGTAAATTTTCGCTTAAATAGCCAATCGTCATGGTTTGATTATGTAGTACGCTATCGCTAGTATCCGGGCGCGGTGCGAATTCACCGTACGAATAGAAACCAGTAATCGCTGTTTGGTTACCTAAAATCTGCTGAACTAATTTAACTTCGTCTGCAACTAATTCAGCCATAACACCCTTGCGGCCTACGCAACTTACGCATACCGCCAAGCCAGATTGGTTAACGTTGGTATTATTTGCAACTAAATGTGCGGCATCACCAGCACCTTCTACCAGTCTGTCATGTGTTGCCTGGCAGAAGCGTACCGTCTCGCCTTCATCAACGTTGCCAGCAAATGTGAGGCTGTTGTTTTTTGGGTCAATTGCCAATAGCGTGCGAATTTTTTCAATATCGCGTTTACCTTCTTCAATAATGGCAAAAGGAAATTTCAAGCCGCTTCCTGGCAAATCTTTTGCTGAATGTGACCCAATATACAAGTTATATAACGGAAGGGCTGGCTTACCGTCTAGTTCTATCACCACGTTTTTTTCAGATTTTGTGACTTTACGAGGTGGTCCGTATGGTTTCCAGCCACGACCTACACCCGTTGCGGCCACTAAGTTTTCACCATACAAACCTACGGCAATGACCAAGCCGTCAGAGATGGTGTCGTTAAAAAGTTGCAAGGTTTTACTAAAGGCAAAGCCATCACCAGCCATGCCACCCATGACGGGTATTTCACCGAATACACTCTTAAACCCTTCAAGTAACTCAGAACCGTTCACATTTAAGCCGTCAGAATAAACGAGTACGGCTTTCAGACTATCTGATTTTAATTGACGAGCCAAACCCACCGCGGTTTCAAATGAATTTTGCATACCTGTCATTTTTGTATGTGTTACACGTTGTATGGTTTTTTCCCACACAATCGCCGTAATTTGTAAGCTATCATCAAAAACACCAGAGGCCGTAATCTCACCTGAGGTAGAGCAACCAATAACCTGCGCTGTTGGATAACGCTGTTTTAGAATACTCGTAAGCTTAGATTCGCCAAAGCGTTTTACTGACCCAAAAACCAAAACTAAGTTAGCTGTAGGTAATGGTGAAGTGCTTGCTAAGTCTTTTAGCGTCATTTTGGCTGTTAATGATTCCTGTCTAACTATCATGCTAACCCCTTGGATTATTGCGTAAAACAATAAACTTTAATTGAATTTATATAAAATTGTAAACAAATGTAACTTTTATTATAGAATACCCTTACGGGTGATAGGAATAAATATATTATTATTTCGATAATATATAAATAGTATTGCTTATTAAGTCCGTCTGTATATAAAATGAAATGCAATACGTGTTTTACAAGTGATTCTGAGCGACGACTACAAATTAAACATAAGGAGCTTACTGGTGAGCCAGGAAAAGCCAAGTCAAGAAACTTTTAACCAGGAAAAACTGACCTTAGATCAATTATCTAAGGTCAAGGTAATGGTTATTGATGACAGTAATACCATACGTCGAAGCGCGGAGATTTTTCTTAAAGCATCTGGTTGTCAGGTGATTCTTGCAGAAGATGGTTTTGATGCATTGGCTAAAATTTCTAACGAGCATCCCGACTTAATTTTTGTGGATATTATGATGCCTAGACTAGATGGGTATCAAACCTGTTCGCTGATTAAAAGAAATGCACGTTATAAAACAACACCTGTCATCATGCTTTCTAGTAAAGATGGGCTGTTTGATCGCGCACGTGGACGCATGGTAGGCTCAGACCAATACCTCACTAAACCCTTCACCCAAGAAACGCTGCTAGATGCAGTGCAAATTTATGCTGCACACAGCAAAGCTAACCAACAAGAGGCAGAGTAGAGATGACAATTCAAACTATTTTAGTGGTAGATGATTCTGCAACAGATCGTTTTTTTCTCACTGAGTTATTGGAAACTGCCGGGTATCAGGTAACAGGTGCTGAAAGTGGTGAAGAGTGTTTAGCCAAGGTGAATTCAAACCCACCAGATTTAGTATTATGTGATGTGGTGATGCCTGGATTAACGGGGTTTCAAGTAACGCGTACCCTTACAAAAAACGCAGCTACATCTCACATTCCAGTAATACTATGTACTGGAAAGTCGCAAGCAACTGATTTGGCTTGGGCGTTAAAAATGGGTGCAAAAGCTTGTGTCACTAAACCGGTAGTTAGTGCGGAATTGTTAGCTTTGATTAAAAGTTTAGAATAAATTTTAGTATTCTTAAATAATTTAATTTAGTTTTAATTACTATTATTAGTTTTACCAATAAATTTTTTAGGATTGATTAAATAATCGTGGCTAAAACTTCAAATTTACGTGAATTCCAAGAGGCAATACTGTTAAAGCTGAAAGAAGCTACTAAGCTGGGTAGTGCTGAATCAACGTCACGTTTAGGTGTGACGTCAGGCGATAAAAGGTTTTTAATTAATTTAACTGAAGTCAAAGAGGTGTTGCCAGTACCACCTTATCAGCAGGTTCCCCTAACAAAATCATGGTTTTTGGGTGTGGCTAACATCCGTGGTAATTTATATAGCATTTCTGATCTGGCGCAGTTTATAGGAATGCCGCCTACGCATAAGTCAGTCAACAATCGCATTGTATTATTAAGTAGTGAAACTACAGCGCAAGTGGCTTTGGTTGTTGAAAATTTAGTGGGTTTGCGTAGTATCGAGGTTATGCATGCTAAACCACATCGCGATGAATTGGATCGTTTATTCAGCAAGCAAGTATTTGTTGATGATGATAGTAATGAGTGGTTTGAACTCGATGTTGAGGCGCTGGTGCAAAATAAAGACTTTATTCAGCCCAATACTTAATAAAAGTTACAGTATTAAGTGAATGGTTGTTAGGTGAGTTGATTGAGTTTAGGTTGTATCGCAAACGTTTTTTAAAAGCATAATAAATCTAGGAATTGGGGTTAAACATGGCATTAAATCTTGGGGCTATCAAAAGTCTTCCGCCACAAATTGGTGATTTCTTTAAGAACTTTAAAAGCAAATTATCTGATTTAGTTCCTGCTAACAAAAGCACATCAGATTCAAGTAACTTAAGCGCGGGCTATCGCCAACTTTTTTTGCAAATTGTGGCGTTTATTTTGTTTGCATTGTTGAGTTTCTGGGTTATTAACCAAGTGCGAGTGAACGGCCCAATCTTTAATACATTAAAAGAATATCAAAATCTAACATCCGATACCTCGCCACCTCCAATGTTTCCTTTGGATGCGTTTGCATCTTATAACGAAGCTTATGTTGCCTCTACCAGCTTTAATAATGAGAAGCGTGATAAGGCGTTAGCGAATGCCGCAAGCAGTGAAGCCAAGTTTAAAGAGCGTTCTGGGTACTGGCGTAAAAACTTGAATAATGAAAAATTACTAGCTTCTTTAGAAGCGGTGATTAAAGCGGGTGAGAACTTCTTTGAAGTGGCAAATAGACGCTATATTCCAGCGTTACCATTGGGTACAGTAGCGGCTTCAGCGCCATTACTGGATTTGACAGCAGCGTTTGAGGTGACAAAGCAGGCGGGCAATACCTTTACTGCAGAAATTGAGAAGGAAAATATAACTCTGATCGAATCACAAACCAATTTTATTAAATTGGTGCTGTTGGGTTTGCTGTTACTCGGTTTGGTGTTGTTGTTTCTGATGTTTTTCTTTGGTAAAAAACAAACTGCTCAGTCTATTACCTTGACGAATCAATTGGCAAAAGAAGGGCAAGATAACCAAGAAGCCGTTTTACAATTACTAGATGAAATGGGGGATTTGGCGGATGGTGACCTCACCGTTAAGGCGGAAGTGCGCGACAACATTGCGGGTGCGATTGCTGACTCTATTAACTACACCATTGATAGTTTACGAGACTTGGTCGTGGAGATTAACCGTGCGACTGAGCAAGTGACTTCAGCAACCTCAGTGGCGCAAGGTACTTCTGAGCAGTTGCTAAGTGCTGCGGAAACACAGTCAACACAAATTATGCAAACTACCGATGCTGTTAATGACATGACGCGCTCTATTCTGCAAGTGTCAAGCAACGCGGCTCAGGCTTCTCAGGTGGCGCAGCGTTCGTTAGAAGCTGCTATTCAAGGTTCACAAGCGGTGCAAAACACCATCTCCGGGATGAACGAGATTCGTACGCAGATTCAAGAAACTTCTAAACGTATTAAACGTTTGGGTGAAAGCTCACAAGAAATTAGTGAAATCGTGGAGTTGATTTCAGACATTACCGAGCAAACGAACATTCTGGCGTTGAACGCGGCTATTCAAGCTGCATCTGCTGGTGAAGCTGGCCGCGGATTTACGGTGGTTGCGGAAGAGGTGCAACGTCTGGCGGAACGCTCATCTGAGGCGACTAAGCAGATTAGTGCGATTGTTAAAACCATTCAAACTGATACGCACGGCGCGGTGGCTGCAATGGAGAAAAGTACCGAGGGTGTAGTTGAGGGCGCGCGTGTTGCTGATGCTGCAGGTCAGGCGTTGACTGAGATTGAGGCGGTTACTACAAACTTAGCACATTTGATTGAATCTATTTCAACTGCGACAAACGCTCAAACAGAATCTGCGACAACGGTTGCGAACAACATGCAGATGATTCAGGAAATTACCACACAAACTACACAAGGTACTAAATTAACGGCAGATTCTGTTGGTCAGCTCACGTCTCTTGCTGAAGAATTACGTGATTCAGTGGCTGGTTTTAAACTCTAATCATTGTGTTTAATCATTGTATTTTTACATTATTGTTACGTGTTTAATTTGTAGCATAGAGCAGAAAAAACTCCATGAAAAAATCGTATATTAAAATGGGAGTACAGAATGCCTGAAGCATTTGATACTGGCCCATTATCTTGGGTTAAAGATGAAATTGATCAGTCACTTCAAAAAGTGCAGGCCAGCTTTAATGAAGTGAATGATACTCCAAGTGAGTTCGCATCCTTACGCTTTACCATAGCACACCTATACCAAGTGAGTGGTGCCCTTGATATGGTGGGGTTGGAAGGCTGCAAGCGTTATTGCTCAGAAATTGAAAAACTTACCAATAAGTTAGAAAAACAACTGATACCAGTAAGCCAGTCAGTCATGGCGCATCTCATGCATGCGGTTGATACATTGTCACAGTACTTGCAAAATTTATTAAACGGCATGCCTGATGTACCTACCAGGTTGTATGCGAGTTTAAAACCATTAGTAGAGGTGCAAGGGGAGGCGCTAGAAGAAAGTGAGCTATTCTTCCCTGACACTGATAATAGTGCACCTAAAGACTTACCTACGAACCCTATCGCAGAGTCTGCTATACCCATTTTTGTTTCAGATCAGAGAGCCTCTTTTCAAAAATCATTGTTAGATTGGCTGCGTACTAAAAACCCTGATGCTTTAAAAAACATGCGCGAAGCACTTTTAAAAGTGCAGCAAGTACAAAATAAGAATGTACATAAAACACTGTGGTGGGCGGCAACTGCATTTACCGATGCGCTAGCGCAAGAAAAAGTGAGCGCCAGTACCGGTGCTAAAAAACTCTGCAGTAAGCTAGATCGCCAGTTGCATAACATGTCGCTTGGAGATGCTAAAGTACCGACCCAATTACTCCGCGATCTACTCTATTACGTTGCTATTAGTGATCGAAGTAGCGACACCATTGCTGACGTTAAAGATGTTTTTGAGTTAGATGAAGTGCTACCCATACATGGTGTGACAAGCGGAGAAGGGACTGCGTCAACTGCTGCTGAACGAGCCGCATTGGCACAATTAAATGCAGACCTACCCAGCCTGAAAGATTTATGGTCTAGCATTAGCATAAGTGATGTTGATGCGAATGCTGCTAATTTAGAAGCATTTATTAACAAACTTGAGCATATTATCAGCACAGTACAACAAAGTATTAGTAATCAAAATGTTGTCAATTTGTTTAATGCTACGCATGCGACAGTGCAAGCATTGCAGGCGGATAAGCGTAAATTTAATGAAGTTTCATTGATTGAGATTGCCGCATCATTAAATCTATTAGAACATAGTTGCGATCATTATCAGCAACTTGATGCTGAAACTCACCAAAAAATCAACACTCAAACTTCTCGTTTGCAATCTATTATTGATGGTGTTCAATTAGCATCTGCAGTAGATGCGTTTGCTACCAGCAAGCTTGATACTGGCGTGATCTATGCCGTTGCAAAACAAATTATTGAGGCTTTAAGTTTGTCAGAAAAAGCGCTAGATGCGTTTTTCCGTAACCCAACCAATACTAGCGCGTTGGATAATGCGTCTAAACCTTTGCAGCAGGTGGCAGCAGCATTTGATATGTTAGAAATGCCAGTGCCCAAATCAATTGCACATATAAGTTTAGCTTTTGTTGATCACTTTAAAAGTAATCATACACAAGGTCAGTCTGATGACAATGATAGTTCAGCATTTGAGCTTGTGGCTGAGAGTTTAAGTATGTTGGGTCTTTATGCCGAGGAACTCCCTAATGTACGCGTGGAATCAGAACATGCACTATCTGACGCCTTGCAACGTTTAGAAAATGGCGCACGCGAACATGGTTTGGCTACCACAAATGAAAATGTTGAGTTAAGTCAGTTTGAATATCAATCAGACAAGACTGAATCTGATGAGAATTTTGAGGCGGTGCCAACTTTTGCAACTAGCAAACCTGCAGCTTCAACTTTGGATGGGGTGACTGATCAAGCATTTGACGCTGAACTTCAGGATATATTCTTAACAGAGGTTGAAGAGGTTTTAGCGACCTTAGCACAAAACCTGCAAGCATTACGTGTGAATGCGACTGACTCGGATGCTTTAGCTGAAGTTCGTCGTGCTTACCATACGCTTAAGGGCAGTGGTCGTACAGTTGGCTTAGTGGGCATGGGTGAAGTAGCGTGGGCGGTTGAAAGTTTACTGAATTTCGTGATAGAACACAAAACCTTTCCAACCCCAGCAATTTTAGCTTTTGTTGAAAAAATAAGTGCTGAATTTGCAACTTGGGTTGTTGAGTTGCACCAGAATCAAAAAGTCACACTAAATCCTGAGCCTTTTCAAACGCATGCAGCTGAACTGGCGATTGAGTTTGTACGTGATTTTGCTGCTGCTAAGCCAAAACCGCAAAAAGAAGAAGTACTTATTGGTGGAACACGTAAATTAAGCCGTGCGTTTTTTAATATATTTTTGGGGGAAGCACAGCAACATTTACAAGCCTTGGTAGAAGCGCATCAAGCTTTAGTGGTTGATTCCAGTGACTTACCAACGGCTGAAAGCTGTAGAGCTGCACATACTTTAGGTAGCAATGCACTGACCGCTGGATTTAAACCGATAGGTGACTTAGCGCGCGCGTTAGAGCACTGGCTTGATGAACATAACAGCACGTGGACCGCACAACATATTGCGTTATATGGCAATGTGGTAAAGGCACTAGGGGATGGTTTAGAAAAAGCAAAAGCGCTTAAAAATCCTAAATCAACACGTGCACTCATTATTGCCCTTGGTGAGTCTACCGCGGCGATGCAGGCTGCTGCTGCACTACAAGCAGAAGCCGACGTGCTAGAAGTTAAACAGGCTGAAAAATCAGCTAAAAAATCAAAAGGCAAAACAAGTAAATCAAAATCTACTGATGATAAGCTGCAAGAAATTTCAGCGATGGATATTAAAGTTGATTCGCCTGATGAACAAAATTTACCATCTGCCGAGTCTATTCTGGCAGAGCAAGCTGCACAACTAGAAGCTGTGCAACGTAAAGATGCAGGTGTTAATGAAGAGTTGCTAGCATTGTTTGTAGAAGAGGCCCGTGAGTTAGTCCCCCAAATTGGTAAAGACCTGCGTGCTTGGCGCACGAACCCACAAGAATTAGAGTATTCAGATTCACTGCAACGTGCGTTACATACGCTTAAAGGTAGCGCGCGCATGGCTGGACAGGCCGTTATTGGTGATGGCGTGCATGGCATGGAAGACCGTGTGATTCAAGCGCTTAGGCACAAAGTGACTTCCGATGACTTTGATGGGATGTTCGTAGAATTTGACCGTATTAGTTACATGCTTGAAGACATTGTCGGTGGCGTTAAAACTGAGACTCCAAGTGCAGAACCTACAGCAAAAGTGATTGCACCGACACGTCAGGCTCAACGTAAAACACAATTTTTGCGTATGCGTGCAGATGTCCTTGATAGGCTCATTAATGAAGCAGGTGAAGTGTCTATCATGCGTTCTCGGATGGATCGAGAAATGCAAAATTTCAAACAGTCATCTACAGATTTAACCGATAGTATCAGTAGGTTGCGTACTTACTTACGCGAGTTGGAGATTGAAGCTGAAACGCAATTGCAATCTCGCATGAGCTTGCTGCAAGAAGCTAATGAGACTTTTGACCCGTTAGAGTTTGATAGATTTACGCGCTTGCAAGAACTGACTCGTATGATGGCCGAGAGTGTCAACGACGTGGCAACCATTCAGCATGGACTTTTGCTTAACCTTGATCAAACGGATGCGGCATTACAGCAACAAAACCGCATGAATCGTGAGTTGCAACAGGGTTTAATGGGCGTGCGTATGTTGCCTTTTGCGACCATTACAGAGCGCTTGCAACGCATAGTGCGACAAACGGCTAGAGAGCTCAATAAACGTGTTGAAATGACCATTGAAGGCGAAAGCGTTGAGTTGGATCGCGGCGTGTTAGATAAGATGGGCGCACCGCTAGAACACTTGTTGCGCAATGCGGTTGCGCATGGTCTTGAATCAGTTGAAGAGCGTGCAAAATTAGGTAAGCCTGAAACTGGACATGTCAAGCTAAAAGTCAGCTTGGAAAATGATGAAATTACACTGGTGATTACCGATGATGGTGCTGGTGTTAATCTAGCTAAAGTTAAGCAAAAAGCCATTGAAAAGGGGTTTTTTACAGCAGATCAAGAAGTGACGGATCAAGCATTAATGACCGTTATTTTTGAACCAGGCTTTTCAACTGCGGATACCATTTCGCAAATTGCGGGTCGTGGTGTTGGTTTGGATGCGGTACGTAGTGATATTGCTACGCTAGGCGGCCGAATTGATGTAAGCAATGCCTCAGGTTTAGGTGCAATGTTTAATATTTACCTGCCAGTGACGCTTTCAGTTGCACAAGTGGTATTAGTGCGTGCTGGTAATAAGGTTTTTGCAATTCCATCTGTCATGGTGGAGCAAGTGCAAAAACTAAAACCCAATGATTTAACCAGTGCTTATTTAGTCAATAAAGTTGATTGGGCGGGTCGCGAATATCCGCTGCACTTTTTGTCTAAGTTGGTAGGCGATGCTGACCATGTTGCACAGTTACATACTTACACACCTGTAGTCTTGTTGCGTAGCGGTGCTTATCGTACCGCCTTGCACGTAGATGAAATTATTGGTAACCAAGAGGTGGTAATGAAGCCAATGGGTACGCAGCTAGCACATGTACCTGGCATGATTGGCGCCACAGTGATGGGTGATGGTTCAATTATCCTGGTGATTAACCCTGTGTTATTGGCAAATCGTGAAGCGCTGTCAGTGGGGACCATTAAAGTCACGACAGTGGCGCCCGTTGTTGAGCAATTGAAAAAAGTAGCATTGGTGGTGGATGATTCTCTCACTATGCGCAAGGTGCTTTCACGCGTGCTAGAGCGTGAGGATTTTGAAGTGGTAACCGCGAATGATGGGATGGATGCCATTCAAAAATTGCAAGAAATTTCACCCGATATTATTCTGACGGATATTGAAATGCCGCGTATGGATGGCTTTGAGTTCTCACGTTATGTGCGCGATAATCCAGAGACTTCAAAAACGCCGCTCATTATTATCAGCTCGCGTACTGCAGAAAAGCATCGCAATGTTGCTACTGAGTTAGGTGTTAATGCCTTCTTGGGCAAACCTGTACAAGATGATGAATTAATTGCGCAAGTAAACGCCTTGCTTAACTAGTTGCAATAGCAGACATCAATCATGATGTCTGCTACTTTATTTTTCTATTTTTTGTACTATCTTGACCTACATTAGCAATGCGCAATAAGGTAAAATTTGCCTTATGTTAGAAACCAGCCCATTACATCTAGATTCACCTCAAGTATCCCTCAACTTTGTTCATCTGCGTTGCCACAGTGAGTATTCCATTGTGGATGGTATTGTGCGGATTGATGACTATGTCAAGCAGGCAGTCAATGATCAAATGCCAGCACTGGCGCTCACTGATCTGAGTAATCTGTTTGGTGCTATCAAGTTTTACAAAGCAGCGCGTGGCAAGGGTTTAAAGCCTATTATCGGCTGTGATATTTGGTTAGAAAACAGTACTAATCGCGAGCAGCCTTCACGTTTACTCTTGCTATGCCAGTCACATGCTGGATATTTGCTACTTTGTCAGTTGTTAAGCCGGGCCTATTTGAGCAACCAGTATCGTGGCCGCGCGGAGTTTAAACGTGAATGGTTTGTTGAGTGTGGAACAGAAGGTTTATTACTGTTGTCGGGTGCTATGGCAGGCGATGTTGGTCAGGCGTGTTTACAGGGTAATCAAGATCTTGCGCTTAAGCTGGCAGCCGAATGGCAAGGCTTGTTCCCAGAACGTTTTTATTTAGAAGTGCAGCGCATTGCCGCTGCTGGCCAGAATGCAAGTAACGAAGAAGATTATATACATCATGCACGTTCGATAGCGAGCCAACTGGGCTTGCCTATTGTTGCAACGCACCCCATACAATTTACTACGCCCGATGATTTCAGAGCGCATGAGGCGCGTACCTGTATTTCAGAAGGCTATGTGTTAGCCGATAAGCGTCGGCCAAAAAATTTCACCACTGAACAGTATTTTAAAACGCAGGCTGAAATTGCAACTTTATTTGCGGATATGCCAGAAGCGCTTGCTAACAGTGTGGAAATTGCCAAGCGCTGTAATTTAAGTCTCACACTTGGTAAAAACTATTTACCCAACTTTCCAACACCTAATAATGAAAGCTTAAATGAGTATTTAATCTCAGAAGCACGGCTTGGTTTAACTAAGCGTTTGGCCGTGTTGTATCCCGATGAAAATTTACGTGCTAATAAGCAGGGAGAATACGAGGCAAGATTAGATTTTGAAACCAACGTCATCAATCAAATGGGTTTTGCAGGCTATTTTTTGATTGTGGCAGATTTTATTAACTGGGCTAAAAATAATGGCGTGCCAGTGGGGCCTGGGCGTGGTTCAGGTGCGGGTTCGGTGGTGGCTTACAGCTTGGGCATTACGGATTTAGATCCGCTGGAATACAACTTGCTATTTGAGCGATTTTTAAACCCAGACCGTGTTTCCATGCCCGATTTTGATATTGACTTTTGCCAAGAAGGGCGCGATCGCGTCATTGATTATGTCAAACAAAAATATGGTTTAGATGCTGTTTCACAAATTGCTACTTTCGGTACTATGGCGGCCAAAGCGGTGATTCGTGACGTTGGTCGCGTTTTAGATTTACCGTTTCACTTTGTTGATGGCATTAGTAAACTTATCCCTTTAGAACTGGGCATAACGTTATCCGATGCGTTAGTTAAAGAGCCGCAATTGGCTGAACGTCGCGAGAATGAAGAAGAGCTGCGTGAGCTGCTAGAGCTTGCTTTAAGGTTAGAAGGCTTGGTGCGCAACGTAGGTATGCATGCGGGTGGCGTGCTGATTTCACCAAGTAAAATTTCAGATTTCTCCCCCGTTTATTGCCAAGCCGATGGTGCGAGCTTGGTGAGTCAGTACGATAAAGATGATGTTGAAGCCGTAGGTTTAGTGAAGTTTGACTTTTTAGGCCTGCGCACGCTAACAATTTTAGAGTTGGCGCTAAACAATGCCAATAAGCAGCGCGCCGCTGAAGCGTTACCGCCTTTATCGTTTGAAATATTCCCACTCAACGACAAAGCAACATTTCAGCTATTAAAAACGGCCAACACTACCGCAGTGTTTCAGCTTGAGTCCAAAGGCATGAAAGACATGCTCAAGCAAGCAATGCCAGATTGCTTTGAAGACATTATTGCTTTGGTGGCCTTGTACCGCCCTGGCCCGATGGATTTGATCCCGGATTTTTGCCGACGCAAACATGGTAAACAACGCGTGGAATATCCGCATCCGCTCACGGAACCGATTCTGAAAGAGACTTACGGTATTGCGGTGTATCAAGAACAGGTGATGCAAATTGCACAAGTGGTCGCAGGCTATAGCTTGGGCGGAGCAGATTTGTTACGGCGTGCCATGGGTAAAAAGAAGCAAGAAGAAATGGATGATCAGCGCAAAACCTTTACCGAAGGCGCGGTAAAAAACAATATGACGGAGCGTCAAGCGACTGAGTTGTTTGATTTACTGGAAAAATTTGCTGGCTATGGATTTAATAAATCGCACGCGGCGGCTTATGCGCTGGTGGCGTATCAAACCGCTTATTTAAAAGCGCATTACCCGGCGGCGTTTTTGGCGTCCACTATGTCGGCTGATATGAACAACACAGACAGCGTACATATTTTTTATGATGATTGTGCGCCTAATCAAGTAGAGGTGTTGCCGCCAGACGTGAACCAAAGCGAGTTCAAATTTACACCCATCAATAAAAACCAAATGCTGTACGGTTTGGGCGCAGTAAAAGGCACAGGACAAGCCGCGATTGAGGTGATTTTACAAGCACGCAGGCAAGATGGTCCGTTTACCAGCTTGTTTGATTTTTGTAGTCGTTTAGATTTACGCAAAGTGAATCGTCGTGTGATTGAATCGCTGATTAGGGCAGGGGCTTTTGATAAACTGGAACCGAATCGCCACGCTTTGTTAACGGGCGTGAGTTTGGCAATAAGCGCGGCAGAGCAAACTAATGCAAACAGCAACCAGAATAGCCTATTTGGGGAGGCTGCTGATAATGCTGTGCATGTATTGCCAACCGTTGCTGCCTGGCCTGAGCAACAGCGTTTACAAGAAGAAAAAGTAGCCTTAGGCTTTTATTTTAGCGGTCATCCTTATTGGTCATATCAAAAAGATTTAAGCAATTTTATTAGCACTACGCTGGCAAACTTAACGCCCAAAGAGCAGCCACAACTGCTTGCGGGTATTGTTTCTGGTGTGCGTATCCGCATGACAGCGCGCGGCAAAATGGCGATTGTTGGTCTTGATGATGGCACCACAAGGATTGAAGTGGTAGTGGGTAATGAGCTACTTAATCAGTGTCAACAATTATTAAAAGATGATCAGTTGGTGATTGTAGAAGGTCGCGTCAGTAATGATGAGTTTTCAGGTGGCGTTCGTGTAAATGCAAGAAAATTGCATGATTTATCCAGTTTGAGAAACAGCCGTGCCAGCTTTTTAAAATTATCATGCAACGGCCAAGCCGACGCCATTAAATTAAAATCGCTACTTAAACCCTATTGTATAAGTGCATCACAAGAGCAGCGCGGTTGTGCGGTTAAAGTTGAATATCATAATAAAACCAGTAAAGTTGAATTGATGTTAGGTAATGACTGGCGCGTGGACTTGCATGAAGAATTGATTGCAGGCTTAACTGAATGGTTGAATCAAAGTAATGTAAAAATCCTATATAATTAAACATTCCACAATGCATTCAAACTAAGACTGCGTTGTACCACATGGGTATGCCGACTTTCTATGCGCTGAAGCGCATGAAAGGCCGTATATCAGGTTTTGCCGTACTTTTAGTGCCTCTTACGTATAGTGCTAGTTGTATTGTCTGCGACCCTCCGCCTTGTCTTAGTTTGAATGCAACGTGGAATTATATTTTTTTAGAATAAGCTTTGATTACCGAGTTAAGCACATGAAAATAAGTTACCTGGATTTTGAACAGCCCATCGCAGAACTTGAGAACCAAATTGAAGGTTTGCAAGCGGCGCATGATGCCAATGATGCTTTAGATGTATCTAAAGAGTTGTCTGCGTTAGAAAAGAAAAATAAAAAACTATCTGAAGATATTTATGGCAAGTTAAGTGCTTGGCAGATTTCTCAGCTGGCCCGTCACCCACAACGCCCTTACACTCTAGATTACATTCAAGGTATGTTTACAAACTTTGAAGAGCTGCACGGCGATAGAGCTTATGCGGATGACCCTGCGATTGTCGGTGGTTTGGCAAGGTTTGAAGGGCAGCCAGTGATGGTGATTGGGCACCAAAAAGGGCGCGATGTAAAAGAGCGCCAATACCGCAACTTTGGGATGCCACGCCCTGAAGGCTATCGCAAAGCCTTGCGCTTGTTTAGATTAGCTGAAAAATTCAATATCCCGATTATCACGCTTATTGACACCCCGGGTGCCTACCCTGGCATTGGTGCTGAAGAGCGCGGACAATCAGAGGCCATTGCACGTAATTTATACGTGATGGCAGAATTGAAAACACCTATTATCGGCGTGATTATTGGTGAAGGCGGTTCAGGTGGTGCGTTGGCACTTGGCGTGGTTGATCAGTTATTGATGTTGCAATACGGTACTTACTCTGTCATTTCGCCCGAAGGCTGTGCTTCAATTTTGTACAAGAGTGCAGATAAAGCTTCAATTGCAGCTGAGTCGCTTGCTATCACGGCTGATCGACTCAAGGCGATGGGTTTAGTGGATAAAATCATTTCTGAGCCTTTGGGTGGTGCGCATCGTTCGCCAGAAGTGGTGATGGAAACATTGCGCAGCGCACTAAAAGAGGAGCTGACACGACTAAAAGCTAAGTCAATTAAATCGCTGTTAGTGACTCGCTACGAGCGTTTAATGAGCTATGGAAAATTCAAAGAAACCGCTGAGAAATAGGGCTGACAGGACGGCAAAACAAGAAAAATCTAGCCAGTCCAATGCTACATCAATGCACCCTTTACTTTTTCAGTTGCATGCTTTTTTAACTCACCACTTATTAACTGAGCAACCGTTGACGCGGCCGCCAAAATTGTTGCTCGCTTTAAGTGGCGGTTTAGATTCTTGTGTGTTGCTGCATCTGTTAGCACAAGCTCAACGTTATTTACCTTTTGAGTTACATGCTATGCATGTGCATCACGGTTTAAGTAGCAATGCAGACGCATGGGCTGGGTTTTGTTCGCAGCAATGTCAATCGCTCAATGTGCCCTTGCAAATAACACATGTAGATATTGATAGAACAAATCAACATGGTGTTGAAGCTGCCGCTCGCCAATTACGCTATCAAGCGCTGTTTAATTATCAATTCGGCGATGTTATCGCTGACTTTGTAGTCACGGCACACCATCAAGATGATCAAGCGGAAACCATGCTGTTGCAGTTATTTAGAGGCGCTGGGGTTAAGGGTTTGTCTTGCATGGCCGCCTCAGACAAAACGCGACGCTTAATGCGTCCTTTGTTAAATGTGTCACGTCAATCACTCCATGAGTATGCCGTGCAGCATCAGATCGAATGGTGTGATGATGAAAGTAATGAAAACACACAATATGAGCGTAATTTTATACGTCATGAGGTGATGCCAGTCTTGGAGTCTCGCTATCAAAGCGTGAAATCAGTACTTGCCAGAACCGCCTCTCATTTAGCTGAAGCCAATACTTTGCTTGATACATTAGCCATTTTAGATGCCAGAGAATTGCTTTTAAATAACAGCCTTTGCTTACAGGGGTTGAGTCAACTAGATATTCCACGCGCTAAAAATGTGTTGCGTTGGTGGTTCGCACAAAATCAACTTGCTATGCCAACCGCAGAGCATTTAACTGAAATCATCCAGCAATTATTGAATGCCAAGCCTGATGCTGATTTAAGCATTAAATTACAACACCTCACGTTAAAACGTTATCAGCAACGCGCTTATTTATGCATTGAGTATATTGCTGAACCATTTGATATGGTATGGAATGGCGAAGCAACTTTGACTTTACCCAATGGCGGACAGCTGAAATTTAAGCAAGTGAGCGGAGCTGGCCTAGCGTTAAAGTTTGGAATGAGCAAGCTTAGAATCACTAACCGCGGTGGTGGCGAGCGCTTTAAACCAAACCCGCTCAGACCGACCAGAACGCTTAAACATTTATTGCAAGAGGCTAATATTCCACCATGGCAACGCCTGCATTTACCATTGATTTATTGGCAAGACACCTTGGCATGTGTGCCTGGTATTGGCGTTGCACATGAATTGCAGGCAAATGGGGGTGAGCTTGGTTTAGAAATTGTTTGGCAAGATGCATTTACAAAACAAGATCTAGCTATTTAATCAACAAACCTAATAGCCGTCTTTTTTAGTATCAATAGCCCTGGTATTACTTTTTAAGCAGCAACTTCAATTGAGGCCAAATGTTTTCTAAAATCATTGGCTGTCCAAGCGTGTTGGGATGCAAGCCATCTTGTTGAATTAAGTCTGGCTGGGTTGCGACATTTTCTAACATAAAAGGTACCTGCGGAATTTTGTGCTTACGGCTTAGCTGTAGGTAGCTTTGGCTAAATGCTTCTGAATATTTGGGGCCATAGTTGGGTGGAATTTTCATGCCAACCAGTAATACTTTAGCGCCAGACTTTCTACTTTGCCGAATAATATTACTGAGATTAGCGGTCATTTCTTTAATGGGTAAACCACGCAAGCCGTCGTTTGCGCCGAGCTCTAAAATGACAATAGCAGGTTTTGTTTGTTTGAGTGCAGCGGTGATGCGGCTAGCGCCTCCGCTAGTGGTTTCACCGCTCATACTGGCGTTGACGACATCATAACGATAGTTTTCCAGCTGAAGTTTTTTTTGTAATAATGCAGCCCAGCCTTGCTGTTGTGGAATACCATAGGCGGCAGATAAACTATCACCAACAATCAAAATGTTAGGATTTTCTGCATTTGCAGGAGACGCCCATGCAACGAAACTCAAAAAACACAAACTAAGTAATGCAGTCTTTAATACCAAAAATAAGCGGAACAACATCAATGCAACAGCCCCCTATCATTCAAGCACACGATTTGTATTATGAAATTTTCAACCATGATAACCAACTTCGTATTCTACAAGGTTTAAATTTAAGCATAGCGACTGGCGAGCAAGTGGCCATTATCGGCAGTTCAGGCTCTGGTAAATCTACATTATTAAGCTTGCTTGCCGGGTTGGATATACCAACTGGCGGTAGCGTTCAAATTCAGGGTAATGTATTTAGTGGGCTAGATGAAGATGGGCGGGCTACCATACGCGCTAAAACCATGGGTTTTGTGTTCCAGTCATTCCAGCTACTATCTTCACTCACGGCACTTGAAAATGTGATGTTGCCACTACAATTAAAAAACCATCCAAATGCAAAAGAGTTAAGCCTGGAGGCTTTGAATAAAGTGGGTTTAAGTCAACGCTTGCAACATTACCCTAAGCAATTGTCTGGCGGCGAGCAGCAACGTGTTGCACTCGCACGCGCATTTGCTACTGAGCCTGCAATTTTATTTGCAGATGAGCCCACGGGTAATTTGGATAATGCCACTGGGCAGATGATTATTGAATTGTTATTTAAGATGAATGCAGAGGCGGGTACCACGTTAGTGCTAGTAACCCATGATATACACTTAGCTAACCGTTGCCAGCGTCAACTCAATTTAGTCAACGGGCGATTAGAAGAAGTGGCTAGCGCATGATGTTAATTTTTAAGCTAGCTTGGACTCAAACGTTAAATTTGTGGCGTGCAGGTGCGCTACGCGTATTGGTTTTTGCCTTGGTGCTAGCAGTGGCGGCAATTACTGCGGTTAGTTTTTTTACACAGCGCGTAGAGTCCGCACTCAATCAGCAAGGTGGTTTGCTGCTAGGTGGAGACCTTGCGGTGATGGCTGATCATCCGATTCCTCAAGCTTTTATTAAGCGCGCGCAAACGCAAGGCATGACTAAAATTATGACCTATGAGTTTGCCAGCATGGCCATTCATGGAGAATTAAGTCAGTTAGCAGAAATAAAAGCGGTTGAGCAAGGTTTCCCGTTACGTGGAGACCTCACCATCGGTGCCACGATTGGCGAAGCTGGACAAACAGTAAAAGCCGCACCGCAATCAGGTGAAGCTTGGTTAGAGCCGCGTTTGGCTAGTTTACTGGATGTAAAAGTGGGTGATGAAGTCGAAGTGGGTGAACATAAATTGCGTGTCGGCGCGATTTTGTTACGTGAGCCTTCACGCGGTGGCGACATGTTCAGCTTTGCGCCTCGATTGATGCTGAACGCAGCAGACTTGCCCGCAACCAAGTTGATTCAATATGGCAGCCGTGTGAAATATCAGTTGTTACTTGCGGCTGAACCTAAAAAAATCAACGATTATTTTTTGCAAACTAAAGCAGAATTAGGTCGCGGTGAAAGCATCGAAGACGTACGCAACGCACGTCCTGAAATTAAGTCGGCTTTAGATAAAGCACGTCAATTTTTAGGTTTATCTGCCATGGTGAGTGTGATATTGGCCATGGTAGCCATGTTGCTATCAAGCTTGCCATATATCAAGCAGAGTTTGGATACCTTTGCACTGATGCGCTGCTTTGGCGCACGACAAAATACAGTATTGCAAGTGTTAGCGCTACAAACGTTTCTAATTGCATTTTTTAGTGCCTTATTCGGCTCGGTACTCGGCTATTTGGCACAATTGGGTTTGGCTAAATTAGCCGGCAGTTTGTTTGTTGATGCATTGCCGCCAGTTTCTGCAGCACCAATCTTGGTAGGGTTTGCTGCCAGCATTATGATGATGATTGCTGTTGTAATTCCACACGCCTGGCAAATGCGCAACCTCACCGCTATCAACATATTAAGGCGTGAAACGCTTGCTCAACCAATATCCACGCAAGCCAAGTTTTTACCAGCGGCGTTAGTCATGGGAGCCATGATTTTTTGGCAAGCGCAAGACACAAAAATTGCTGTCTATACCATGTTAGCAGTAGTGGCACTATGCGTGGTTATTTCAGCCTTTGCCTATGGCTTGGTTGGCTCAGTGCAACGGTTATTTAGCTTGACGCCACAAAATAAAACGCTCGCATCAATCAATCTAGGCATACAGGGGCTTAAAAGAAGAGCCGGGCTATCTACGGTGCAAATGATAGGTTTTAGTATGGGCCTCATGGTGCTGATGTTGTTAGCGTTGATACGTGGCGATTTGGTGCACAATTGGCAAGCCTCTTTACCAAGTGACGCGCCGAATCGCTTTGTCATCAATATTCAACCCGCCCAAATTGCAGGTATCACTCAATTTTTTTCACAGCAAAAAATTAAAGATACGGCCATTTTCCCCATGGTGCGCGCACGTTTAATCAGTAAAAACGGTGAGTTAATCAAAGCTGCACAGTGGGAAGATGAACGTGCAAAACGGCTCGCTGAGCGCGAATTTAATTTGTCATGGGCTGCAACCATGCAAAGTGATAATCGCTTGCAAGCTGGTCGCTGGTGGACTCAGCAAGAGCATGGCAAGCCGTATCTCTCACTCGAGCAAGGTTTGGCAAAAACATTAAGCGTGCAATTGGGCGACAAACTGGTGTTTGATATAGCAGGCAACCTAACAACGCTGACCGTGACCAGCCTTAGAAAAGTAGAGTGGGATACCATGCGCGCTAATTTTTTTGCAGTGACTCCACCAGGCTTGTTAGAGCCGTATGCCGCAAACTTTATCAGCAGCTTTTATTTGCCTGTGGGTGCCGATGCTCCATTAAATCAATTGGTTAAACAATATCCAAATTTAACTGTGATCGATGTGGCAGCGCTGATGCAGCAAGTGCGCGGCATTATGCAAAAAATGAGTAGCGCGATAGCGTATGTATTCGCTTTTAGTTTAATAGCCGGTGTTGCTGTGCTATATGCGGCATTAGTGGCAACAAGAGAAGAACGCATTGCCGAAGCCACACTGATGCGTGTATTTGGCGCATCAAGGTGGCAGGCTAGTGTTGCTTACACCGCCGAGTTTGCTTGTATTGGCACCATTGCAGCGCTTACAGCGACAATCGCCGCTAATTTTTTGGCTTATTACATCAGCGCCAATATTTTGAATATTCCATTTCAGTTTAATCTAACCTTAGCCATGAGTGTGATGTTAATGTCTGCAATCGTCATACCGCTTGCGGCTTGGTTAGGTTTGCGAGAGTTTCTGAATATTCCACCAAGGCAGCTACTGAACAGTATATGATGATATTGGTGGTTGTTTACAGCCACCAATATGGCTGTAAACAACCATAATTTAGGCTACAATTCTAGATTAACAGTCAATTTAAATGTTACCTATTGATTATATTCAATATTTTTTATATTGAATTTTTGGAATAACTTTTGCTAATTATCTTGTGCTGTATTAAAAAAATATAAGGAATAACATGCAAAGCACATTACAACTAAAATCCATACAACCAAAATTAATCTTAGTCGCAATCTTAGCGGCTTATGCAGTGCCACATCAGGCATTTGCTGAAAATAAGGCTGAAGCTTTAGAGCTTGGTAAAATCGAGGTGATTTCTACCACACCATTGCCTGGTATTGGCACCACAATTGACCAGGTACCTGCTAACGTGCAGTCGGTGAGCGCTAAAGATTTAGCAAAACAACACACATTGGAATTGTCAGATTACATCAATAACAATTTAGGTGGCATTACGGTTACAGAGGGCCAAAGTAATCCGTATATGGCAGATGTTAATTTCCGTGGTTTTACTGCTTCACCATTAGCGGGTGCCCCGCAAGGTTTATCTGTATTTCAAGATGGTGTCCGTATTAACGAACCATTTGGCGACACGGTCAATTGGGGCTTAATTCCGCAAAGTGCAATTTCCAGCATCAATTTAATGCCAGGTTCAAACCCTGTATTTGGTTTGAATACCTTGGGGGGCGCACTTTCAGTGAATACTAAAAGTGGTTCTAGCTATCCTGGTTTCGGTGCAGAACTCATGGCAGGGTCTTGGGGGCGCCGTGGTTTTAATGCAAGCTATGGTGGTGAAAATGGCAATGTTGACTACTTTGTAACAGGTAATTTTTCTAAAGAGGATGGCTGGCGAGATTCTTCTACGAGCGAAGTGAATCAAATGTTTGGCAAGGTAGGCTGGCAAAATGACACCACTGATTTAGATTTAAGTTTGACGCTAGCGCACAATAATTTAAACGGCGTGCAAGCATTACCTAAAAGCTGGCTCAACAAGCCTAAAGAGGCCTATACTTACCCTGATAGCGTTGGCAACCGCATGCAAATGCTGAGCCTAAAAGGCAGTCATTTTTTTACAGATGAGCATTTAGTAGGCGCAAACATTTACGTGCGTAATAGCCACATCAATAACTTTGCTAGTAACACTAATGACTGTTTTGCAAGTGCCGAGACAGGGGCTCTTGATGCGTGTGACCAAACATTGCCAGAAGCAGTGGATATTCTTAATCAAGGGTCTAACGAGCAATCTGCAACACGTCAATTAGGATATGGTGTTACCGCACAGTACTCGTATCTTGGTGACGCGTTCAATCATAAAAATCAATTCACTACTGGTGTGAGTGCTGATTTAGGCCGGACTAAGTACGTAGCAGCAGAGCAGACAACCAACTTTGGTGCAAATCGAGGTGCTGTTGCCAATAGTGATTTTGAAGAAGAAACCAATATCCGAACTAATAACAAATATTACGGCTTATATGCCACCGATATTTTCTCTTTGAATGAGCAAGTGCATGTTACGTTGTCTGGGCGCTATAACTACATTCAGGTGCGTGTCAAAGATAATATGGAGGCTGACCCTAATACAGGAAAATTTGTGTCAGGTGATAGCGACCATGTTAAACACACCTTTAACCGTTTTAATCCTGCGATTGGTTTAAATTACAATCCAAGCACTACATTAGGGTTTTATGGCGGCTACAATGAAGGGATGCGTGCACCTACACCAATCGAGCTGAGCTGTGCCGACCCCTTAACACCTTGTCGTTTGCCAACTGACTTTCTGGCCGATCCTGTTTTGAAACCTGTAGTATCAAAAACGTTTGAGGCGGGAGTGCGTGGTCAACTTAACCCCAATTTACGTTGGAATGCATCGGTCTTCCGCACTAATTTGGAAGATGACATTCAATTTGTAAGTAGCAACCAAAGCTTCAATCTAGGTTATTTTAAGAATGTAGGTGAGACTCGTCGCCAAGGGTTGGAACTTGGTTTAAGTAGCAAGTTTGAAAAATTAAGCATGTCTGCTAATTATCAATATTTGCAAGCCACCTTTGAGTCTGATGTGCAGTTCCATAACGAAAATAACTCTTCTGCTGATGCTAGCGGCAATTTCACTGCAAAAGCAGGCGATTATTTGCCTAACATTCCGCGCCATTCACTGAAGTTACGGGCGGCTTATGACATTACACCTAGTTTAACGGTTGGTTTGAATATGATTACAAGTGCAAGTGTGTTTGCACGTGGGGATGAAAATAACCAAGACGTTAACGGTAAAGTAGCTGGCTATACTGTGTTTAATATGGATGCTAACTGGCAGTTTAACCAAAACTGGAGTGGCTTTTTAAAGGCAACTAATATCACGGATAAAGATTACGCTACGATGGGTATTTTAGGTACCAATGCATTTAATACTGTTGATAAAAGCTTTAATGCAGATCCAAATGCATGGCAAGCAGAGCAATTTCAATCTCCAGGTGCACCGCGTGCTGCGTGGGTAGGACTTCGTTTTGCATTTGATCAGCCGAAATCAAGTGCAGTGGATAATGATTGATTAGGGGCGTCATTTAGTGGTGCATCTCAATCCCAACGAAGCTTCAACATTGATAAATCAAAAGTCAAAACTACTGATTGTTGAAGATGAAGTGTTGTTTGCCCGCGCTGTGATGCGTCGGTTGCAAAAGTCAGGCTATGAATGCGCGCATGTTGAGAATCTGCAAGATGCGCGCAATATTCTTAAGCAATTTTCTCCAGATATTGTATTGCTGGATATGCGCTTGCCAGATGGGAACGGCTTGGATTTATTGCCAGAATTTGTGGCTAAAAATGCGGTAGTGATAGTAATGACTGCACATGGTGAAATTAGCGATGCGGTAAACGCCATGAAGCAGGGCGCGATTGATTATCTCAAGAAGCCAATTGATCTTGAAGAACTATTACTTTCGATACAAAAAGCTGAAGCAACGGCTGTACAAACAAATAGCCTGGATTACTCCCGTCAACGTAATGCACACGCCACCGAAGGCGTTGAACTGCTGGGTGAGAGCCCCGCTATGCAAAGCGTTAAGACACAAATTAAACGTATCGCGCAGCTGGTCTCTAGCGATAGTGTGCCACCCACAGTGCTGATTAGTGGTGAAACAGGCACAGGTAAAGATGTGGCCGCACGATTGTTGCATTTATCATGTGCCAATCGCGACAAGCCTTTTGTACATGTCGATTGTGCCTCATTGCCTACAGAGCTGATTGAAAGTGAGTTGTTCGGGCATGAGAAGGGCGCATTTACAGGTGCTGTGAGTACGCGCCCAGGTTTGATTGAAGCTGCTGAAGATGGCACGCTGTTTTTGGATGAAATTGGTGAGCTGCCGTTAGCGCTACAAGCAAAACTACTTAACGTGCTAGAACGCCGTGTGGTAAGACGTTTGGGTTCAACTAAAGAACGGTTGGTGCCGGCGCGTTTTGTCGCGGCAACCAACCGCGATTTACATGAAATGTCGCAACTGGGACGTTTCAGGCAAGACTTATACTATCGCTTAAACGTGATGAGCATTGCAATGCCGCTACTACGTGAGAGGTCTGGCGATATGCTGTTGTTAGCTAAGTATTTTGCGGCGCAAACTTCCAGGCGTTATGGTTTGGCAAGTACCACCTTTACGCCAGATGCGATCAATAGGATACAAAACTACGCATGGCCTGGTAATGTGCGCGAGTTAAAGCATCAGGTGAGTCGAGCGATATTGCTTTGCCATAATAGCCAGGTGACTGATGTTGATTTGGCATTACCAATGCAACGTGCCACAGAGGCAATGGCCCAAACAGAGTTACAGCAATCGACCTTAGATGCAGCAGAAAGAGCAATTTTGCTACAGGTGTTAGCGGATACCAAAAACAACGTATCAGAGGCTGCACGTAAGCTTGGCATTACACGCATGACCATGCGCTACCGTATGGATAAACATCAAATCAAGCATTAGCGTTATTTTTATTCACGATATGGTTTAAGCCAAGCGTATGCCGTAAGGCAATAGTTCGCTGACTCATCAAAAATACGATACCAAACAATAAATTTTCGTGCTTTTAGTGAGTTTCGTGGATGAACGGTTTTTTTTCTATATCAATTATTGGTATCTTCAATTTTCATAAAAACCCTCGCATGGTATGATTCAATCAATTAATAATTGAGAGAATTTCATGCAAATCGGAACCCCTTTAAGTCCCAATGCAACACGCGTAATGTTGTTAGGTAGCGGCGAACTCGGTAAAGAAGTCATCATTGCATTACAGCGCTTAGGTGTTGAAGTGATTGCGGTTGATCGCTATAAAAATGCCCCTGGCCATCAAGTGGCACACCGTGCGCACGTAATTGATATGACAGATGATAAAGCGTTACGTGATTTAATCGCGCAAGAAAAACCACATTTAATTGTGCCGGAAATTGAGGCACTGAATACTCAAACCCTTGCAGATATTGAAGCTGCGGGTATCGCAACGGTTATTCCGACTGTCAAAGCGGTGCAACTCACTATGAACCGTGAAGGTATTCGCAGGCTTGCGGCTGAAACACTTAAATTACCCACTTCCCCCTATGCTTTTGCTAAAAGTGTGGCTGAGCTACAGGCGGCGATTGATGCAGGCATTGGTTATCCGTGCTTTATTAAACCTACTATGTCATCTTCTGGCAAAGGGCAATCTCGCATTACGCAAACAAGTGAAGTTAAAACCGCATGGGATTATGCAGCTACTGGTGGGCGTGTGAATCAAGGTGTGGTGATTGTTGAAGGTCAAATTGATTTTGATTACGAAATCACGTTACTCACGGTGCGGGCTAAAAATGCGCAAGGTGAAATCACCACTTA
>Ga0156104_129_pt1 | contig 26226 bp, 25 predicted proteins | sample RifCSPlowO2_02_FD_107757 | JGI IMG/M metagenome (GOLD analysis project Ga0156104, IMG submission 107757) | Methylotenera sp. RIFCSPLOWO2_02_FULL_45_14 | reverse complement strand
ACCAACACCGCGTTCGCCAATCGGCATATCGAAACCCTGCGGATGACGATTGATGAACTCCAATGCGCAGGAAATATCTGCGGCACGCAACACGGCGAGATCATCTACATAAGGCGCGCCAAGCACGATGTTGTCCTTGACCGTGCCAAAGAACAGCAAAGGTTCATCTGGCACATAGCCAATATTTTTACGCAACTCAGCGGGATCAATCTGGCGGATATCGACACCATCGACCCATACCGATCCTTCCGTGGGCTGATACAGACCCAAAATCAGCTTTTCAATGGTGGTTTTACCGGAACCGATACGGCCAATGACGCCAAGTCGCTCCCCGGCTCGAATGTGGAAAGAAACATTCTGCAAGGCGCTGACCTGCTGGCCAGGATAATTGAAACTGACATTTTTGAACTCAATTTCGCCCTTGAAGGTTTGACGGTTGATGAAATTTTTGCCGGGTTCGCGCTCGACAGGAAGTGCCATCATACGATTGACGCCATCCAGTGCGGCTCGCGCATGGTGAAAGCGCGTCAGTAGCGAGGCTACCTGAGAAAGCGGCGCCAATGCACGCCCTGTCAGTAAGGTACAGGCAACCAGTGCGCCCAGCGTCATTTCTTTTTCTGAAATCAGGTAAACGCCGACGACAATCACGCCGACAGTGGCCAACTGCTGAAAGAAAGTAGCCGCATTTACCGCCATCAATGAAAGTACGCGCGCTTTCAGGCTGAGCTTGCCGAGATGGCCGATCAGCTGCTCCCAGCGGCGTTGCATGGGGCCTTCGGCGCCGATAGCCTTGATGGTTTCCAGCCCGGTCAGGGTTTCGATCAATGTCGCCTGACGTTGCGATGAGGTACGGAAAGTTTCGCCAATAACAACCGCCAGAGATTTTTGCACCAAAAATGATACCAGCAAGATCAACGGAATCGCCACTAATACCGGAATAACCACCGCACCGCCAAGCCACCAGATAATCAACAGAAACAGCACCAGGAACGGCAAGTCAACCAAGGTGGTGATTGTCGCCGAGGTGATAAACTCGCGAAAGGACTCAAACTCCTGCACACTGCTGGCAATCGCGCCAACGGATGTTGGGCGAGCCTCCATACGGATAGCCTGTATTTTTTCAAAAATGTTCGCCGACAAAATGATGTCGATCTTTTTGCCAGCGATATCGATAAAGTAGCCTCGCAGGCCTCGCATAATAAAGTCAAACACATACACCGTCACCACCCCCGCAGCCAGCACCCACAAGGTTTCAAAGGTATGGTTGGGAACAACACGGTCGTAAACGTTCATTGTGAACAGCGGGATGGCCAGCGCAAAAATGTTGACCAAAAATGATGCGGCCAGCACTTCGCCGTAAATCGGCCAAGCCAATTTGACGGTATCCCAGAACCAATTTACCGGGCGCGGAATGAAGCTGATATCTGAACGGCTGTCAAAACGGAATGCCGGTTTAACAAAAATGGCAAAACCCGTGTACTGCGCCAATAGCTCCTCCAATGGCATAGTAGTCTCGCCAGCACCTGCCTCAGGGCTTAATAGGCGCACATGTCCGTCTTTGGCATTTTGCAGCAGGATAGTGGCTGACCCGCCCTTTAGCAGCAGTACCACTGGCAAGGTGATGTCGGCAATTTTTTCTAGTGGGCGCTTGATGATACGTGCACTCAAACCAGCCCGCGCTGCCGCACGCGGAAAAAGCTCGGGGGTTAACCGTGAAAGTTCAAGCGGCAGCCCTGCTGTCAGTGTCTGTGCAGAAAATGGGCGATGCTGAAGGCGCGTCAGCAACACCAGGCAGTTAGTCAGCGGGTCATCGGGAAGCAGGGCTTCATTGGGGATATCCCATGGCTCTTGTTTTGTGTCGCTAACGGGCATAGTCGTCCCTTTATAGTTCAAATTAATTTTAGACAAATAATTAGAAAATCAGCTTCTGGCAATGCTTAATGTTACCTACAAAATCCACTCATCTGGCACCACAAGATCATTGGAGCCGGCTAACCTATCGCGCGCATCTTTACGGCTGAGAATTTTTTCGCATACTTTATCAGGCAGGTCGGTAAACGTAAGCAGTTTTTTCTCGATCAAAACATCAATCACATCCTCAATGACGCGAATAAATTCGATGTCTGAATGCGTCAGATCTATCAAGGCGTGATTCTCCGAGCCACCAGGAAGCACGCCCCCAAAAAACAGAACTATATCAGCGTGGTCACCCGGCAAAAACTCAGCCGCTTCTGGATGCGATCTCAGAAAAATACCACTCACAAATCCCGACGCATCTCTGCTGACATAAGGCATAAACGCTAACCCTAGAAAAATTATTATGATTTATGATAGCATGAATCATAAACGCGCTTAAGTACAGCCAATATTGTTTGACCGTCGAAATCTAAGAATGGAGCCGTAATAATGAATTTTCTTGTCAGCAACAACCCTGTTCTGATCGGTCAATATTGGGCTGCGTTGCTGGAAAATGGGGAATCGCAAGTGCTGCCTGATTTTCCCGAGTTACTCTGGAGAGCTGCAACTTCAAACAAGGGGCTGATACTGTTAGACCCCAAGGTCAACGGCTTTCCGGGAATGTCCGGCATCACCCATTTAAAACGTAGCAACCAGAGCATCAAGGTGCTGCTGCTAGCCTCGGAACTGACGACTGAAGAAGAGCTTTCTGCGCTTGCAGCAGGTGCCGCCGGCTGTTGCGGATCTAACCTGTTACCAGAAAAAATCCGCCAAATTTTTGCTACCGTAGAAGACAATGGCGTGTGGATTTCAAGTGCAGCCTTGCCGCACTTGCTACAACGCTTAAAGCGCTTGGAAAACCTGACCCGACAAAATAAATCCCAACAGGATAATGGCACCCATCGCAATGAGATTACAGGCTTGACGCCGCGTGAGCGCGAAATTGTGGACCTGGTAGCAAAAGGCGATAGCAATAAAATCATCGCACGCGAACTCAACATCACGGATCGTACCGTGAAAACGCATCTGTCAATTATTTTCCAGAAACTGAAAGTGAATGATCGCCTGCAACTGGCCTTGCTAGCGAATAAAAATGGGGTGACGTGAGTTGAGCAAATCAGATGTAATGTAAACCCAGTTTTAATATAAGGGAAAGGTTTGCTGAGTTGTGCTCATACATGCCTGAGTGGAATCAGATTGATGATTTACCGTTGGAGATGCCTGAGTTAAATATGCCGGATATGTCGAATTTCAATCTAGTTGATTTGTGATTCGCTTATGTTGTGAATTTTTCACTAGTTGTGTGCAATAGCGTCGAAAATCCTACACAGCCCCTACATGAAGTCAAAGTGATGAAGTAAAAGCACAAACTAAAAAGCCCCACTACGTTGTGAGGCTTATATGAAGATGGGGTGGCTGATGGGGCTCGAACCCACGACAACAGGAATCACAATCCTGGACTCTACCAACTGAGCTACAGCCACCATAGAGACTTTAATACATGGTCTGCCCGACAGGAATCGAACCTGTAACCCCCAGCTTAGAAGGCTGGTGCTCTATCCGGTTGAGCTACGGGCAGATTGTGGTTACAAGGGTTTATACTGAAACAATATAAATTTTTCGGGCTGACTTTAATTTTTGCAGCTTGAACTTTAAACGATTCAAGCTGCAAAAAAATATGGTCGGCGTGGAGAGATTCGAACTCCCGACATCCTGCTCCCAAAGCAGGCGCGCTACCAGGCTACGCTACACGCCGAAGAGGCAGAAATATAACGCAAACTAGGCTTGAGGTCAATTCCAATATGTTAAAATCTCACTTTATTTTGCAAATTGCATGAATTCTTAGATAAAACACACCAATGACTGCTCAAATAATCAATGGCAAAGCGATTGCCGAAAATTTATTAACCACGATTAAGGCGCGCATCGACCAACGCTTACAAGTTAACAAACGCGCACCAGGCCTAGCTGTAATTCTTGTCGGGGCTGATCCAGCCTCTTCAATTTACGTGCGCAACAAACGTTTAGCCTGCGAAAAAGTGGGGATTCGCTCGGTTGCTTATAATTTACCAGCTTCAACAACTGAAACAGAGCTTCTCGCGCTGATTGAACAACTGAATCAAGATAACACGATTGATGGCATTCTGGTGCAAGCACCATTGCCGCCTCAAATTAAAGACGAACACGTTATCGAGCGTATCAGCCCTAATAAAGATGTGGATGGCTTTCACCCTTACAATATCGGCAGATTGGCTGTACGCCAACCTACGTTACGCTCATGCACCCCTTTTGGCGTCATCAAGATGCTGCAAGCCAGCAACATCAACCTGATGGGGTTAGATGCGGTTGTGGTTGGCGTATCTAACCACGTAGGCCGCCCAATGGGATTAGAGCTATTGCTCGCAGGCTGCACGGTGACTAGCTGCCACCGCCACACTAAAAATTTAAGCAAAATTGTTGCGAATGCTGATTTGGTGGTTGCGGCCGCAGGCAAGCCAGGACTCATTAAAGGTGACTGGATTAAGCCAGGTGCCATTGTCATTGACATTGGTATTAACCGATTACCTGATGGTCGTATTTGTGGTGATGTTGATTTTAACGCAGCAAAAGAACGTGCGGGCTGGATTACTCCAGTGCCAGGTGGCGTTGGTCCAATGACTGTTGCAACTTTAATGGAAAACACTTTGCTTTCATTAGAATTAAGCGAAGCCGCATAAACCAGTAAGTTAAAGCTAAAAAAGTTATTTAATCAATTCAAACAATTAGCCTCTTTTTTACTGTACTTTTGCATGAAAGCTTTATTCAGTATATACTCATCCGCTAATTTTATAACCCGCTAATTTTTATGGGTTTCGTTTTTTAGTTTTATTTTTAAGTATCTAGGTATCCATTATGGCAGAAGTAATTAGTAAGCAATTTACGCCTTATCAGGCAAAACCTGATGAAGAATACATGAGCAAAAATCAGCTCAATCATTTTCGTCAGATTTTGAACAATTGGAAATCTGACCTGAGTGAGGAGCTTGATCGCACCGTGCACACCATGCAAGATGAAGTCACCATGTTTGCCGACCCTAACGACCGCGCTAGCCAAGAGTCTGACATGACATTGGAGCTGCGCAATCGTGACCGTGAACGCAAACTGATTAAAAAAATTGACGAAACATTGCGCAATATTGACAACAAAGAATACGGCTACTGCGAAGGTTGCGGTGTTGAGATTGGCTTAAAACGCTTAGAAGCTCGCCCAACTGCAACATTGTGTATTGATTGCAAAACGCTGGATGAGTTAAGAGAGCGCCAAGTCGCTAAATAAGTCGGTAAATAGCATGCAGTAAAATATGTAGCCGTAAATTTACGGCTACATATTTTTAGATTCTCAAAAGGTAAGTAACATTAAAAAGCCCGCTTACGCGGGCTTTTTAATGACGGCTAACGAGCTTTTTACTCGTCAGCTTCTGTTTCAGCTTTCGCTTCCACTGCAGGTGGGTCAATTAAAGCTTTCATGCTTAAACGTACACGGCCTTTTTCATCAGCTTCCACTACTTTAACTTTAACAACATCGCCTTCTTTTAAGAAGTCACCCACCGCGTTTACACGTTGATGTGCGATTTGTGAAATATGCAACAAACCATCTTTACCTGGCAACAACGTCACAATCGCACCAAAATCCAGTAGCTTAATCACAGTGCCTTCATAAGTTTGGCCTACTTCAACTTCTGCCGTGATTTCTGCGATACGACGTTGCGCTTCAGCGCCTTGCTCAGAGCTTGTACATGCAATTTTCACAGTACCATCTTCAGTAATATCAATACTGGTGCCAGTTTCTTCAGTCAACGCACGAATCACCGCGCCGCCTTTGCCGATCACATCACGGATTTTTTCAGGGTTGATTTTCATGGTGATAATGCGTGGTGCAAATTGTGACATTTCAGCACTAGCACCGCTCACAGCTTGTTTCATAATACCTAAAATGTGTGTGCGGCCTTCTTTTGCTTGCGCCAATGCAACCTGCATAATTTGCGCAGTAATGCCGGTAATTTTAATATCCATTTGCAACGCAGTAATACCATCTTCTGTACCTGCTACTTTAAAGTCCATGTCACCTAAGTGATCTTCATCACCTAAAATGTCTGTCAGCACCGCTACACGATTGCCTTCTTTAATTAAACCCATGGCAATACCTGCTACGTGGTTTTTCATCGGCACGCCGGCATCCATCAAAGCTAAACAGCCGCCGCAAACAGAGGCCATTGAGCTAGAGCCGTTAGATTCGGTAATTTCAGAAACCACGCGCATGGTGTAATCAAAATCTTCTTTATCAGGCAAAGCGGCGATTAACGCGCGTTTTGCCAAGCGACCATGACCAATTTCACGACGTTTTGGCGTACCTACGCGGCCAGTTTCACCAGTTGCGTACGGAGGCATGTTGTAATGCAGCATAAAGCGATCTTTAAACTCGCCTTGCAAGGCATCTATCACTTGCTCATCGCGGCCGGTACCTAACGTTGCAACGACCAATGCCTGCGTTTCGCCGCGTGTAAATAATGCAGAACCGTGTGTGCGTGGTAACACCCCAGTACGAATACTAATAGGACGTACTGTGCGTGTATCACGGCCATCAATACGTGGCTCGCCATTTAAAATTTGGCTGCGAACAGTTTTAGCTTCTAAATTAAAGATTTCTGTTTTAATTTTGTTAGCTTCTGTAGTTGAAGTTGCTTCAGTGATTAATTCGCTCAATACGCGATTTGTAATTTCGTCTAATTTAGTAGAGCGTGCGCCTTTGGCTTTAATTTGGAATGCGGCATGGATGTCTGCGGCAGCAATGTTAGCCACTTTTTCGATCAAGGCTGTATCAGGCTCCGGAGCTACCCAATCCCAAGCATCTTTACCTGCTTCTGCAGTTAATTCGCCAATCATTTTAATCACAGCTTGCATTTGCTCGTGACCATACACCACGGCACCTAACATGATCTCTTCTGAAAGTTCTTTGGCTTCAGATTCCACCATCATCACGGCAGTTTCCGTAGCGGCCACCACTAAATCCAACTCAGATTCTTCTAATTGCGCTTTAGTTGGATTGAGTACATATTCTTCGTTAATGTAACCTACGCGCGCCGCGCCTAGTGGACCAAAAAACGGAATGCCAGAGAGTGACATGGCGGCAGATGCACCAATAATCGCCGGGATATCAGAATCAATTTCAGGATCTGATGACAACACGGTTGCCACCACTTGCACTTCGTTATAAAACGCTTCTGGAAATAATGGGCGCAATGGGCGGTCAATTAAACGTGATGTCAGTGTTTCTTTCTCTGATGGGCGGCCTTCGCGCTTAAAAAATCCACCTGGGATCTTACCTGCGGCGTAAGTTTTTTCCATGTAATCTACTGTTAATGGGAAAAAATCCTGGCCCGCTTTAACTTCTGACTTACTGGTAACGGCCACCAATACCACTGTGTCGCCATAGCTTACCAGCACTGCGGCATCGGCTTGGCGCGAGATTTCACCTGTTTCAAGGGTTAACTCATGCGCACCGTACTGAATACTTTTTTTAACTTTATTAAACATTTATTTTCCTTTTTTCAATAAGCTGTTATTCACTCTACCCAATAACAAACTAACAATAAAAAAAGCCGATGCAATTTTTATGCAATCGGCTTTTTACAGCAATTATAAAAGTGAACCCAAAATTAACGATCTAAGGTTTGCTAACTTAAGCCTTACCAACGCTAGTGTGAACTTTGGCACTTTTATAAAAGTTACTTACGCAAACCTAGACGTTGAATCAATGTTTGATAACGGCTTGCATCTTTGCGTTTTAAATAATCTAACAAGCTACGACGTTGGCTAACCATCGCCAACAAACCACGGCGTGAGTGGTTGTCTTTTTTGTTTGATTTGAAATGTTCTGTTAAATAACCAATACGGAAAGTAAGCAAAGCCACTTGTACTTCTGGGCTGCCTGTATCGTTTGGTGCGCGTTGATATTCTGCAACGATTTTCGCGCTGTCTTGTGCTGTAATTGCCATAACTTAATTCCTATAATTTAGAGGTTGTGCGTCAATGTAAAAGCAGCCCAATAATTCTGACCAGCCAATACATTCATTTACAATGAACCGCGCATTTTAATGATAAAACTATGATTTATCAACTACTTTTTATAGTTCTCAAGTATATTTATTCAGCTGCGTGTGTTTTATCTTGATCCACAATCAATCTTTTAGGGGCAATTTTGCCATCGCTTAACTGTTCGCCCAGCCCTAAAAATACCTGCTGTTCGCTGTACAAGCGCAACAACCCCTGAGGGATTGCACCGCTACGCCACACCGCCTGCCCCTGCTGCAAATAAAAAGCACTGTCAGCATCTAATGTCACTGCCGGTAAGTGCAGCACTGAACTATCTACTGGCCGCAGAGATGCTATACGTTGTTCTGCTGGTAACGCTTCAAACTGTTCCAGTGTCATGGCTTGCGCAATGTCATAGTTCGCGGTGGCGGTTCTGCGTAAGCCAATTAAATGCGCGCCACAACCAAGCTGACGGCCGATGTCTTCAGCCAAAGTGCGAATGTAAGTACCTTTGCTACAGGTGACTGTGATGGTTGCTACGTTATCTGCCAATGCATTGAGTGTAATATTGTGAATGGTCACGAACCGTGCCTTGCGTTCGATTTCAATCCCTGCACGCGCGTATTCATAAAGCGCCTTACCTTCATGCTTTAAAGCGGAATACATGGGAGGAATTTGGCTAATTTCACCAATAAATTGCTGACATACTTGCGCCAACTGCACTTGACTGACATGCACTGGCTGCGTTGATAGCACTTCGCCCTCAGCATCACCTGTGGTGGTGGTAACGCCTAACTTAACAGTCGCCAAGTAGGTTTTATCGGCATCGGTTAAGTAATGCGCAAACTTGGTGGCTTCACCAAAACAAAGTGGTAGCAGGCCAGTGGCAAGCGGGTCTAAAGTGCCAGTGTGACCAGCTTTAGCGGCCTGCAGTAGCCATTTCACTTTTTGCAATGCTTGGTTAGACGAAAAGCCGAGCGGCTTATCGAGTAGCAAAATACCGTTAATGTGTTTTTTAATGCGTTTAAATTGCAAGAGACAGGCTTTTTATGATTAACCCTTCGACCTTTCGGCAAGCTCAGGGAACGTAAGTTTTTTAGTTGGCGTTTTACTTTAGTTTTTCAGGCTTTGAAGCCAAAGCCTCATCAATCAATTTCGACATCATCATGCCGTTATCAATCGAAGCATCATAAACGAAATGTAGTTGCGGTACCGTGCGTAGCAACATGCGCTTGGCAATTTGAGTGCGCAGAAATCCAGCCGACTTTTCCAGCCCTTGCTGCGTGCTTTCGCTCGCTTTTGCCGCACTGTAAAAAATCTTCGCGTGCGCCATGTCACCTGTTACTTCAACGGCGGTAATAGTTACCATACCCACACGCGGATCTTTGACTTCAAATTGCAGCAAATCAGCCAACTCGCGCTGCATTTGCTCTGCCACCCGATGGCTACGTGAAAATTCCTTAGCCATTATAAAGTACGCGCCACTTCAATCATTTCATACACTTCTAAAATATCGCCCACTTCAATGTCGTTATAGTTTTTAAGTGACAAGCCGCATTCAAAGTTGTTTTTCACTTCTTTTACATCATCCTTAAAGCGTTTGAGTGAATCCAACTCGCCAGTATGAATAATGACATTGTCACGCAATACGCGCACTCTGGAGTTACGTTTGATCATACCGTCTTTTACATAACAACCTGCAATTGCGCCCACTTTAGAGATACGGAATACTTCACGAATCTCCACAGTACCGATCATGCTCTCTCTTTGTTCTGGCGCTAACATGCCGCCTAGCGCTGCTTTAATTTCATCTACCGCTTCGTAAATAATGTTGTAGTAGCGTACATCTACACCTAACGAGTCAATCAACTTACGTGCGCCTGAATCAGCACGTACGTTAAAGCCTATCAATACCGCTTTAGATGCCGCAGCCAAGTTCACATCTGATTCACTAATGGCACCAACACCGGTGTGAATGATATTGACTTTAACTTCACTGGTAGAAAGTTTTTGCAAGCTGGTCGCCAGCGCTTCGTACGAACCTTGCACGTCAGATTTAATAATCAGCCCTAGCGTTTGCGCTACGCCTTCACCCATTTGTTCGAACATGTTTTCGAGCTTAGAGGCCTGTTGTTTAGCCAGTTTTACATCGCGGAATTTACCTAAACGGAAGTTGGCAATTTCACGGGCTTTACGCTCATCATTAAGCACGATCATTTCTTCACCCGCGCTTGGCACGTCAGATAAACCTTGAATTTCCACTGGCATTGATGGCCCGGCTTCTTGAATATCCTTACCTGTTTCATCTAACATGGCGCGTACTTTACCAAACGTAGTGCCGGCCAACACCATATCACCACGTTTCAATGTACCTGATGTCACTAAAATAGTGGCTACTGGGCCGCGACCTTTATCTAGGCGACCTTCAATCACCAAGCCTTTGGCTGGCGTGTTTTTAGGGGCTTGCAGCTCCAATACTTCAGCTTGTAACAGCACGGCTTCTAATAACGCATCAATACCTTGGCCTGTTTTCGCTGAAACCTCTCTAAACATCACCTCGCCACCGAATTCTTCTGGTACCACTTCTTGTGCTACCAACTCCATTTTCACACGTTCTGGCTCGGCACCAGGCTTATCAATTTTATTGATAGCCACTACCAATGGCACACCTGCCGCCTTGGCATGATGAATCGCCTCTATGGTTTGCGGCATCACACCGTCATCGGCTGAAACCACTAGAATCACCACATCGGTAGCTTTTGCACCGCGCGCACGCATGGCAGTAAACGCCTCATGGCCTGGTGTATCTAAAAACGTCACCATGCCGCGCGGTGTTTCTACGTGGTATGCGCCAATATGTTGTGTAATACCGCCGGCTTCACCAGAAGCCACACGGCTACGACGAATATAATCGAGTAACGACGTTTTACCATGGTCCACATGACCCATGACAGTCACCACTGGTGGGCGAGCTTCAAGTATCGCGGCCGCATGCTCAGCTTCTTCAATAAAGGTATCTGGATCATTTGGTGCAGCGGCTGAGGCTTTGTGCCCCATTTCTTCAACAATAATAATGGCCGTTTCTTGGTCTAGCACTTGGTTGATCGTCACCATCATGCCCATACCCATAAGCGTTTTGATAACTTCACCAGATTTAACCGCCATCTTGTGGGCTAACTCAGCCACAGTAATGGTTTCGGGCACTAATACTTCGTGCACAATCGCTTCTGTAGGCGCATTAAATGCATGTTGTGCATCATCATCTGCCTGATGTCTATGCTTGCCGCCTTTTGGTGCGCGCCAGCCTGGTTTACCCGCCGTAGTATCACCACGTGTTTTTAAGCCGCGTTTTTTGTTTTCAGCATCGGTCCACTCTTTATTATTGCCTTTGCCTTTTTTCGCGTCTTTAGCTGCTGCTGGTTTAGCCGCGCCTTCTTTGGCTACCGGCTTGTGTAATGTACCTTCAGAAAGCTTAGCAGCTTTTGCTTTGGCAACTTCTGCATCCGCTATTTTTTTAGCCTCTTCATCTAAACGGCGTTGCACCAATGCTTCTTTTTTGCGTTTATCTTCCGCTTGCATTGCCAGTAAAGTTGCATGGCGCTTAGCCTCGCGCTCACGCAATGCTATTTCATCGGCGCCAAGCAAGTCTTTACGGCTAATCGTTTGCGACTTGGCTGCCTCTTTCTCTGGCGCAGGCTCAACTGCAGCTGGCAACGCTTCTGTTACCGGCGCAACTTTTGCTTCAGCAATTATTTCTGGTACTACAATAATCTCTGGCTCAATGGCAGGCACTGGCTCGATAACCTCTGGCTCAGCTACAACTACTGGCGCCGGCTCTTCAACAGGCTCCACAACTGGTACCTCTGCAACCTCGGCCGCAGCATGTGCGGCGGCTTCGTGCTCACTCAAGTCAGCATCATCCTGTTGCTCAATGATACGTTTTTTACGCACTTCAACCTGTATCGTACGTGCCTTGCCCGTGTTATCCGTTTTTTTAATTTCGGTGCTTGATTTACGCATTAACGTAATTTTGCTTTTAGGGGCAAGTGTGCCGTGTTCTTTACGCAAATGATCCAGCAATGCTGTTTTGTCATTTTCGCTCAATTGGTCATCTGCGCTTGATTTATGCACGCCAGCGCTTTTTAGCTGCTCTAATAACAACGGTGTTGGCAGCTTGAGCTCGCCAGCAAATTGTTCTACGGTTGTTTGTGCCATCTTGTTGCTCCAGTGTTCTTTCTTCTAAGCTTTATTGCCTAGGGTTACTGCTTATTGCTACTTAAATTATCGCTTTAATTCGGCTAAAAATTATTCAGCCGATAGCCATCCCAACACACTCAGTTTTCACTAAATCTACAAAACCCAAGACCTATTTAAACCAAGGTGCGCGCGCTGTCATAATCAGTGCTTTTGCACGCTCTTCATCCATATTGGTCAGCTCAACCAACTCATCAATGGCCAATTCTGCCAAATCACCCATGGTTGAAATACCTTTTGATGCCAACAGATGCGCAGTTGCATCATCCATGCCTTCTAGTGCTAATAAATCTTCAGCGGCTTCTTCCACTTTTTCTTCTTTAGCAATCGCCTCAGTCAACAATGCGGCGCGAGCACGTTTACGTAACTCTTCCACTGTGTCTTCATCAAACGCATCGATTTCGTTCATTTCGGCCAATGGTACATAAGCAATTTCTTCTAAGGTACTAAAGCCTTCTTGCACTAAAATTTCTGCTACTTCTTCGTCAACATCTAATTTTTCCATAAAGAGCTGGCTAACACCCGCGTACTCTGCCTGGTTTTTCTGTGCGGCTTGGTCCACCGTTAAGATGTTTAAGGTCCAGCCTGTGAGCTCAGAGGCTAAGCGCACATTTTGCCCACTGCGGCCAATCGCCAATGCCAACTGCTCTTCTTCTACTACTACATCCATACTGTGGGCATCTTCATCCACCACAATACTGGAAACTTCGGCCGGTGACATCGCGTTAATCACGAACTGCGCCGGCTCCATGCTCCACAACACAATGTCCACACGCTCACCAGCCAGCTCACCAGTTACTGCTTGTACGCGCGAGCCACGCATGCCGACACAAGTACCCACTGGGTCTATACGTTGATCATTACTCTTGACGGCGATTTTTGAACGCAAGCCTGGGTCACGCGCCGCTGCACGAATCTCCAGCAAACCTTCTTCAATCTCCGGTACTTCTAACTCAAACAAGCGCACTAAAAAGTCTGGCGTAATTCTTGATAAAATCAATTGCGGGCCACGACCACCGCGCTCAATACGTGAAAGGTAAGCGCGCACACGGTCGCCTACGCGTAAGTTTTCTTTCGGTATCATTTGCTCACGCGGCAATAAAGACTCAATACGACCCACTTCAATAATCGCATTGCCTTTTTCCATGCGCTTGATCACGCCCGTTACCAGCTTCTCATCACGCGCTAAAAAGTCTTCTAAAATTTGCTCACGCTCAGCTTCACGCACTTTTTGCAAAATCACTTGTTTTGCAGCTTGTGCGCCAATGCGACCGAACTCAATGCTTTCTAATGGCTCTTCATAGTAATCACCGATATTCAAGCTTTTTGCATGCTCGCTCTCTTCATCGATTTGATAGGCTGAATTTTCCAGCAAATCATAATCAACATACTGCCAGCGTCTAAATGTTTTGTACTCGCCAGTTTCGCGGTCGATCTCTACGCGCACATCAGCATCGTCATGATGTTTTTTCTTAGTGGCTGAAGCCAAAGCAAGCTCTAGCGCAGTAAAGATCACTTCTTTACTCACGTTTTTTTCATGCGCCAAGGCATCTACCAACAATAAAATTTCACGACTCATTTTCTATCTCCGACTATATATTGCAGCTTAACTGCCTTATTTATTAAATTCTTACAATAAAAACTTATGCTTAAAACACAGGGCTAAGCCGTGCTTTATCGATATTACTTAGTGCTATTTTATAAACTACACCTTCAAACTCAAGCAGCAATTGGCCATCTTCCACCCCTTTTATAAACCCTAAAAAGGTCTTACGTGGCAACGTTGTTGCTAAAGCATTCGCACTTTGGTCTTTAATGCCAACGCGCAACTTAATGGCTGCACGCTCACCTGCAAAACGTAAAAAATCCGCTTCTTTTTTCAACACGCGGTCCATACCAGGTGAAGAAACCTCCATGCGATCATAATCAATTTCATGCTCCACTGTCAGCAAATTACCCAGCTGATTACTCACCAGCACGCAATCATCGATAGTAACGCTATCTTTTACATCTACAGGGCTTTGCTTATCAATAAACACACGCAACAATTTGCCACGATTAGAAACCTCTAGATCTACAAGCTCATAGCCTAATTGGCTCACTGACTTTTCTATCAACGTTTGCAAATCTTGCATAAACTCCACCTTTTACTCTCACTGCACAACCTGGACATTAGTATTTATGCGCAGATTGCAGAAACAAAAAATGGGCACAAAGCCCATCAGAAAATTCATCCGCATTATACCAATCAATTCAATGAATTGGAAACACTACAGACAATAAAGTTTGCTTTTAGTGCTTTTTATGTAAATTATGCTCTTATATTCTTTTTAATTATAAATTTATATAAAACAATTATTTTTAATTATTAACTAATTTAATTATAGTGCGTACTTTCTTACTCATTAAGCATTTACACAACATATGCCAAACAACCCAAACACACAAAATGTTGCACAAGAGATTCTACGTACTGTAGACGACTTGAAGCATGGCACTGGGTTTGGTTCGGTTGAAATCATCGCGCATGAAGGTCGTGTGACTCAAATTGAAAAACGAGAAAAACAATGTTTTACCCACCATCAACTGGACTTACAAAAAGACAAAACAGCTACTACACTGAATACAATCAACGGTGAAGCGACTAAAAAATAATTAAATAGGCCTTGTACTGAACATCCAATAAGCAGTCCTATTCAGTATCGAGATAAAGGAAACAACATGCAATTTAAGAAGAAAATTTCAATTAGCAGTAATCTGGCAAAGCATTTACTACTTAGCAGTATATTTCTAAGCAGTGGACTTGCGCATGCAAATGAAGTAGGCATTAAACTTGCTGATAACACTCAGCAAGTTGCGATTAACTCTGTAGATGAAAATTTAGCTCAGCAAGAAAAAGTACGTTCACGCTTAAACGAAATTACCGCCGCAGAGAAAGCTGCAAAACGTGCGCAACAAGGCTATTACGTAGAACGTAAAAGCTATGGTACTGGCCGCGAAACAGAACCGCCACGCTACGTGAAACAACTGAATAAAACATGGCTAAAAGATGTTGCTGGTTTGGATAATGTCAACTGGCTGGATATTGGCTTGGACTACCGCTTTAGGTACGAAACACGCGATAACGATTTTCGCCAAGGCAGAGATACTATAGATGAGCCAATATTACTTCGCACTCGGGGCTTTGTTGCCATTAAAGACATTCTGGATCCGCTACGCTTTACGCTAGAAGTCGAGGATGCTCGTAGAAACCATAGCCAATTTACACGTGAGTTTGACACGCGGGATGTAAATTATGCAGAGCCTATTCAGGCTTATCTAGAGCTGTTTTTCAAAGAAACACCGCTAGGCAAAGACGACTTGGGCAACGATAGACCTATCAGCATCAAAGCAGGTCGCCAAGCATTTGAATATACGGATCGCCGCTTATTAGCACGTAACGAATGGCGCAATACAACTAACAATTTTCAAGGCATTCGCACCACAATTGGTCAGAGTAAAAATGATTGGCAACTTGATTTATTAGCCCTCAAACCTGTACAAAGATTCACAAACCAACTTGATGAAGTTGATCATGCACAAGATTTTTATGGCGTGATTGGTGATTGGCGTCGTTGGTCTGAATACGTGACATTACAACCTTATTACTACTTGTTAAAACAAGATGGTAGCAAGGTTAATTATGACGCGAATGGCAAAGATGCTGCTGCATCTGCAAGAATTGACCGCGAGATTCACACCGCAGGCTTACGTGCTTATGGCGTAATTGGTAAAACTGGCTGGGACTATGATGCCAGCTACATAAAACAGTGGGGGAATCAGGATCGTATCTCAGGCGCCAATACATTCAAACTTGATCATGATGCTTACTCTTATAACGCCGAGGTTGGTTATTCATTCAACCATGCATGGAAGCCACGCTTAAGCGCATTTTATGGCTTTGCTAGTGGTGACAATAACCAAACCGACGGTAAAAATCAGCGATTTGAACGTCTATTTGGTTTTGCGCGCCCATGGTCAAACAATGACTACTTCCAAATGGAAAATATCAGCGCACCTAAAGTGCGTGCAGAGTTCGAACCTCAACTATCTTGGTTACCAGGTTTAAAAGTTGACGCAGGCTATAGCTGGTATCGCTTAGACTCTGACCGAGACCGTTGGAACGGCGCTGCCTTACGTGATGCCAATGGTAAAAGCGGTAAAGATATAGGCGAGGAGTTTGATGTACGTTTACGCTTTCCAATCCACAAACAAGTGGCGGCAAATATCGGTTACGCACACTTCTGGGGTGGTGATTTTACCCAAACCACTTCACAGAAAATTGACGCTAACCGCAGAGACAACTCCAATTTCTTATATGTAGAGATTTCTGCGAGCGCGTTTTAATTAACAACGAAATAAATATTTTAGTGAACTAGATACTAATTAAGGATCAATACAATGAAAAAACCATTAAAAAATTAGACAATTATTACTTGCACTTGTGCTAAGTACACCCCTGCTAACATTAGCGGCAGACATCTCTTTACTTAACGTGTCTTACGACCCAACGCGAAGTGGGCTTTGTGTTTCACACATTATGCGCTGTTCCGCCACATGACTGTATTTGAAAACGTGGCATTTGGTTTACGTGTATTCTTAAACGAAACGACTACGTAAAATCAACCTTAATCACCGTTTAGAAGTGGCATCAAATCCATAAGGCGGTGAGCTCACGCTAGCAAGCTTATGTGGTTGTTGTGATTGAAGGATAGCTACAGGAACGGGCTAACCATTTTTAAATGAGAAATTAGCCGAATGTGCCGTCTATTCTTGGCTTGAGCAATATGGGCGCATAAATCACCACGAAAATAGTAAACCCAATAATCCAGAATAAGGCAGAGATTAACACCCAGCTTGCGTAATGCTGCATGGCGAGCATGGGTGCGAAGATGCGAAACACCGCACTTGCAGCGATTGCCGCAAAAGCGAATCTTAGCCAGGGTGAAGATTTTCTAATGTCTCGCCCGGTATGGCCCAACGCTACCCGTGCCATCATGCCCATGGTCATTAAGCCCACACCGCCGATAGTGAAAAGATGCAAAGTCAAAATAGCAGGTATGGCGAGTTGCGATTGTAATCCATAACATAAAAAACCCAGGTTAATGATCCATAAGGATAAATACAAGCTCCACAGCAAAGGCACTTGCCATATGCTGTGCGTGTACCAATTACATAAACGATAGCCATTAAGCGCAAATAAGCTCAATGCTAACCAGGATGTTAAGCTAGGCACATGCAAAAAAATCTCGTTGATAAACAGCGCCAAAAATAAAACTAATAGGCTGATATCCAGCCACTTGTATTGTTTTAAATTTACTTTATTTTCTGCGCCAAGATTAGCAACACCACGTTCAATAAAAAACGGGATCACACGGCGCCCTATCATTAGAATAAGGCTAATAAATAACAGCACCGCGCCATTGATGGCGTACACCATGCCATCCTGCAACATGCCATAACAACCCAAATAAAACACCACATTCCCTACCCATAGCAATACAACCTTAGCCACCACCGCCAGTTGCGGCCATTGTTTTGCACTTACAATCGGCTTCGCGATTGCCCAAATTAGCATCAAGCCAAAAAGCAAGTCTGCAAGTGCCGCCCAAAACAGTAAACTTGTACCAAACAAAAACAACACCCGCGCCAAGCACCACAGCAGAAATAAACCCATTAAAGGCTTACCATTAAGCGTTTGCACCCCGGTCCAGTTTTTAACCGCTGTGAGCAAGAATCCTGCAACGACCGCTAGGCCATAGCCATATAACATCTCATGCGCATGCCATTGGCTGTTAGTAATAGTGCTTATTTGCACAAAACTGTGCGCAGAATAAATCAACATCCACCACACAATAGAAACCACCGCAAAAATGCTGGCGCCTAAAAAGAATGGGCGAAAGCCAAGATTAAACAAGGCGAAACCTTTAGCCTGATTAGGCTTACTCATCTGAATTTGTACCACTGCCATAATGATTACGCCTTTAGTTACTCAAAAAATTAACCTATGTTAGCGTTAGATCAACAATATTGCCTTGATATAGAACATGAATAAATTAACTTCGCAAATAATTGACCACTACCGGCAGCAACACCGCACTCAGTACGCCATTTAAACCCATCGCCATACTGGCGTAGGTGCCAGCTTCTTCGTTCACGCTAAAGGCGCGCGTAATACCTAAACCGTGTGCGCCTACGCCAATCGCAGTGCCACGTATCCACCATGGCCCTATACGTAAAAAATTCATGATAAAAGGGGCTAAAATAGCGCCCAGCATGCCCGTTGCCACCGTAAACACCGCAGTCAGGGTAGGCGACACATGTATGCGCTCAGCAATGCCCATGGCAATCGGCGCGGTGACAGATTTTGCATACATACTGCCGACAATGTTATCGCCCGCACCAAGCACACTGGCAATGCTCACTGCGCTGCCAATAGAAACTGCACTGCCAATCAGCAACGCCAGCGACATGGGAATCAGCTTACCTTTTAAGCTGTTACAACCGCGATAAATTGGCACGGCTAATGCCACTGTTGCCGTCCCTAGTAAAAAATGTACGAACTGCGCACCTTCAAAATATTTTTCATAGGGCATGTCTATGGCGTAAATGCAAAACGTAGCCAGCAATACCGAAATAGCTACTGGATTCACAATGGGGTTGCGGTTGGCCTTGACATACAAAGTGTAACCAAGTTGATATGTTGCCAAAGTAAGAATAAGCGCAAATAAAGGGCTACCAGAAAGATAAACCCAAATTTCAGCAATAGGGAGTCGCTCATTCATCATGCGAACGCTTTGCGAAAAATTTTAATACCAATGCGGTGGTGGCAATGGTTAACACCACACTAATTAATAAGGCTGCTGTCACGGCCAGGGCATGGGTTTTTAAATCAGGCAAAAACAAAATCACCCCAACTGAGGCCGGCACAAAAAGCAATCCCAAATGCTGTCTGAAACTATCTGCAACCATGCCTAGCGGCTGGTTTACCTCACCTTTTATCAGCAAAAATGCCAATAAAAATAATAAACCCAACACTGGGCCTGGAATGTTAGGCAAAAATAATATGGACACCAACTCGCCCAAGCCCTGCCAAATCAATAGCTGTACTAAGCCGTCAATCATGAGATGCACTTTCGATGGTTAAAAGGTCTATATTTAAAAAATAAAGACAGTTTTAACACAAGCGATGAGGTGATGGCAAACTTAAAAAGTAAGACTGATAGCAATGGAAAAGAACAGTATTCCACTGGTTTTAAAGCGCGCAAATTTTTCTTGCAAGCCAAAAACATTATTCACCGCTAAAGTCACCTCGTTGATAGTGAAGGATGACACTTCTCAGGCGGCATTAACGTGCCGCACAAAAATAACTAATGCTTATTTCTTTGGCGCAATGCTCGGTTTAGCTGGCGTTATAAACGACGTTGGCACTACGACATCTTTACTCTTTTTAGGTTTTTTCGTTTCTTTGTTACTTTTAATTTGACCTTTTGCCATGACGCTTCTCCTTAGATGACTATTACGCCTTCATCATAGGCTAATTGCAGAATATAAGTAGATTAGTTTTATATGCACTAAAATGCGCCAACCTGAATTTTTAGAGGTAGTATTGAGCTGCAAAAAATTTGTCTGAATTTGAGGAAAACACACCATATTATCGATATTTGATGCCACCATCCCGCCACTTAAACGCACGCTGACTAACCTATCATCCATATTAAAAAAGGGTGAAGACTATGCGAATACCAAAAAAATAGAGCATGCGGTTTTGCTTAATGCACGGCTGTTCCCCGACATGTATCCGCTCACGCGCCAAGTACAAATCGCCACCGACATGAGCAAGGGCGCTGCGGCACGCCTTGCCGGGCTCGAGATTCCAAAATATGAAGATAACGAAACCACCTTTGCAGAACTGCAAGCGCGCATTGCTAAAACCATCGCGTTTTTAGACACGATTAAACCAGCACAATTAGAAGGCAGCGAAGCGCGCGCGGTAGTGATTAGCGTGCGCAAAATAGATTTGAAATTTACCGGGCAAGATTACTTACTGAAATGGGTAAACCCGAACGTATATTTTCACGTGACCACGGCTTACAACATATTACGCCATAACGGCGTTGAGCTTGGTAAGCAAGATTTTCTGGGGGCTAAAGATTAGGTTTATATGCCGTTAACCATTAACGCCTAAAAGCATATCATTGGCTGGCTGTATTAACGAAATCTACCTTACGATTTGTTTCTTAGCGGGTCAAGCAGAGGAGATAGCCCGTTATGATCGATCTCTTGCATTAACTGCAATAATCGCCCTAGCTCACCCGCAGGAAACCCGTCACGGGCAAACCAATTTAAATAGTTACCTGGCAAATCAGCAATGAGACGCCCTTTGTATTTACCATAAGGCATCGCCAATGTGACCAAGCGTTGTAAATCTTCGGGGTTCATATTGAAGTTTTAATGAGTAAAATAACTACGATAACATTATCGAAGCACTATTTAAAAATACGGGAATGATTTAGCGATAGTGCATGCAAAAGAATTGTAGCGTGAGCACTTACATGCTCACGCTACACTTGCTGGCGGAGTGGACGGGACTCGAACCCGCGACCCCCGGCGTGACAGGCCGGTATTCTAACCAACTGAACTACCACTCCTTAAAACATACGTACTGATAAACAAATACGATTTTAGTCACATTTCTGGTTTTTTGGTGGGTGCTAACGGGGTCGAACCGCTGACATTCGCCTTGTAAGGGCGACGCTCTACCAACTGAGCTAAGCACCCTGCCTAACCAATAAGGTCGGCATATTACAGTATATTTTAGATATTTTCCAACCTAGTTTTATAAGCTTTGCTGCGCATAAGCAGCTGTGTAACGAAACAAGGTTAAATATGTTTGATTACATTGAAGTATTTTACTTGTCACAAGCGTCAGCTATAAGCAGCTAAGCCGAATGGAGTTTGAAACATTACAAAGGCATAAATGTATCGGGTGATTACCAAATTAGGTATCAACGGTGAATATACGTGCGCTAACGTACATACGGCAGAAAAATTACCCTGTATTTTGATCTTCTAGCTTAAGATGCCACGCCTACCAAGAATACAGATGAACTGGAATCTAACTGAAAGCCATTGGCATCCATTTAAGTGGAATATCAAACAGCGGCTTTGCTGTTTAATCGGAGCGCGTATGATATTTGAACTGATCGAAGACATCGCGAAATTAACGCTCATCGTCGCCTGCCTTTATTTCATCCTAGGTGCGTATGTACGCCACAATCAACCTAAATGGATTGATCCAATGGACAAACGTCGTTTGACCATTCTATTTGTGCTCGTCCTCGCAGCATCCGCAGTTAAAGTAAGTGAAGATGTGTTCGGCGGAGAATCAGGTCCAATTGACAGTGCCCTCTTGATTTTCATTCACCGCCACGTTCCCAACGCATTAAACTGGCTATTTGAAGCAGTGACACTTACAGGGTCGTTAAGATTTCTATTTCCGCTCGCAGCGCTGACAACAATCATACTTCTATATACGAAGCATCGCTTAGAGGCTCTAATAGTGGCAGCTTCAGCAATTAGCAGCATCATTGTGATTTACGTCATTAAAACGATAGTCAGCCGAGATCGGCCGATGTTATGGGATACCGAGTTATATTGGGGCTCCAGCTTTCCTAGCGGCCACACGCTAGCCGTCGCAGCGTTCGCTACTGCCGTCGTTCTATGCGTAAGTCGAATCAGACCAGCGTCGCGCAATTTTGCATTGGCGATAGCAATGTTATGGATATTTCTAGTCGCCATTTCGCGTCTGGTGCTTGGCGTGCACTGGCCAACTGACGTACTGGTCGCCGCGTGCATCGGAGCATTTATGCCTTTAGCATTGAGCGTTGTTCTTGAGTTGCGTGACACTTAACCGTATGAGCCAGCTACTTTCACTGGTGGCTGGAGTTTATGTGTACGTTCAAAATGATTGCTACTCTAAAACATAGTTGCCAAAAGTTAATACTTAAAAATCCCTTTGGCTTACTCAGAAACTAAGGCGCTCTATATTACCTATTTCGATCACTATGCTCTCCATCGCGGTCACCTTTACGGTCATCGTGACCTCTTTGATCATTATCTTCATGATGATCTCGGTCTCTATGATAACCTTCATCATGACCTCTTACATAACAGCCGCTCAATCCAATCACCACCAAACTTAAAACTAACAATAGTTTTTTCATGATAACTCCTTCGCGTTACGCTTTAATTTTACAGGTCTATAAACTATTTTCAGGCTAGGTGATGCTAGCAACCACAATCGCAACCTTCCTTATATAGGAGTGGTCGTGACCACGAACGATACCTTTCGCGGCCACAGACAGATCCTACTGTTGATTTAAATGGTCGTCACTGAAATTGTTCATAGCTTTATTACTTGTGCTCACTTGCCTCGTCTTTGATTGCTTTACCACCCTGTTCAATATCTTTGCCCGCGCCCTCAACCGTATTACAACCAGTAACTGCCGCAGCAGTGCCAGCCAAGAATAGTGTCGTGAGCAATAGTACGAAAATTCTTTTAATCATGATATGTCTCCTAATGTAGAAAATGAATGATGAAACGAAAACAAATTTAGTCTTTTTTCAGCACCAAGCCGTTTTTCACAGATTTCACACCCTCAGTAGCCGCTGCAATTTTTTCAGCTTGCTGGATTTGATCTTTAGTTTCAACAAATCCGCTTAACAATACAACGCCTTGATGCGTTTTAACACTTACTTTTAGGCTTTTGAGACCCTCATCTTTTAACAAATTACCTTTAACTTTTGAGGTAATTACACTATCTTTAGCGATGCGTTTAACATTTTTCTGTTCTGCTTGTGACTTATAATTGGTATATTCCTCCTGATCCAAGGTGCCGTCATTGTTTTTATCAGCGGCAGCAAAATGTTTAGCAAAAAGTTCCTCACTCTTCACTTCTGATTTAGTAAGACTGTTGCTATTGTCAATATCCAAGGCTTTGAATGAGGTGATATAAGCAGATTGATCTGCACCATTCACATTATCCAATGCAAAGGCTAGCGTACTGCCTGAGCTTGCAACCAATCCGGCAGCGAGCAGAGTCAATTTAAAGTGCGTGTTGTTTTTCATGGTGATTTCCTATAAATAATATACAAATGAACCGTGTTGAACAATATGCTTGATAGCTAGTCAAGTCTGTGCGCTAGGCAACATAGCGAACCTTCTGCGTCTATCAAAGAAAAGAGCGAAAACAATTGAACGCTGTTTGACATTCTGGCAGCACGAATCGTGCCTGACTCCATATTCTTTAAGCTGCCGGGAAAGCGTAGCCTTTGCAGGTCAACGGCCAGAAATCGAGGGCTGGTGTCTATGTATTTATAACGTGCCTTGGCTTAACAATCGCAATTTCGATGTGTCATATTGACCCGTCTGCGTTACACAGGCAAGATGCCTGTATGATACTTTTTATACAGCTTCGCTGGGTCCCATGAGCATGGCGTGTGTTCATAGTTTCGAACCAATTGTGGATAAAAACGCTGAAATACTCATCCTTGGTTCGATGCCAGGACGGGCATCGCTGGCAGCCGGCCAGTACTATGCACATGCACAAAATGCTTTTTGGCGCATCGTCTCTGAACTTCTTCAGTTTGATCGTGCCGCTCCGTATGAGATGAGAGTTCAAGCGCTAAAATCAGCCCGAATTGCAGTCTGGGATGTGCTCCAGTCATGTACGCGAGAAGGAAGTTCAGACGCGATGATTGAGCGTGATACGCAGATTGCCAACGACTTCCGGACGTTTTTCCGCACGCATAAGAAGATTAAGCATGTATTCTTCAACGGCGCAAAAGCGGAGGCATGTTTCAAGCAGCACGTGCTACGAAACATCGATAATGGTGCTATCAGCTACTTGCGACTACCTTCCACGAGCCCGGCAAACGCCTCTATGTCGTTTGAGCGCAAACTCAACGCGTGGCGAATTATACTGGAGCCCACCCAGCCAATCAGCAGCAGCTCTCGCCCGGACGCTGATCAGCATCACGTTATGCCTCTGCGGAAAGACTCAGATGACTACTTGTAGCCACATCGTTTTGATGGGTTAGGCAAGCTTGTATGGAATGTGGCGGCTATGGGAAGAGAATGCTCTGAGGAGAAAAGATGATTGTCATGTACAGAGATTGTGTTCATGTTGACGAGTCAAACGGAGTGACTGGAACTTGGCTTGATAAGTATTCGCGAGTATTTTTCAACCAAGATTAGGTGCCTAAAAAGGCACCTAACATCAGGCCCAATGAAGTTAAGCTTCATAAAGCTTGGCTCCTCACTTTGAATTATGCATCTAGCATTGCAATCAAGTTATACTCTGATTAAAAATAATAATGGAGGATCTGCGTGGAGAAAAAAAAGCTATCCGAGCGCGACATTTGCTCTAAATACATTACGCCTGCTGTTATTGCCGCTGGCTGGGATTTGCATACGCAAATTCGCGAAGAAGTCGGCTTTACCAAAGGGCGCATTATTGTGCGCGGCAAACTACATGCCCGCGGAGAACAAAAACGCGCTGATTACATCCTGTACTACAAATCTAATATCCCACTGGCAGTAATCGAAGCCAAAGACAATAGTCATAGCGTAGGCGCTGGCATGCAGCAAGCACTGCACTACGCCGAAACCCTAGCCGTACCGTTTGTGTTCAGCTCCAACGGCGATGGCTTTCTACTGCATGACCGCACTGGACTAGCCGCAATAACCGAGCAAGCATTGGCTTTAGAGGCATTTCCATCGCCAGCAGAGCTCTGGCAGCGTTATTGCCAATGGAAAGGGTTGGAAACAACTGAAGCACGCCACACTGTAGAAATGCCATACTACGATGACGGCACCAATCGCGCACCACGGTACTATCAAGCCAATGCCATCAACAACACTGTGGAAGCTGTAGCAAAAGGTCAGCAGCGTATTCTGTTGGTGATGGCCACTGGCACTGGCAAGACCTACACTGCGTTCCAAATCATCTGGCGCTTATGGAAGTCTGGCACTAAGAAACGTATCCTATTTCTAGCCGACCGCAACATTTTAGTAGATCAAACTAAGAATAACGACTTCAAACCCTTTGGTGCAGCGATGACTAAAATCAGCAAGCGCCAGATCGATAAGAGTTACGAGATTTACCTGTCCTTGTATCAGGCTGTTACTGGTAGTGAAGAAGAGCAAAATATCTATAAGCAATTCACACCAGATTTCTTTGATTTGATTGTGATCGATGAATGCCACCGTGGCAGCGCAGCGGAAGACTCCGCATGGCGAGAGATTCTGGAATACTTTACTTCAGCTACGCATGTCGGCTTAACCGCCACACCTAAAGAAACCAAAGATGTATCGAGTATCTATTACTTTGGTGATCCTGTGTATAGCTACACCTTGAAGCAAGGCATTGAAGATGGTTTTTTAGCACCTTACAAAGTCGTACGTATCGACATTGACAAAGACATTCAAGGCTGGCGGCCCAGCAAAGGTCAGGTCGATAAAACCGGTCAGTTAATTGAAGACCGTGTGTACAACCAGATTGATATGGATAGAACGCTGATTTTAGAGAAGCGTACGGAATTAGTGGCGCAAAAAATCACTGAATTCTTAGTAGCAACAGACCCCTACGCCAAGACCATTGTATTTTGTGATGACATCGACCATGCCGAGCGCATGCGGCAGGCATTGGTAAACCTAAATCCAGAGCGTGTCAAAGAAAGCCGCAAGTACGTGATGCGCATTACTGGTGATGAAATCGAAGGTAAAGCTGAACTGGATAACTTCATCAACCCAGAAGAGCGCTATCCCGTCATCGCAACCACCTCAAAGTTAATGACGACAGGCGTAGATGCGCAGACCTGTAAACTGGTGGTGCTGGATCAG
>Ga0156104_111_pt2 | contig 28920 bp, 30 predicted proteins | sample RifCSPlowO2_02_FD_107757 | JGI IMG/M metagenome (GOLD analysis project Ga0156104, IMG submission 107757) | Methylotenera sp. RIFCSPLOWO2_02_FULL_45_14 | reverse complement strand
ATGGCGGGGTTGTTAATCCACCTAAAGCAGGTGAAAAAGTCATCGACATGCAGGTTCGTTTTAGAACCGTAGGTGACATCACCTGTACAGCGCCTGTAATTAGTGATGCAGATACCGTTTCCAAAATTGTACTGGAAACTGCAACCACCACCATCACCGAGCGTGGCGCAACACGCTTGGATGACCAGACTTCAGACGCCTCCATGGAACAACGCAAGAAGGAAGGCTATTTCTAAATGAGCACTATGCAAAATACAAACCAAACACAACACAACGACTCCCTACTGCGCTTCATGACCTGCGGCAGCGTAGATGATGGCAAAAGCACACTTATCGGTCGCTTACTATTTGATACTAAAACTATCTTAGCGGATACGCTCACACAAATATCAAACACTTCAAAAAAACGCGGTATGCAAGCTGTGGATTTATCGCTACTGACCGACGGCTTGCAGGCTGAGCGCGAGCAAGGCATTACCATCGACGTAGCTTATCGTTATTTCAGCACTGGCACACGCAAATATATTATTGCCGATGCGCCTGGCCATGAACAGTACACGCGCAACATGGTCACCGCTGCATCAACTGCAAACTTAGCCATTATTTTGATTGATGCGCGCCGAGGCGTACTCACCCAAACACGTCGCCATAGCTATTTAGCGCATTTGGTGGGGATTCAGCATATTGTAGTGGCTGTGAATAAAATGGATTTAGTCAATTACGACCAAGCTGTTTACGACAAAATTTGTGCGGATTATTTAGCCTTTGCTACCGAGATTGGTTTGCAGCGTGATAGCCACGATATTCGCTTCATCCCAATGTCTGCCTTAAATGGCGACATGCTGGTAGATAGACTGGAAAACCTGCCTTGGTACACCGGCGAAACGCTACTTGAGATGCTAGAAAAAGCACCGGCTGCACACACCGAGCAATATGAAGAGTTTCGCTTCCCAGTGCAATTTGTATGCCGCCCACATGCCAGTTCTGACGCTGCTTTACACGACTTCAGAGGCTTTATGGGGCGCATTGAAAGTGGCGATATTGCGGTGGGTGATGCCGTTACCGTATTGCCGAATGGCTACCGATCAAAAGTCAAAGCGATTCAACTAGGCGAAGCACAATTGCAAAGTGCACAAACCGAGCAAAGCGTAACTTTGCTACTCGACGATGAAATCGATACCTCACGTGGCGACATGATTGTAAAAACAGGCAGCAACATTGAGCCTGTAAAACACATTGAAGCCTTTGTCTGCTGGCTATCAGAAACACCCATGTCACCTGCGCGCACTTATGTAATCCGCCACACCACACGTGAATCTAAAGCTAAAGTGGGCGTAATTTCATACAAAATAGATGTGAATACACTGGAGCAACAAGCCACTACTGACTTAAAAATGAACGATATTGCACGCATGAGCTTCAAACTCGCACAACCATTGATGGTGGATAGTTACACCACTAATCGTGCGACAGGCGCATTTATTGTGATTGATGAAAGCACTAATAATACGGTTGGCGCAGGCATGATTATTTGACCTATCTTTTAATGTAAATGGATATGGCGTAACAATTAAGCCAAGCGAACTAACAAGATTTCTAATAAAATAACACTTTAGCTTTTAAAGCGGTAAAGGACTTAAAAATGACCTATGTGGTTACTGAAAACTGTATTCAATGTAAATTTACTGATTGCGTAGATGTTTGCCCAGTGGATTGCTTTGTAGAAGGCCCCAACTTTTTAGCCATCAACCCTGATGAGTGCATTGACTGCACGCTGTGTGTGGCAGAATGCCCCGCAGAAGCCATTTTTGCAGAAGATGACGTGCCAGCTGATCAGCAGGAATTTATTGCGCTGAATGCACGCCTGGCTCAATTATGGCCGGTGATTACCTCGCGTAAAGAAGCACTTGAAGATGCCGATGCGATGAATGGTGTACCAGGTAAGCGTGATTTACTCATTGAGTAAACAAGCATTTAATAAATAACAAAAGGAGGCGCCAGCCTCCTTTTGTTATTTCAAAAAGACTTAATTACCTAATGCCACATAAACAGTCATATTGACGACTTAACATGACACCTCCGCTCAAATACCTTCAGCACTATGCACCTTCCCTGCAAGATAAAATCAGGCAGCTGCAAACGCAGCACTTGCTCGGTGACTACATCACACAACGTTACCCACAAAATCACACCATACAAACCGATAAAGCACTTTATCAATACAGTAACGACATTAAGCAAGCGTTTTTACGCAACGCGCCGCTGTTAGACAAAGTGCATTACGACAACCGATTAAGTATAGAGCATCATGCGCTTGGCCTTAACACGGCCATTTCACGCGTGCAAGGCGGCAAACTTAAAGCTAAAAAAGAAATCCGAATTTCGTCGTTCTTCAAAGAAACCCCAGCTGAATTCTTACGCATGATTGTGGTGCATGAATTAGCGCACCTAAAGGAGCGTAACCACGACAAAGCATTCTACCAACTTTGCCAATACATGGAGCCAGACTATCACCAGCTTGAGTTTGATTGCCGCGTTTATTTAACCTGGAAAAGTGAAGAAAAAATAGTCATTATTTAATATAACCAATTGATAGGAAAGTAATTTTTACTCTCCAAGACTCTAATTACGCCAAATTTTAGACGGCCTAATCATCAACCAGCCAAAGACCAAATAACCTGCCATGGCCAACGCCAAACCAGATGGCGCATACCAAACCAGCGGCACAATTAGCCCTGCTGAAACTGTTGACAACAGCATTTGTATAAAAGCCTGACCAGAAGCTGCTGTCCCACGAATTCTTGGATGACGGTCAAGCGCAGCTATAGAAAGGATTGGCATCGCCAACGCCATACCGATATTAAATAATGCGACTGGCACGATATTGTAAATCGCGTTAGTAGGCAGCATAAAACAAACCAATAGGTTTAACGCTGCCATTGCAGCCATCCAGACATAGGCAACTTTTATAACCTTGTGTTGCGGATATTTACCTGCTGCACGTTTAGCCAAATAAGAACCCAGCACCATGCCACATACCGTGGGAATAAACATCCAACCAAACTGATGCTCAGTTAAACCTAAATGTTTTACTAGAAACACCGGACTCGCTAACACATACACAAAGAATCCTGCAAAATTAGCGCCCAATGCAAATACCACGTAGTTGAATTCTTTATCCCCAAAAATGAGGCGGTAGTCTTTAATGACTTGCTTGGCTGACAGTGGCAACCGTTTTGCCTTTGGCATGGTTTCAGGCAAATAACGTACCGCTGCCCATAAGCTGACACTGGCATACAGTGCCAAAAATATAAAAATAGCTTGCCAGTGAATCCCAAGTAACAACCCGCCAATAATAGGCGCCACCGCCGGTGCTATGCCAAACAGCATTTGCACTGTGGCCATCACGCGCTGTGCTTGCGGGCCTTCAAACAGGTCGCGCACCATTGCACGCGCTACCACGTTGCCAGCCCCGCCTGAAAGGCCTTGTAGTGCTCGAAAAAACCATAGCGTTTCAACATTGGGTGCAAATGCACAGCCGATAGAAGCCAATACAAAAACACCCAAGCCCCATTTAATGGTGGTGATGCGTCCTATGGAGTCTGAAATTGCACCATGCCATAACGTCATTAACGCATAGGGCAATAAATAAAAAGTGAGGCTTTGTTGTAACTCCAGTGAAGTGCCATGCAAATTATTTTCTAACGCTGGAAAAGCAGGTAGATAGGTATCAATGGCAAACGGTGCTAATGCAGCTAAACTCGCAAGTACTACGGACAATAAAAGTGGTGAAGAATGATGTTTCAAGATTTATTCTCAAATAAAAAACGCGCTACTGAATGAGCTCAGAAGCGCGTTTAATTTAACCATAATATGGTGTGTTATGGCTAATATATTAGCAAGGCACCCTAAATTATCAGAACTAACATTTAAGGCAGGGCATGAAACTCATCAACCAGTTCCTTAAACTCACCTGCAATAATCTTTTTAGAGTTTTTATCATTACGGAACACAATTGGCTGTGAGGCTAACACTGGATTTTTAGAATCTTCAATCGCTTTTTCAATCAAATAATGATGTGGCGATTTACTGCAAACTGGGTCAGCGGCCTCGGCATCGCCAGTCAACAAAAATGACTGGCAACGACATCCGCCCAAGTCTTTTTCTTTTTCATCGCAGGTACGACATGGTTCTTTCATCCAGCTATCACCACGATATTTGTTGAAAGCAGGCGAGTCTTTCCAAGAATACTCTAGCCCAGTGTCTTTGACATTTGGAAACTGCATATTGGGTAATACGCGCGCTGAGTGGCACGGCAACACATCACCGTTAGCCGTCACGATCATGAATATTTCACCCCAGCCATTCATGCATTTTTTAGGACGATCAGAAAAGTAATCTGGCACGACAAAGAAAATCTTCATTTTGCTGCCTGATTTAGCACGGAACTCATTGGTGATAGCCTCGGCTTCATCTACCTGCTCTTTGGTAGGCATGAGTTGACTACGATTAACCAGTGACCAGCCATAGTATTGCGTATTCGCCAATTCAATATATTCGGCGCCCAATGCATCCGCCATTTCAAGGATTTGTTTCATGTGGCCAATGTTATAGCGATGGATCACAACATTGAGCACCATGGGGTAACCATGACTTTTAATCATGGTTGCGACTTTTTTCTTCAGTTCAAACGTCTTGGTGTTAGTAATAAAGTTGTTAATTTCTTCAGTAATGTCATGCATAGAAAGCTGGATATGATCTAGCCCGCCCTCTTTCAATGCTTGAATGCGCTTTTCAGTTAAACCTACACCGGATGTGATTAAATTACTGTAATAACCAAGCTTTTTCGCCTCGATCACAATGTCTTCAATATCATCGCGCAATAACGGTTCGCCACCAGAAATACCTAGCTGTATGGCCCCCAGTTTACGTGCATCACGCAACACTTGCAGCCATTGCTCGGTAGAAAGCTCATTTTGTGTGTGCTTATCGTAATCAGTCGGGTTGTAGCAAAATGCGCAATGGAGCGGACAACGATAGGTAATCTCTGCCAGCAACCATAACGGTTGCGTTTGCGTTGCAGAGGCGGCAACTCCGTTGTTTTGCGCTTGTACTACTTTCTGTACCACTGATTCACCTAAAGACGCTTGCGTCATATTGTTACTCCTGAATGTTGCACCAACTTACCTTGCAATACTAACCCCTTGTGCAGCTTAAACTTTACGCAGCCAACCTTTAGTTAGCCCAAGCTCAAACATACCAATAATATCGCTTTCAATTTCAGCGGCATCAGGAAAGGTCGCTTTTAAATCTGCCACTACATCGCCCACTGTCACCTTGCCATCCAAGCGTTTTAACACTTCACCTGCACCGCCGTGTAGTTTGACCATGCCTTCAGGAAAAAGTATCACGTAACTTTGTTGTGCCTCTTCCCACTGAAAGCGGTGATGATGCGCAAGTGCATAAATATCGGTATGTTGTATATGATTGTCCATAATTGCTTTTTCTTAGCTCACATTTATCACTGGTTGGCGCAGATAATCACGGCCTTCCACTTTAATATCAGTGCACTGCAACATAATGGCATCTGCCATCACCCACAGCACATTGAGCTTAAATTGCAAGATCTCTAACGCACGCTCTTGTAGCTCACGGCTTTGACCAAAGTAATCTAAAGTCACTGCCAAGCCTTGTTCAACATCGCGCCGTGCCTGTGTTAAACGGTTTTTGAAATACTGCATGCCTTCTTTGTTGATCCACGGATACATATCCGGCCATGAATCGATACGCTGTTGATGGATATGCGGTGCGAATAGTTCTGTTAAGCTTGAACACACAGACTCTTGCCAAGGGCGTTGTTTCGCAAAGTTGATATACGCATCCACCGCAAACGTAGTACCTGACGCCACAAGTTTAAGCGACATAATATCCTCACGGCTCAAACCAACCGCTGCGCCTAGATGAATCCATGCTTCAATACCGCCCTCGCCACCTTCAGCGATCTGACCGCTGCCATCATGATCAAAAATACGTTGAATCCAACCACGGCGAATTTCACGATCGGGGCAATTAGACAAAATGGCCGCATCTTTAATTGGGATTGCAATTTGATAGTAATAACGATTGGCTACCCAAGCCTGCATTTGTGCTTGGCTGAGCTTACCTTCATACATCAACACATGTATTGGATGGTAAATATGATAGCCCTTGCCTTTTTCACGCAATTTGGCTTCAAATTCTTCTCTGCTCCATGGTGCTAATTTTTCAGTCATTTTGTTTTTTTCCTTTTTAAAAATTCAAAGCTCTAAATGAGACAAGGCGTAAGAAATTTTTTGAGTGCGGCATACATTTGTATGTAAGCGATAAAAAATTTTGAAACAACGCAGTATCATGACGAGGTTTAAGTTTTTTTATAAAATAATATCCATGCCGTCATAAGCGACTTCAATTTTGTGTTCATTCAAAATTGCACGCTCGGCAGAATCTTCACGTAATATGGGGTTAGTGTTATTGATATGAATCAACACTTTCCGTACATCGCCAAACTTATCTAAATCTTCAATCATGCCACCCTTGCCTGACTGCGGATTGTGTCCAATACTGCGCGCAGTTTTGGTCATTAGGCCCAAATCCAGCATTTCGGTATCTGTCCAAAACGTGCCATCCACGATAATGCAGTCCGCTTGATTCATCAATTCTGGCAAGTGTAGCTCAATCTCTGCCAAACCAGGTGAATACCAGCATTTTTTACCGGTGCTGATTTCCTCAATCAGCACACCTATGGTGTCACCAGCTTGTGGATTATTACGGTGTGGTGAATATGGCGGCGCCGCACTTTTGAGTGCTACCGTGGTAAATTTGAGGTTAGGCACATTGGGCATGGTGAAACTGGCTTTACCATCAATCGGCACCTGGTGATAATTGATGCCACAGTAATGGCCTAAAATATTCAGCGCTTGATTGCCTGAGGTAAGATCACCGTACACCATATCGGTACAGTAAATTTCACGCTTCACAGAGCCTTCGCGCAACATATATAAACCGGTGGTGTGATCAATCTGCGCATCTATCAACACAATCGCCTGAATGCCAGTATCACGGATTGCGCGTGCTGGTTGCAATGCGGGGAAATCCTGAATTTGTTGCAGCACATCAGGTGACGCGTTAAAAAGCACCCAATTGACGCCATCACTACTGACGCAAATAGAGGATTGCGTGCGCTTGGTTGCCTTAATCGTGCCTTTACGTAATCCATCGCAGTTAAAACAATTACAGTTCCACTGCGGAAAACCACCGCCAGCACCTGCGCCTAATACGTGTATATGCATAAAATTCTACGATTCTTTAAAAAATTTATTTTACTTTTAGGTTTGTTATAAAAAAGCGTGCTTTACAGTTTGAAACACGGCATTTTTTATAAAAAAAGGCTGTCTTGCGGCAGCCTTTTTTTAATGATACGTTACTACAAATTATTTATTCATTACGTACATTGTAACTTCAAAGCCAAAACGCATTTCAGTAGCTGCTGGTTTAGTCCACATGATAAAGTCCTTTAAGTAATTGTTAATTTGTTATCGCTACAACTAAATTGTCATAACGTGAGAAGCATTTTGCACTCAATTCAATATCGACAACACCGCAAACTTACCGAATACCACCTAAGTAAATTCATGATGCGACACTCATCAAAACAGCAACTGGCGAGATTTTGAAACTAGTGCATTAACAATATGGCACTGGCAGCCTATTCAGGCTTTCTTGATTTTTTCTAACACTTCCAAAAACTTGGCATTTTCAGAAAACAACCCAATACTCACTCTTATATATTCTGGCATTTCATAATTGGCAACCAGTCGTACAATCACGCCATTTTTGAGTAATTGCTGATTATAATCTGCCGCATTGCCTACTTTGATGCTGACAAAATTGGCGAAGGATGGAATATATTCAAAGCCTAACTTCTCTATACCTTGGGTTAACTGCGCCATTCCCGCCTGGTTTAGGGCGTAACTGCGTGCTACAAAATCATCATCAGCCAGAGACGCAACCGCCGCCGCCTGTGCAATGCTATTCACATTAAAGGGCTGGCGTACACGGTTCATCATATCGGCCACCTCGGCATGGCATAAACCAAAGCCTACACGCAAGCCTGCCAAGCCATAGGCTTTAGAAAAGGTGCGTGAAATAATCAGATTATCAAATTCATTTAGCCAGCTAATCGCCTCGGACTTAAGCGCTGCTGGCAGATATTCATCATAAGCCTCATCAAGCACTACCAACACCTGCTTAGGTACTTGTTTTAAAAATACAGTCAGCTCATCCTTACCGAGCAATGTTCCAGTGGGGTTATTGGGGTTTGCCACAAAAATAATACGTGTTTTAGGCGTAACAACGGCTAACATCGCAGTTAAGTCGTGACCAAAGTTTTTAGCGGGCACAACTACGCCAGTGGCGCCAGTAGCTTGCGTCACTAACGGGTAAACGGCAAAAGCATGTTGCGAATAAATAGTTTCGCAATCTGAGGTTAAAAAGGCACGCGCCACCAACTCTAAAATATCATTTGAGCCATTGCCGAATACAATTTGGTTAGGTGCCACATCATACTTTTTGCTCACTGCATCACGCAGCGCAAAGCTATTGCCATCTGGATAACGCGCAATATCAAACAATGCTTCTTGTATCGCGTATTCAGCTTTAGGGCTGATACCAAGTGGATTTTCATTTGAAGCCAACTTAACAATATCTTCTACGCGCAAGCCCATTTCACGGGCAAGTTCAGTAATTGGTTTGCCACCTTGATATGGGGCGATTTTTCGAATGTACTCAGGGGCTAAATCGGCAATACTCATAAAAAACCTTAAAACTTTTTGAGAAAGGTGACGCTAAATGATGGCAACAGGGTAAGAACCTAATACCTTAATAAAAGCAGCGTGTTCGCTAATCGCCTTCAGTGCAGCGGACACAGGCGCATTTAATTGATGGCCTTCAATATCCATAAAAAATACGTACTCCCACGCACCTGTTTTAGCCGGGCGAGATTCAAATTTTGTCATACTCACGCCATGCTTGGCCAAGGGCGCCAGTAAAGATACCATCGCGCCTGGCACGTTTTTAGTGGCCATCACCAGCGAAGTTTTGTCTTGACCTGAAGGCGCAACATCATGCTTGCCCAGCACTAAAAAACGTGTGGAATTATTAGGGTCATCTTCAATATTTTCAGCTAACACATTCAAGCCAAACAGTTCAGCGGCACGTTTGCTGGCAATAGCAGCGGCAAACGTGCCGTCAGCTGAAACCAGATCATGAATCATCTGCGCGGCGCGCGCATTGCTGGTGACAGCCTCGCGCTCTGCACGCGGCAATGTTTTATTCAGCCACTCATGGCATTGTGCGAGCGATTGCGCATGCGAAAATACATGCGAAATTTGCGCAATATCAGTTTGTTTTGACAGCAAGCAATGGTGAATTGGTAAGGTCACTTCACCACAAATTTTAAGCGGGCTTGCCAATAATAAATCTAAGGTTAATCCTATGGCACCCTCAGTAGAGTTTTCTACAGGCACGATGCCGTAATCTGCCTGCCCGGCTTCTATGGTGCGAAACACCTCATCAATTGAGCCACAAACAATGGCCGCTCTGCCCTGCCCAAATTGTTTGAGTGCGGCTTCTTCACTGTAAGTGCCAAGCGGGCCTAAAAACGCAATAGACAGTTCTTTTTCTAAAGCGCGACAATTCGACATCACCGCACGAAATATATTAGCCACAGCCTCATTAGACAATGGCCCTTGGTTATGCGCTTGCAAACGGCGTAGCACCTGCGCCTCACGCTCTGGCCTATAAATCACGCCATCATCTTTAAGCTCACCAATATGACGCGCGTGACTTGCCCGCTCATTCACAAGCTTGAGTAGTTGCTCATCAATCGCATCTATTTGATCACGATGTTGCTTTAACTGATTAAGGGTTTGTTGATTAGACATGGCTAGTGCGCGCTTTCAAATGCTTTCATATAACTGACTAAAGCCTGTACACCTTCAATAGGCATCGCATTGTAAATGGAAGCTCGCATACCACCCACCATACGGTGACCTTTTAACTGCAATAAACCATTGGCCTCAGCACCTTTTAAAAACGCATCGTTGAGTGATTCATCGCGCAAGAAAAAAGGTATATTCATACGTGAACGGTTATTGATTGCCACGTGATTACTATAAAAATCAGTGCTATCAATGTAATCGTAAAGCATTTTTGCCTTTGCGATATTGACCTGCTCAATCGCTTCTACCCCACCTTGGGCTAATAGCCACTCAAACACTAGACCTGCAATGTAGATGCTGTAAGTTGGCGGTGTGTTAATCATGGATTGATTTTCAGCCTGCGTCTTCCAGTTGAACACCGCTGGGGTCAAAGGTGATGCTCTATCCAGTAAATCATCACGCACGATCACAATACACAAACCTGCAGGGCCTATATTCTTTTGTGCGCCGCCGTAAATTACGCCGTACTGACTGACATCAATCGGGCGTGAAAGTATGTGTGAAGACATATCTGCGACAATCGGCACATTACCAGCGTCTGGCAAACCATCAAACTCGACACCATTGATGGTTTCATTGGTGCAGATATGCAAATAGGCCGCATTTTTATTCAATTTCCAGCTTGAATAGGCAGGCACATGAGTAAATTTATCCGCCTCACTACTCGCCACCACGTTAATTTTGCCATAGGCATTGGCATCTTCCACACTACGTTTAGACCAAGCGCCGGTCACCACATAATCAGCCTCGCCACCACCCAGCAAATTCATTGGGATAATCGCGTTTTCAGCAATTGCCCCACCCTGCAAAAACAATACCTTGTAATTTCGCGGAATGTTTAACAGCGTGCGTAAATCCGCTTCGGTTTTGGCTAAGATGCCGGTGAACTCTTTGCCACGGTGTGACATTTCCATCACACTCATACCAGAGCCGTGCCAATCCAGCATCTCGGTTTGGGCACGTTCAAGTACGGGTTTAGGCAATACTGCTGGACCTGCTGAAAAATTATAAATTTTTGTCATATTGTATAAAGCTTTTTTATCCGCGTTCATCTGCGGTTAATTACGTTTTTAACTTTCGTTTTCTTCCTCTGTCTCTACGATTTTTTCAATACCAGAGAGCTTTTCACCTTCGCCCAGGTTAATTAGCGTAACCCCTTGTGTAGCACGGCCTAACTCACGAATCTCTTTCACGCGGGTGCGAATCAACACGCCACCAGTAGTGATGAGCATAATTTCATCTTCATCATTCACCAGTTTTGCCGCAACCACCAAGCCGTTACGCTCGCTCACAGCAATGGCTTTTACGCCTTGCGTACCACGACCAGAGTGGCGGAAATCAGCAAGCACTGTGCGTTTACCGTAGCCATTTTCAGTAGCGACCAATACGGTTTGTTTGTCATGATCCGCAATCAATAGAGACAGTACTTGTTGTTTTGCCGCCAACTTCATGCCGCGAACGCCACGTGTGGCACGCCCCATTTGACGGACATCTTCTTCATCAAACCACACCGCTTTACCGCCATTAGAAATCAGCACAATATCATTGGCACCATTAGTCACTTCTGCACCTATCAAGTAATCGCCATCATCTAAGTTAATCGCAATAATGCCTGATTTACGTGGGTTGGCAAATTCGACCAACGCAGTTTTCTTCACAGTACCAAGTGCTGTTGCCATGAAAATAAAGTGATTTTCATCAAACTCTTTCACTGAAAGAATCGCGTTAATTTTCTCGCCTTCTTCTAACGGGAATAAATTCACAATTGGCTTGCCACGACCAATCCTACTGCCTTGTGGCACTTCATATACTTTAAGCCAATACACGCGACCACGGCTTGAGAAACATAAAATGTAGTCATGCGTGTTTGCTACAAACATTTTATCGATAAAGTCATCTTCTTTAGTCGGTGCGGCTGTTTTACCACGCCCGCCGCGTTTTTGCGCACGGTATTCATCTAACGGTTGAGATTTAATATAACCAGTATGCGACAAAGTCACCACCACATCAGTGGGTGTAATTAAATCTTCTAATGATAAATCCTGTGCATTCACCACGATTTCACTGCGACGTTTATCACCGAATTGTCGTCTAATTTCAGTCAATTCGTCAGTAATAATCGCCGTCACGCGTGCAGGCGTGGCTAATATGTCGAGTAAGTCAGCAATAATATCCATCACCTCTTTATATTCACTCACCACTTTGTCTTGCTCTAAACCTGTTAAGCGTTGCAGGCGCATTTGCAAGATTTCTTGCGCTTGCACATCGCTTAGTTTGTAGCCGTTTGGTGTTAAGCCAAAATCAATACTTAAGCCTTCAGGGCGTGACGCTTCCATCGCGGCGCGTTTAAGCATTTCTTCAACTACCGGCGATTTCCAAACTTTCGCCATCAAGTCTATTTTAGCTTCCGGTGGCGTTGGTGCGGCTTTAATCAGCGCAATCATCTCATCCACATTGGCGAGTGCAACGGCTAAACCTTCTAAAATATGGCCACGTGCACGCGCTTTTTTTAACTCAAACACGGTACGGCGCGTGACGACTTCACGGCGATGACGCAAGAACGCCTCAAGCATTTGCTTTAAGTTAAGTAAACGTGGCTGACCATCTAACAAGGCCACCATGTTCATACCAAACGTATCTTGCAACTGCGTTTGTTTGTAAAGGTTATTAAGCACAACTTCTGCGATTTCGCCGCGTTTCAATTCAATTACCACGCGCATGCCTGATTTATCTGATTCATCGCGCAGATCAGAAATGCCTTCAATTTTCTTCTCGTTAACTAACTCAGCAATTTTTTCAACGAAAGTTTTTTTATTTACCTGGTACGGCAGTTCGTCCACAATCAGCGCTTGACGACCACCGCGCTCTAAATCCTCCACATGGGTGCGACCACGCATCACCACACGGCCGCGACCTGTGCGATAACCTTCTTTCACGCCTACCGTGCCGTAAATAATACCTGCGGTAGGAAAATCTGGCGCCGGCACGAGCTCAATCAGCTCTTCAATACCCATTTCAGGGTCTTTAAGCAAGGCAAAACACGCGTCTAACACTTCATTTATGTTGTGTGGCGGAATGTTGGTTGCCATCCCCACCGCAATGCCCGAGCTACCGTTAATCAATAGGTTTGGAATACGCGCTGGCATGATGAGCGGCTCATGTTCAGAGCCATCATAGTTCGGACCAAAATCGACGGTTTCTTTATCAATATCGGCTAACAGCTCATGCGCGATTTTTGCCATACGGATTTCGGTATAACGCATCGCCGCCGCGTTATCGCCATCCACAGAACCAAAGTTACCTTGGCCATCCACCAGCATATAACGTAGAGAGAAGTCTTGCGCCATACGCACGATGGTGTCGTACACTGCGGTATCACCATGCGGATGGTATTTACCGATCACATCACCCACGATACGTGCAGATTTTTTGTAAGGCTTGTTGTAGTCGTTGCTCAACTCATGCATCGCAAATAAAACACGACGATGTACCGGTTTTAAGCCATCACGCACATCGGGTAACGCACGCCCCACAATCACGCTCATGGCGTAATCAAGGTATGACCGACGCATCTCATCTTCTAAACTGATAGGCAGGGTTTCTTTAGCGAATTGATCCATGTTGTAATTAACTTTTAATGGTTTTTATGTGGTTTGGATTTTAGCATGATTAATCAGCAAATTAACGGGTTTTAACCATAGTTTTAACCCGGATTTTCATTGAACGCGAAATGATGGTGAAGCAGTTTTTGAGTTTAGCCAAAGACTCAGTGACCAATTCATAGCTTGCGCATTGTTCATTTTCATCATTATTAGCAGGGTTGCGCTTCAACAAGGTTAAGTGCAATATACACGCTGATTATATGAGGGGAAGATTATGTCCTGGAAAAACACAAGCAAGCGCTATGGTACTTTATCTATTGGTTTGCATTGGCTGATGTTACTGCTATTAGTTGCTGTATATGCGTGCATCGAATTGCGTGAACTTTACCCCAAAGGCAGCGACCCGCGTGAGGCGTTAAAAACTTGGCACTTTATGCTGGGCTTGAGCGTTTGGGTATTAGTTGTGTTACGTGTTTATGCCAGGCTAACTTCACCTACACCTCGCATTACACCAGAGCCAGTGCGTTGGCAGATGTTATCAGCCAAACTAGTGCATTTAGCACTGTATGGCATGATGATCATCATGCCATTACTCGGCTGGCTACTATTAAGCGCATCGGGTAAACCAATTCCATTTTTCGGCTTAGAGCTAACGGCACTGGTGGCTAAAAATAAAGAGTTTGCTGAATTGATAAAAGAAATACATGAAACAATTGGCGTATTGGGCTATTACCTGATTGGCTTACATGCTGCGGCTGCTTTATTTCACCACTACTATATAAAAGACGACACACTGACTAGAATATTACCGAAAAAGTGAATTAAGTCGTTAATTCTCGCCATCAAATAATGCACTCTCGTCTATAATTACCCGAGATTTTATATTTAGAGGTATAAATGGCACGTCCTGAAAAGGTTCGCCTAGGTGAAATTTTGGTTCAGCAAAATTTAATTTCTGCTGAAGATTTAATTAAATCGCTAGAAGAACAAAAACGCACTGGTCGCAAGCTGGGGAGAATTTTTATTGCTAACGGCTATGTGACAGAAACGCAGATTTCTGAAGCACTGGCTCGTCAGTTGAAAATTCCGTATATCAACATTCAGCAATTTAATACCAAATCTGAAATCATCATCAAATTGCCAGAGGCTCAGGCAAGGCGCTTTCGTTGCGCAGTGCTAGAAGACAGAGGCAATGCTTACTTGGTTGGCATGGTTGATCCAACCGACTTATTTGCCTACGATGAAATAGTGCGCTTTTTACGTAAAGATATTGAACTTGCCGTGATACAAGAAAACGCGTTACTGCAACTGATTGATCGCAGTTACCGCCGTACTGATGAAATATCAAATCTTGCGCTAGAATTGGGGCAAGATCTTGGTGACTTCACCGTAGATTTTGCAGCATTAGACACGGGTGGCGGCAGCGACGATGCGCCTGTAGTAAAGCTACTACAAACCATTTTTGAAGATGCAGTACAGGTACGCGCCTCTGATATTCACATTGAACCGCAAGAGAATAAACTGCACATTCGCTTCAGAATCGACGGTGTGATGCACTTACAAACTGAGGCTGAGTTAAAAATATCCTCAGCTTTAGTATTGCGGCTAAAACTCATGTCAGGCCTGGATATTGCTGAAAAACGTCTGCCGCAAGATGGCCGATTTGCCGTTAAAGTAAAGCACCAGCCCGTTGATGTGCGTATTTCAACCATGCCAACGCAATATGGCGAATCAGTGGTGATGCGGTTGCTGATACAAAATAGTAACGCCTTCTCGTTAGAAAAACTCGGCATGCCTGCTGACATGCTAGAACGCTTTCGTAAACTGATCCATCGCCCTAGCGGCATGGTGTTGGTGACAGGGCCTACGGGTAGCGGTAAAACAACCACCCTTTATGCTGCACTCAGTGAACTGAATTCGCTGGCAAATAAAATCATCACGGTTGAAGACCCGGTTGAATACCGCCTGCCTGGCATTAACCAAGTGCAAGTCAACGAAAAAATTGATTTGGATTTTTCACGTGTGTTGCGCTCCACCTTACGCCAAGATCCCGACATCATTCTTGTAGGTGAAATGCGCGACCAGGAAACCGCGCAAATCGGCTTAAGAGCCGCAATGACGGGCCACTTAGTGTTATCTACCTTACACACCAACGATGCCACCAGCACACTGGTCAGAATGATAGACATGGGCGCGCCACGCTTTATGGTGGCAACCTCCATATTAGCCGTCATCGCGCAACGCTTGGTAAGATTAGTTTGTGACAACTGTAAAGAAACTTACACGCCAGAACCTTTCGAACACGGATGGTTACAACATGAACTTGGCACAGAGATTAACACCCACCGTTACGTACATGGCAAAGGCTGCAGCATCTGCAACGGCACCGGCTACCAAGGCCGCATTGGCGTTTATGAGCTGCTTGAGATGAACAATGAACTCATTGACGCTGCCAGCCATCACGACCCTAATTACTTTATTAAAATCGGCAAACAACACATGGCGGGCAAAACATTGCGTAAGAGTGCTGTTAATTTAGTCACCACACAACGCACCACTATTGCTGAAGCTATGCGCATTAGCAATCAGTTTGAGGAGTAAAAGAATGCCGATTTATTCTAATGCACGCCCTCAGCTTACGCTCCCTAATCTTCGTTCCCTGAGCTTGTCAAAAAAACCCAGCATCTCACCATGTGAGTTTTTTATGTCGAAAATCATTAAGTTAACTTTCCCTTCGACTAGCTCAGGAAACGCATTGGATTTAATCGGCGTTTCCCTAGACAAACATGCTTTTTTATAAATAACCAATATGCCCTTCTTTACCTACAAAGGTCGCGACAACAAAGGTGCTTTAGTGCAAGGTGTGCTAGAAAGTGCAGACAGCGGCTCTTTGGCAAACCAACTAGTTAATCTCAACATTACGCCCATAGAGATTAAAGCCCAAGCTACATCAATTGCTGCCAAAGACATCACACTGAATTTATTTGCAGAAAAAATTGAAACCATTGATGTCATGCTTTTTAGCCGGCAAATGTACACCTTGCTAAAAGCCGGCATTCCAATTATGAATGCGCTGAATGGCCTACAAGCTTCAACCCAAAACAAAGCCTTTGCGAACGTCATTGCCAACTTGCGTGAAAGCCTGGCTAGCGGTCGCGAACTCTCAAATGCACTGAGCCTGCACCCCAAAGTATTCTCTAATTTTTACATTAGCATGATACGTGTTGGTGAAAGCACGGGTATGTTAGAAACTGTATTTCTGCGTTTATTCGATCACCTTGAGTTTGATCGCTTCATGCGCGACCAAATCAAGGCAGCTCTGCGCTACCCTACTTTTGTTGTCATTGCCATGGGCATTGCCATTGTGGTGGTGAATATATTTGTAATCCCGGCGTTTGCTAAAGTATTTCAAGGCTTTGGTGCAGAACTCCCTTTAATGACAAAAGTTCTGTTAGCATTTTCTAACTTTATGGTCGCCTCATGGCCATACCTGATAGCAGGGATCATTGGTGCCGTATGGCTGTTCCGCGCTTACACCGCCAGCGGCACAGGCCAATATCATTGGGATAGCTTTAAATTAAAAACACCGATTGCAGGCAAAATTATTCACAAAGCCATCATGGCACGGTTTGCCAGAAGCTTTGCGTTGGCGAGCAAAAGTGGCGTGCCCATTACCAGTAGTTTAAAGTTAGTGGCACAAACAACAGATAATGTATATATAGCCCGCAAAGTAGAGCAAATGCGCGAAGGCGTAGAGCGTGGCGAAAGCATTTTACGCACCGCCACCAATACCGGCGTATTTAACCCAGTCGTGTTGCAAATGATTGCCGTGGGTGAGGAATCTGGCGCACTTGATGACTTGATGGAAGAAATCGCCGACATGTATCAACGTGAGGTTGAATATGAAATTAAAACCCTGGGCGCTCAAATTGAGCCAGTTTTAATCGTGTTTTTAGGCATCATGGTACTGATACTCGCACTGGGTATTTTCTTGCCAATATGGGATCTTGGCAAAGTGGCCATGCAAAAAGGCTAAGGTTGTTAAAAAACTGCCGAATATGTCGATAATTCATAAATCATTACCAGTAATTCGTGCGAGAATCTCACGCGGATTCACTTTAGTAGAGCTGATTGTAACCATCAGCATAGTCGCCATTTTGGCGGCCACCGCATTGGATCGGTTGTTCTGGTATCAGGGTCAGGCAGAAAAAGCCAGCATGGAATACACTGCGACCATGATTAAAAGCGGTTTGTGGATGGGTGTGGCCAGCCTGATGATGGCTGAGCGTACGTCTGACATCCCCGCCCTTGCAGAGCATAACCCCATGAATTTACTGGCTCAAAAGCCAGCAAACTATCTGGGCGAAATGGACGGCGCCAACGTTGAGTCGCTAGCGGGAGGAAACTGGTTTTATGATAGTTCCAAACGCCAAGTGGTTTACGTCGTCGGGCAACGCCGCAACTTTACTCCTGAAGTTTCAGGAGACTTCACAGTGAAATATGGCATGAAAGTGCTTTATGGTGAAATGGAACTTGCGCCTGGTAACAAAGTGTCATACATTACTGGCGTTGCGTTGGTGCCGCTGAGTAAATATACCTGGCATTGATGTACTTAGCATTGATATTACATCACTTATCTAAAGAATTACTAAATGTTTAATAGCAGCCCTGCTGTAGAGGAAAATCAAAAATGAAAAAATATCAATCTGGCTTTACATTGATTGAGCTGGTTGTGGTTATCGTGATACTAGGCATTCTAGCCGCAACCGCATTACCGCGTTATACCGATATGCAAGTGCGCGCGCGTATCGCCAAACTCAATGGTGCACTGGGTGCCGTACGTGCAGCGTCTGCACTGGCGCATGCACAGTGCTTGGCGCAAGCCGTTCCCTGCGCAACCAACGTAGCAGCGCAAGCCATCAACATGGAAGGCGTCGCTAACGTGACCGTGGTCAATCAATATCCGACGGCGAATGCCAATGGCATTGTGGCTGCGGCGGGGCTAAGTACTGCTAACCCAGCTGATTATACAGTGACAGCTGGCGGCGCTGCAGCGGGTAACCTGATTACCGTTTCTGTGCCTGGCACCACGGCTGGTACCTGCCAATTTACCTACACGGCAGCGACTTGGAATACTGCGAACTCCGTAGTAATAGCACCAACAGTTGCTACTACTGCTGCAACAACAACCTGTATCTAATTTTTCAAATGTTTTAGATTTAATTTATTTTTTTAATTTAGGAGACTGTAATGCGTAATACTCAACAAGGCTTTACCCTGATTGAATTGGTTGTTGTAATTGTAATTTTAGGTATTTTGGCGGCAACTGCTTTGCCGAAGTTTATTGATTTAAGTGGAGATGCTAAGACAGCAAAAGTTGAAGGCGTTGCGGGAGCTGTTGCTTCCTCCGCATCAATCCAATACGCCGGAAATAAAGTTAATTCGACAACTTATCCATATGCTCAAGGTGATGCTTGTAGTGGCAACTATTTGCAAACTGGCATGCCTACTGGTTGTGCAGGTGTTAATACATCAGGGACTTGCGTTGTTACCTGCGATTCTGTTGCTGCGACAGGCTTTACGCTTCCATAACCATTAGCAAGCGTAGCCTTCACGTGTGAATAATCTGCTTCAGCAGATATATTCCACGGGGAAGCCAAATACTGGCTCGATGCAATATAATGGAATCGAGGGTTAAAACCTAATCTTGATTCCGCTAAGCTCCATCAAGGTTACATGTCTCGGTAAGACAAATGTAGGAGCGGTGACCCGCCGCGAAATATCAGGGAGACATCCTGTTCGTGGCGACCCGCCGCTCCCACACATTATTCAGGATTCATACCCTGTATTTTCGACTGCTCAACCAGTGCATTGCCCTTGGGAAATACATCAGAAAAATCAGCCTATGCAAGGTGAAATTAAAACAATGATCGCACCGGCCCACAGCGCAGGCCGCTTCGGCAGGCTCAGGACAGGCTTCACACTCATTGAGCTGATTATGGTAATGGTCATCGTCAGCATTCTTGCTATCGCCGTTATGCCGCGCTTTACCGATCAATCTGTTTTTGAAAGCCGCGGCTTTCATGATGAAACCCTTGCGTTTCTACGCTACGCGCAAAAAACAGCCATCGCGCAGCGTCGTACGGTATGCGTCACGTTCACAACGACCAATGCCACGCTAAACATTGCGTCCACACCAGCAACTGCCAGTTGCGATACCAACCTAATTGGGCCTAAAGGAGATGTGCCCGGGACCATTACAGCAAAATCAGGCACCTCCTATGTTAGTGCGTCAAACTTCAGTTTTAATGGGCTCGGCCAGCCCAGTATTGCCCAAACCATTCAGGTGGTCGGTGCTGCAGGCCATATCGTGATTGAAGCAGATACGGGTTATGTCCATGAGTAACAGACATCAGAAAGGCTTTACGTTAATTGAACTGGTCATCTTTATCATTATCGTGAGCGTAGCCGTGGTAGGTATTCTTTCGGTAATGAACACCGTGGTTAAATCAAGCGCCGACCCAATGGTACGTAAGCAGGCTGCGGCACTGGCAGACTCAATTTTGGAAGAGATTTTACTTAAGTCATATCAGGACCCGGATGGGTTGCCAAATGTGGTGGAATCCGGACGCAACACCTACGATGACGTAGATGACTACAATGGTCTGGACCAAACAGCGTTTGCCGACCTGCCAACCGAGTTGGCTAGCTACGTCATTGGTATCTCTGTCGCCGATGGCACTGCAACGTTGGGGGTCACCGCGAAGCAAGTTACAGTCACCGTGACCAATGGCGCAGATAGCATCAGCATGGTTGGCTACCGAGCGAGTTACTAAGTGAGAAATTCTATGCGACCCTCACACCACGTTCAAGGCTTTACCCTGATTGAAACCATCATGGTCATTGTCATTACGGGCATCATTGGTGGCATGGTCGCAATTTTTATCAAAGCACCAGTTGATGCCTATTTTGATAGTGCCCGTCGTGCCGCACTGACTGACGTAGCCGATACCGCCGTGCGCCGCATGTCGCGAGATATTCGCAAGGCGTTGCCAAATAGTGTTCGCACCCCTACCACTACGCCAGCAAACCAATGTATTGAATTTATACCCACCAAAACGGGTGGGCGTTATCGGGCTGAAACTGACAGCGCAGGGGCTGGTGACATTCTAAACTTCACCGCAGCAGATACCAGCTTTGATATGCTGGGTCTGAATAGTGCCCCCCCCTTGCCCACAGATCAGCAAATTGCGGTGGCAGATGTGATTGCGGTTTACAACCTTGGCGCTGGCATTAACGATGCTTTTGCTGGAGACAATATAGCCACGGTATCTAGTGTTGCTGCGGGTAGCCTTCCCAATGAAACCAAAATCAACATCACCCCTAAGCAGTTCCCCCTCGCCTCTGGCAGCAATCGCTTTCACGTGATCCCCAAAGATGAAAAAGTCGTTGCTTTTGTTTGCAGTGGTGGCAATCTCTATCGAACCGCCAGTCCAACTTTTAGCAGTGATTGCCCCATAACTGGTGCCATCTTAGCCAACAATGTGAGCGCGTGTAACTTTGTTTATAATGGTTCAGATTTACAACGTAATGCGCTAGTACAACTCACCGTAAAGTTTACAGATAGCGATGAAACCGTGAGCTTGTACCACGAAGTCCATGTGAATAATACGCCATGATGCATACCCACAAAATACAAAGCGGTTTTGCCATAATAGCCGCTATTTTTCTACTGGTGGTGCTAGCCGCATTAGGCGCATTTATGGTGACGTTCTCCAACACACAACATTTAACCTCGGCGCAAGATGTTCAAGGTTCTCGGGCCTACTGGGCGGCACGTGCAGGATTAGAGTGGGGGATTGCCGGCATCCCCACAACCTGCCCTGCTTTACCCACCACACTAAACGTTGATAGTTTCAGCGTAGTAGTCACGTGTACGCTGCAGACTTATCCAGACTCAGAGGCTGGTGTAACGATCAATATTTTTAGAATTACATCGGTGGCATCCACAGGCACCATTGGTAGCCTGGGCTTTATTGAACGCAGCCTTTCAGCCACGATGGAAAAATAAAATGCATACACTCCATGTCGCACTATTACATATCACACTCCCTGGGCACAGATGCTGCACCAGCTTACCAATGCAATTAAATTTATTAAAATTTATGCTTAATTCTTGCAAAACGGTCTGTTTAAGGCTGTTGATAACGGCTTTGTGGAGCTTTAAATTATATAGTTTCTTATCGTGGTTTTGCTGTGCCGCTTTGCTGGCAGAACGTTCTGCCACTGCAATAGATGAGAATACCCCATGATTAGATTCTTCTCTCCACGATTAAATCATAGCCTGCCCCTTGCTTTCCTGTTAGTTGCGAGTTTGATAGCTCCAGCCGCGTGGGGAGGTATAACCGTTTCCAAGAGCTTCAGCCCTGCTTCAATCACGGTAGGCACTACATCCACACTCAGCATCGTTATACTGAACAACCCGCCACCCGGTGGGACAGGCAGCATTTCTTTCACAGACATCTATCCCCTCAACCTTAAAAATGCTGCAACACCGGCGGCCAGTACCGATTGCGGGGGAACGGCTATCGCAACGCCAGGTGGCACTTCTTTAATATTTAGCGGCGGTGCATTAAACGGCAATAATGCCTGCACCGTGACCGTAGATGTGACTTCAACCGTTGTAGGCAGCTATCTCAATAACACGGGGCCAGTTATTACGACAAGCGCTGGAACCGGCGCTGCGGCGACCGCAACACTGACAGTAACTGCTGCTGTTTCAGTGGCTGTTGACCACATCCGCATAGAACACGATGGTAGCGCATTAACCTGCACGGCTGAAACGCTTACCGTAAAAGCCTGTGCAAATGCGGCATGTTCTTCGCTCAATACGGCTGATACTGTAAGCGGCAACGTGACTTGGGCTGGCTCTCCAGGCGGGAGCGTTCCGTTCACGATTACAGGGGGAGGAACCGGGCAGACTACTGTTAGCTTGCCGGTACCGGCAACACAAACCGTTACTCTGGGGACGAGTGCTGTTTCTCCAGCACCGGCTAACACCAGTCAATGCCTCAACACCGCCGCCGCAACAAGCAGCTGCTCGATGACTTTTAACACTTCTGGATTTTTGGTAACAGTGCCCGATCATGTTTCCTGCACCAATGCCACTGCAACTATCGAGGCAGTACAACAAGGGGCGCCACTCAATCGATGTATTCCCGCTTTTGCCAGCGTGACGCGTGCGGTGAACCTTTTTACTAACTATATCAGCCCCGCCACAGGGACAATGGCTGCAACAGCCTCTACTGGCGCTGTGAGCACATCTAGCCCCGGCACGGTGCATAATCTCGCGTTTGATGCTACAGGCCGCGCGACTATCACCTTTAATTACCCTGACGCTGGGCAACTCACGCTTAGCGCTAACGGTACCGCACCTACTGGCGCGGCGATGACGGGCAACGCTACCTTTGTGGTCGCCCCCGCTTCGCTAGCTTTCAGTGGCATTCCTGCCGCACCATTAAAAGCTGGGCAGCCGTTCAACGTGACGGTGACGGCGCAAAACGCTTGCACCACGCCTGCCACCACGCCCAACTTTACCGCACAAACAGTGACAGTCGCCTCCAGCAACCCACAACCTGGTTTGGGCAATGCCTCAGCCATTAACACCACTTTGACCGCAACTGGCGGCACAGGCAGCATCAACCTAACGTGGGGCGAAGTGGGCACTATCGATTTAACAGCCAATCGTAACAACTATCTGGGGTCTGCTTTACTGGTGAGCGGTTCACAAACCGGCGTGGGTCGTTTTCAGCCGGCTTATTTCGACACTGTGGTCACACCGGGCTGTAGCACGTTTACCTACGCAGGATCAATCACGCCAGCCAAGGATGGACAACCGTTTACTATAACAACCACAGCAAAAGCCGTAGGTGGGAGTGTAACTCGGAACTATGCCGGGATAAGCTATGCATACCTGACAACGCTTTCCAACGCTGGCGTTACCACAGGTTTTAGCAATAACACCATGACGGCGACGGATTTCGTCAATGGCATAGCTACCCGGAACGATGTGACTTATGCCGTCGCTGACCCAAAAACTGCCCCGCTCACACTGAACTTGCGCGCAACAAATAACGACACACCTGCGGTCAGTTCGTCAGGATTTACAGAAGGCATAACAGAAATTCGTAGCGGTCAATTACGTTTACAAAACGCCTATGGTTCCGAACTGTTGAATTTGCCTATTCCGCTTGAAGCACAGTATTGGAATGGATCAAGTTACATCAGAAACCAGCAGGATAACTGTACCACCCTCCCCGCTAGTAGCATTGCTATGGGTAATTACACGTCAGCACTTGCGGCATGTGAAACACAAATTGGTTATTCAAGTGGCAGTGGTGCATTGGTTAATGGTGTTTCAAGCTACTTGCGGTTAACCAAACCAGGTGCCACAAATAATGGCAGTGTTAAATTAACCCTTAATTTAAATAGCGCAAGTGGTAGCACTTGTACATCACCTACAGCGAGTGCAGCAACTAATGCAAACCTACCTTGGTTCGGTGCTAACCCGACATCGCGAGCCACTTTCGGTATTTATAAAACGCCCATTATTTACATGCGTGAGAACTACTAGAACATTAAACAAACTCATACACGACAATATGTTACATAATGTAACTTAATGTAGTATATACTTGCGCGTTAATTTAAAAAAAACTTTAATCAAATTCATTCAAGCTACGAACATGAGATTTTTTACTAAACAGAAAAAACCCGGCTGGTTTGCAATAAGCGGCTCAGGGCGTGCCACGTCTGTGGCCTATGTTGTAAAAAACCATATTGGCAAACCGATTGTAATGTTTGCCAGTACGCGACAAGAAAGCTTAAAAGACAGCGCTGCTGTTGATGTTTTAGTTAAAGATTTAGGCTTGTCTAACCAGCGTTGCTCATTATTACTTTCGCAGGGTGACTATCAACTGTTACAACTTGAAAAACCCAATGTACCAGCCAATGAGCTCAAGCAAGCCGTGAGCTGGAAACTTAAGGACATGATTGATTGCCCGGTAGAGCAGGCTACAATTGATGTGTTTGATATTCCAACCGACCCTAACAACGCACGCCGGCAACCACACGTGTATGCTGTTGCTGCAAAAAATACCCTGATCAGTGAATATATTCAGCGCATGATTGAAACTGCAGGCTCAGGCCTTGAAGTCATTGACATCCCTGAACTGGCACAACGTAACATTGCTGCTTTTTTAGAACAAGATGGTCGTGGCTTGGCCATGCTTAGCATCAATAATAGCGGCAGTCTGCTGACATTTACAGCAAACGGCGAGCTTTGCTATTCTCGATATATTGATGTAGATACCTCACAAATTGAAAGTGAAGACAGTGAGCTCAAATCAAGTATATTTGAGCGCTTATCATTAGATGTGCAACGTTCGCTAGATAATTTTGAACGTCAGTTTCCATACATTACGGTCAATCGTTTAGTATTAGCACCATTTATGGGGCGAGAAGACCTTTACAACTATTTAAAGACCTCGCTCTATGTGCAGGTTGATCGATTTGATTTAGGCGAGATTTTTAGTTTTGATGATAGCGTTGATTTAGGTGATTTATCTATGCAGGCTAATTTGCTACCAGTATTAGGTGCGGCATTACGTCAGGATGCATCTGCATGAGCCAGCAAATTAACCTGTTAAATTTAGCTTTAATCAAAAAAAAGGACTTTTTAAGCCCTAACAACATCGCCATAACTCTCGGCTTATTATCAGTATTGATGCTGGCATATTACAGCTTTGTGCAAACACAGTTGTCGTCATTAACCATTAAGCGCAACCAAGTGGCTGAAGCGTTATCTGCCACGCAAACACAATTAAAACAAACGGCTTTATTACATGCACCCAAGGAAATCAACAAAGCATTGTTAGACCAAATAGCACAGCTTGAGCAAAAAGAAAAAATACAACAGCAAGTATTGCAAACCGTAAGCAAAAGCTCCACCACGCCTGAAAAAGGTTACGCAGCGTTAATGCGCGCTTTTGCCAAGCAAAGTATTGATGGTTTATGGTTAACCAGTTTTAGTATGGATAGCGATAATAACAGGCTGAACATCAGTGGCCGCACCTTACAAGGTGACCTAGTGCCTGAATATATTTCCCGCTTAGGTAATGAAGCCGTATTGAAAGGTCAATCATTTGCTACCTTGAATATGAATTTACCAAAAGCAGAGGCTACCGCGCTTAATAGCACAACTCAACCAATGCCTACTTCAAATTTGGCTGCTGTTAAAGGTGATATTTCTACTTCGCCAAACGGTGTAGCAAACCAAACGGCAGAACCTGATTTTATTGAATTTTCATTGCAATCCAGCCATGAAAAATCTTCAACCAACGCTATAGAGCCAAAAACTGGGGGGCACATTTGATCGCTTCTTTAACGCAATCCTGGGCATCCATGGCCAAAAAGTTTGAAGCGCTTAACCAACGTGAGCGCTGGCTAGTTTTTGGTGCATTATTAGCGGTGGTCTATGTCGCAATCAACATGCTGCTGCTAGAACCTGTTCTTTTGCAAAAAAAATCACTCACCAATGCTATTGTGGCCGATGAAGCGCAGGTTCAGGCGCTACGCCAACAACTCAAACAATATGCACAGCAAAATGTAACCGACCCCGATGTACAAAATAAACAACGCATTGCAGCGTTGCAATCGAATTTGCAATCGTTAGAGATTCAATTAAATAGCCTGCAAACAACGCTTATCAAGCCGGATAAAATGCCAGCATTGTTGCGCAGCTTGCTACAAAAAAATAGCAAACTAAAACTGATTGAACTCAAAACCTTAGCCACAACAGGTTTGCTTGATAACGTAGCAGCAGAGGCTTCTGCCCAGAACCCAGCAGTTACCGCCCAAGTGCAAGATGCCTTACAAATAACATCATCAGAAAAATATATTGCGCCCGTATTTAAGCATGGCGTAGAAATTACGGTAGAGGGTCGCTATTTAGATCTGCTTGCTTATGTATCTGACCTAGAGCAAATGCCTTGGCATATCCTATGGAGCAAAGCGGCTTTGAATACAGACCTCAGCCCAACGCGTCAGTGGCCATCTAACCGCTTGAAACTAACCGTTTATACCTTAAGTTTAGATCAAACATGGCTGAGCATTTAATGATGAAATTACTGCCACAGCATTCAAACTCAGTGCAACATCAGCTAATTGCCTTGCTTGCTTTAGCGCTGTCGCTCACGACGGTGCATGCTGAGACTTTAAAAGACCCGACACAGCCGCCCGCTTCGTTTAATGACAATATTGCTAATGAAGATGTCCCCACGGGCCCGGTGCTACAATCGGTGATGTTGGGCTCAAATTACCAAGCCGCTATTATTAGTGGCCAAAAAGTATTGTTAGGCAAAAAATACGAACAAGCGACTTTGATTAAACTCAACGAACATGAAGCGGTATTGCGTTATCCAGACAAAAGTACCGTGACGCTGATGATGGATTATGCCATTGAGAAAAAACTGGTAAAACCAGCCACCACCGTTAAGCGCGCTACCAAATTGAAATGAATGAAATAAGCGAGAGTAAAAAGATGCAAATCGTATCCAAGCCATTACCACTAGCACTGATTTTTATATTGGTTGCTGGTTGCGCCACTAACGAGCCACAGCCGAATGCAACGCTAAATAAAATCAATAATGAGTTAAAAACTGCTGCAGAAACCAAGGTGGCGACACCTGCACCCGATGCCATAAATAATGCTCTTTTACCTCCATTAAAAATGGCGATGCCCAAAGCCTCTGCCAAGCGGCTTGAGCAACGTTTTGATTTGGTAATCAACAATGCACCTGCGAACCAAGTGTTGATGGGCATTGTGAGCGGAACCCGCTACAGCATGCTGATTCACCCAGATGTAACCGGCTCAATCTCAGTCAATTTAAAAGATGTTACTGTGTTTGAGGCACTGGATTCTCTGCGCGATCTCTATGGTTATGAGTACAAAGTTGACGGTTCTCGTATTTTTATTGAATCCCCAGCTATACAAACACGTGTGTTTCAAGTGAATTATATCGTTGGTCAACGCAGAGGAACATCTGATACACGCGTGACTTCTGGTTCAGTCAGTGGCGGTAGCAATCTGCAAGGACAACAGGGTCAACAAGGTCAGCAAATGCAACTAGGGCAGCAAGGTGCCGGCGGCAACCGCACTGCACTGGTCAGCACCAGCATTGCAACCACTTCTAACAATGACTTCTGGAAAGATTTAAGCGAATCACTCAATGGCATTGTCGGCACAGAAAATGGAAGGCGTGTGATTGTGAACCTACAGTCAGGGGTGATTGTGGTGCGCGCGATGCCTAATGAGGTACGTAATGTAGAGGCATTTTTACGTTTGATGCAAGTTTCGATTGAACGACAAGTGATATTAGAAGCAAAAATCCTCAATGTGCAACTGAATGACCTGTCACAAAGCGGCGTCAACTGGGCAGTATTTGGCAGTAGCGGTAGAAACACCGCTATCGTGGGTAACTTAAATGCTAATACACAGCTGGCAAGTAGTGGTAACGGCGATTTAATCAGCGGTGATTTAGGTGCATCTGCTGGTAATTTGATCGCAAACGCAGCCACAACGGCACTTGGTGGTCCTTTATTTGCGGTAGCCTTGCAAGGGGCTAATTTTGCAGCTTTATTGCAATTTTTAGAAACACAAGGTGATGTACAAGTCCTATCCAGCCCTCGCATTGCCACCATTAACAATCAAAAAGCAGTGTTAAAAGTAGGTACCGATGAGTTTTTTGTCACTGGAGTATCATCTAGCACTACCGCTTCAACGGGTGCTACAACCACCGTGCCAGAAGTCACATTGCAACCTTTCTTCTCAGGTATTACGCTTGATGTGACGCCGCAAATTGATAAAGACGACAATATCATCTTGCACATGCACCCTTCTATCAGTCAAGTTTCAACCGTGAACAAACTGGTTAACTTGGGTGGCACTTCAGGCCAGCTTAACTTACCTTTAGCCTCTAGCAATGTCAGTGAGACTGACAGCATTGTACGCACACGCGACGGACGTGTTATCGCCATTGGCGGGCTGATGACTGAGAGCTCTATTAGCACAAAATCTAAAGTACCCGGCTTAGGCGATATAAAAGGCATAGGTGCTGCATTTCGTCAGCGTGGGGCCACTAATACTAAATCTGAACTCGTGATTTTACTGAAAGCAACCGTTGTACAAGGACAAGACAGCTGGAAAGATGACATGCTATCCG
>Ga0156104_107_pt1 | contig 29110 bp, 31 predicted proteins | sample RifCSPlowO2_02_FD_107757 | JGI IMG/M metagenome (GOLD analysis project Ga0156104, IMG submission 107757) | Methylotenera sp. RIFCSPLOWO2_02_FULL_45_14 | reverse complement strand
GAGTGTGCGCGCATTATGACGGGGGCGGCCATACCACTGGGGGCTGATACTGTTGTGGTTCAAGAGCGAGTTTCGCTGGAGGCTGATTACATTATGTTTGTCGATGCGCCCAAGCCGCGTGCCAATGTGCGCTACGCAGGTGAGGATTTGCGTATTGGTCAAACCGTACTCGCCGCGGGGCATTTAATGCGCCCGGCGGATTTAGGTTTAATTGCATCGCTAGGCATTGCTGATGTAGAAGTGTATCGCAAGTTAAAAGTGGCGTTTTTTTCAACGGGTGACGAGTTAGTGAGCCTTGGTAAGCCGCTTGAAATTGGCCAAGTTTATGATAGCAACCGTTACACGCTTTATGGCATGTTAAGTCGTTTAGGCGTAGAAATTATTGACCTTGGCGCGATTGCAGATGACCCCGCGTTACTTGAAGCCACCTTGTTGAATGCGGCAAAGCAGGCAGATGTTGTGATTACCAGTGGCGGTGTTTCAGTGGGTGAGGCTGATTATATGAAGCTTTTACTCGCCAAGCATGGGCAAGTGATGTTTTGGAAAGTCGCCATGAAGCCTGGCAGGCCGCTCGCTTATGGCAAAGTAGCGAATGCGCATTACTTTGGCTTACCAGGCAACCCGGTAGCGGTGATGGTGACGTTTTACCAATTTGTACGTGAAGCTATGTTAAGGTTAATGGGGCAGCCCAACCCAGCGCCGCTGCCAGTGTTTAAAGTAGAGTGTACACAAGCCATTAAAAAACTCACGGGGCGTACTGAGTTTCAGCGTGGTATTTTGTTTGCTGATACTGATGGCAACTGGCGCGTAAAACCCACCGGTGCGCAAGGTTCTGCGCTTTTAAGCTCAATGTCGTTAGCTAATTGTTTTATTGTGTTGGATGAAAGTGTTGGCAACCTTGAGGCTGGGGCGTTGGTGCAGGTGCAAGTGTTAGATGGCATTATTTAATGCTCATGTTTAACGCTTAATGCATTTGGCTGTATTCAGCCAAATGCATTAAGGTTTCAAATAGTGATTAACCTTGTTGTATAATTTTTCGTTTTGTTTATTACTACTCATCTTTTAACTTTAATCACGCAGGCATTTCTCTCTTTTGAATATCGCAGTTCACCAATCCACAACGCATGAAAACACACTGATTTGGGCAATTATTGGCTCATTGTTGTTGCATGGTTTGCTGGTGTTAGCGATGCCAAACTTAAAGTTTGATGAAATAAAAACGCCTGCCATCTTAGAAGTTGAGTTAGTTAAAAAACCAGAGCCTCCACCCCCACCTATAGTGCAGCCCGAACCAATTCAGCCGCAGCCGGAGACCGTAAAGCCAAAACCTTTACCTAATACAAAACCGCTGCCTACTCCTGTAGTAGAAAAAGTTGAACCTATTGTTGAGCAATCAATGCCAATAGCGCCACCTGCCGATATCATCGCTGTGGCACCCAAAGCCGAAGCTGCTCCCCCTGTACATACCGTGCCAACACCTGCACCAGTAAAGCAAGAGCCTCCACCGTTACCTGTTAACCAGGCAGATATAGACGATGCGCGCGGAAAATACGGCAACGCTTTATGGAACGCGATTAGCAAACATAAAAAATACCCTAAAATTGCACAGATGCGCGGCTGGCAAGGCGAAGCGATTATAGAGCTGCTGCTTGATGGTGGTGGTAAGATAAAATCTAAAACAATCATCAAATCCAGTGGTTACGAGGTGCTTGATAAACAGGCGTTAGAAATGGTTGAAAAAGCACAGCCTTTCCCCACGCCACCTGAAGCCTTACGTGGTAACAACTTCACAATTACTGTGCCTGTGCCATTTAAGCTTGAATAATACTTTTATCGCTAGCCTATCCATACGCAGTGACTAAGAAAAAACATTCCCTAAAAGACCTTTTGCTCATTCACGAGCTCGCTTTTATTTTGCTCATCTTTTTAGTCGCCGTCGTTGGCGCTATTGGCATTCATTTACAGCAGCAGTCTAGTCAAGAATCCAACCGTATCAATTTAGTGGTGCAAGAAGTTCAACAAACGCGTGGTGATTTATACCGCCAAATGAAAGAGCTGTTTGACGCTTACTTTTTAGATGACATTGAGGCGCGTGCTGAATATAACAATTTCACACGCTCAGTTGAAAGCCACTTTAACCAATTGCAAAAAATAGCAGTCGGCGATGCCGAAAAAACCGCCATCAATGAGCTGCATGCTGGCTATCAAGCTTTTGTAAGTGAAACATCAGCCCTGTTTGACCAGCACTCAACCCTCACCAGTGATGACCTTAAAAAAATACTCAATACCGACATTGAGGCTGGGCTTTTTAATCGCTACGAAACATTACTCGCGCGTACTGAACAGCTACTCAACCAAAAGCAAGTTGAGCTTGATGCCCAACTCGAAGAAAGTAAACGCAAATCTACTTTTTTATTGTTTACACCGTTAATTTTGGCGATTTTATTGCTGATATTCTCTCGCGTATTTTTAAAACGCTCGATTGTAAAACCGATTGAGGGCGTGCTAAAAGCCACCGCAGAAATCAGTGCTGGCAACCTTACCCATAAAGCCCCTGCAGAGGGCATTGAAGAACTCGCCTCGCTATCAAAAGCGATTAACGAGATGGCAGACAAGTTACTCACAAGCCAAGAAAGCCTGGTGCGTACCGAAAAGCAAGCCGCGCAGGGCTTGTTGGTGCCCATGCTAGCGCATAACATTCGCAACCCTTTAGCGAGCATTCGCGCCACTGCTCAAGTTATGGATGATCCCGAACATGATGTTGAAACGCGTGAGTCATTACAAGGTATTATCAACACCGTAGATCGGCTTGAACGCTGGACCGGCGCCTTGCTCGCTTATTTGCATCCACTCAAACCTCAGCCCAGCAATACCAGAATCAAAGATATCGTAGAAGGTGCGTTGGAGCCACTTCAACAAAAAATTGCCAAAAAATCCATCCGGCTCACTCTACCAATCTGGCCAAAAACAAACGCAGCTAAAAGTGATTACATTTTTACGGATCAGCATCTATTAGAACAGGTGATTTATAACCTGCTATTAAATGCAGTTGATGCTTCAAGCAATCAAGGCACGATAGCAATACAACTTAAAATCACTGCCAGCGCGTTTGTTCTAGAATTATTAGATCATGGCAGCGGCATGCCATTCACCCCGGACCCAAGCGCCATGAGTGCGCCCACGACTAAAAGATTTGGCACGGGGCTTGGTATTCCGTTCGCCTTCAAAGTATGCGACGCTTTGGGTGGCCAGCTACAATTTGTAGCAAGGCCTGAGGGCGGCACCAGCGTGATCATTTCGTTGCCTAAAAACTTACATCTACCCGACTAATAACCACCCGCAATTTTGGAAGCAGCGCTAACACCCGTCTTTCATCTAAAAAAATGTCGTTTTCATGAAATATCCCCTTGCCTTAATAACGCTTTTTATCAACAATGATGATAGGCTTTAAACATAGAAGATTGATACCGCAATGCTAAACCAACCTGCACCAGACTTTCAGTTACCGGCAACCGGCGGTAAAACTTTCCAGCTTTCAAACTATCTCGGCAAAACAGTCGTCATTTATTTTTACCCCAAAGACTCAACGCCAGGCTGCACCACGCAAGGTGTTCAGTTCAGAGATGCCTATGCACAATTTCAGCAACACAACACAGAGATTTTTGGCGTGTCGCGTGATAGTTTAAAGTCACATGAAAACTTTAAAGCTAAATTCACCTTTCCATTTGAATTACTAGCCGATACTAAAGAGCTAGCCTGTACGCTATTTGGCGTGATTAAAATGAAAAACATGTACGGCAAACAAGTGCGCGGCATTGAACGTAGCACTTTTGTCATTGATAAAAATGGAACGCTAGTAAAAGAATGGCGCGGCGTTAAAGTAGATGGTCATGCCGCAGAAGTTTTAAACTTTATTCAAACCCTTTAAATTTTATTCAAAACGTCTTAATTCAAATACTTTAATTTTGTTCAATCACCTTCATAGAAAGTAATGTATGGCTAAAAAACCCATCGGTAGCACCAAGTTATTCGTCCTTGATACCAATGTGTTAATGCATGATCCTTCTTCTCTTTTTCGCTTTGAAGAGCATGACATTTACCTGCCTATGGTCACCTTAGAAGAGCTTGATAACAATAAAAAAGGTCTCACTGAAGTTGCGCGTAATGCACGCCAAGTAAGCCGTAGTCTAGAAGAAATTGTAGGCACAGATTTAACCAATTTAGAATTAGGCTGCCCTTTATCGCTTAACGGCAACAAACAAGCAACAGGGCGCCTGTTTTTACAAACCAAACAACTCAACATAGATCTGCCAGGGTTAGCGGGCAGCAAAGCCGATAACCAAATTATTAGTGTGGTCATTTGTTTACAAAAACAACACACCGATCGCCAAGTGGTTTTGGTAAGCAAAGACATCAATGTTCGTATTAAAGCCCGCGCCATGGGCGTGCTGGCTGAGGACTACTTTAACGATAAAGTTTTAGAAGATACCGACATTCTGTACAGCGGCATGACAGAACTACCTGCTGACTTTTGGAATCAACATAGCAAAGCGATGGAATCGTGGCAAGAATCTGGCCGCATGTTTTATCGACTCACGGGCCCCTTATGTAAAACTTTTCTTATCAATGAATTTGTTTATTACGAGTTTGAAAAACCTTTTCATGCCATTGTACGCAGCGTAGATGGCGATACTGCGGTGCTGGAGGTGGTGAAAGATCACTTACTGCCCAAACATAACGTGTGGGGCATTACTGCACGTAACCGTGAACAAAATTTTGCCCTCAATTTGTTAATGGATCCAGAAATAGACTTTGTAAGTTTATTAGGGCAAGCTGGTACTGGTAAAACATTACTCACGCTGGCAGCTGCGCTTACTCAAGTGTTAGATAAAAAAATCTACACTGAAATTATCATGACGCGCGTTACCGTGCCAGTAGGCGAAGATATTGGCTTTTTACCAGGAACTGAAGAAGAAAAAATGACGCCGTGGATGGGCGCGCTTGAAGATAATCTAGATGTGCTGAATAAAAGTGATGATAATGCAGGTGACTGGGGGCGTGCCGCAACGCAAGATTTAATTCGCACCCGCATTAAAATAAAATCACTCAACTTTATGCGCGGCCGTACTTTTCTAAATAAGTTTTTAATTATTGATGAAGCGCAAAACTTAACACCCAAACAAATGAAAACGTTAATTACCCGCGCCGGCCCTGGCACTAAGGTAGTGTGTTTAGGCAATATCGCGCAAATAGACACCCCCTATTTAACTGAAGGTAGTTCGGGGCTTACTTACGTGGTTGATCGCTTTAAAGGCTGGGGCCATAACGGACACATCACCTTACAACGTGGTGAGCGTTCGCGCTTGGCAGACTTTGCCGCAGAAATTTTATAGGTGACCAAAGATGCATAATTTGAGACGCCGCACTAGGGGTAGAATACGCAACAATGCAAGAAAAGAATATATTGATAAAGGTAACTTGCAATGAAAATGTGTAAGGGATTTTACACATTACTGCTAGCACAATTCACATCTGCGCTGGCTGACAATGCGTTATTATTTGCCGCTATTGCATTACTTGTGCAAATGAACTCCCCTGACTGGCATACCCCTTTACTGCAACAATTTTTCGTCATCGCCTATATCGTACTTGCACCTTTTGTAGGGTCATTTGCCGATGCGCTGCCTAAAGGGCGCGTGATGTTCATCGCCAACGCCATCAAATTTACTGGTAGTCTTGCTATGATTTTAGGCATGCCGCCTTTATATGCTTACGGTATAGTTGGTATTGGAGCGGCAGCCTATTCCCCTGCAAAATACGGTATCTTAACTGAACTTTTACCCCCCGAAAAACTTGTTAGCGCTAATGGATGGATGGAAGGTTCTACAGTGATTGCCATTATTTTAGGAGCGATTGTAGGTGGCATATTGGCGAGTAATGACCCTTACTTGGCGATGATGTTCATCACCGCGCTGTATATGGTAGCCGCTATATTTAACATATACATTCCAAAATTACCTATTGATCATAAGCTACCTAAGAAAAATCCAGTTTTCATGTTGATCGATTTTTGGTATTCATTCAAAGCATTATGGATGGATACACGCGGGCAAGTTTCACTGGCAGTGACAACCTTATTTTGGGGGGCAGGTGCCACATTACGCTTGGTTGTTATCGCCTGGGCAGCGAGTGCACTTAATTTCGGTCTTGAACAAGCCACGCAACTCATGGCACTACTTGCAGTTGGCATTGCGGTTGGCTCGATTGTTGCAGCGCGCTACATCAAGTTAGAACAATGCACTAAAGTGTTACCCGCTGGCATCATCATGGGCTTACTCGTAGTGGCCATGGCGTTTGTACAGCATTGGCAACTGGCCGCAGCGCTGCTATTTGTAATCGGTGCGCTTGCCGGGTTCTTCGTTGTGCCCCTGAATGCACTGTTACAACACCGAGGACATGAGTTAGTTGGGGCTGGTCACTCAATAGCAGTACAGAACTTCAACGAACATATCGGGATACTGTTGCTGCTTGGTGCTTATCTACTTATGGTAAAAGCTGAAATCCCAAATAATCTCATCGTCATTGCATTTGGACTTTTTGTCAGTCTATGCATGACAGTCATCCACAGACGCTACCGTTACATGAACAAATAAAACAAGAACTTAAATCAATTCTTGCGCTCACCTATTGGGTTTCATTTCAGCAGACATAACCCTTTGAATTTGTTAGTGACTTTCGTGATTTTGCGAATTTTCACCTTTCGGTGAAATACCTGCCAACCCCATTTCGTGGACAACTCCAGGTTAATGTAACTTTACCTGCGCCTCTGTGCGTCTTGAAATCATGCGAGACAGCGTGAATAATGCCATGCTCCAAAAACCATGCAGCGCCATCAAGTGCAATTTATACAACGATTGATACATAGTACGTGCAATAAAACCTTCTATCAACAAACTACCGCCAGAAAGTGCGCCCATCAAATTGCCCACGGTGGTATAGCTCCCCAAATTCACCAATGATCCATAATCACGATAGATAAATTCCGGCAAATTATTTTTGCCTGCTACCCGATACTTCACTGTTTTTACTAACATTGAAGCTTGCTGATGTGCCGCCTGTGCGCGAGGTGGCACAGTTTCATCACCATGACCAAGCCAAGGGCAAGCCGCGCAATCACCAAAAGCAAAAATATTTTCATCTAGCGTAGTCTGCAAATTACGATTAACCACGAGCTGATTGATACGATTAGTTTCCAAACCCGCTATTTCATGGAGAAAGTCAGGCGCTTTAATACCTGCAGCCCACACCACTAATGCGGATGGGATAAAACGCCCAGTGTGCGTTTGTACGCCTTTGCTAGTGACTTCTGTCACGCGCTCACCAGTATAAAGATGTACACGCAGTTTTCTTAACTCTAAATCTACCGAATTAGAAAGTTTGGGCGGTAATGCAGGCAACACCCGCTCACTTGCCTCTATCAATGAAATTTGTATGTCCCGGTCTGGGTCAATTTTATCCAAGCCATAGGCCGCTAATTCACGCGTGGTATTGTGTAACTCGGCAGATAACTCTACACCCGTAGCCCCTGCGCCTACAATCACTACTTCTAACTGACCAGCTTGCACTGGCGTTATTTGTGTTTGCGCTCGCAATAAAGCATTATGCAAACGTCGATGAAACTTCTCCGCCTGATCTTGAGTGTCGAGTGCAATAGAATACTCTTGCGCACCCTTAACACCAAAGTCATTGGTAGTGCTGCCAACCGCAATAATTAAAGTGTCATATTTAAAAGTGCGGCGCGGTATCACCTCTACCCCATCTTCATCATAATTAGGCGCAATAGATATTTCACGTTTGGCACGATCCAGGCTATCCATGCTACCTAAACGGAATTTGAAATGATGCCAGTGTGCTTGCGCAAGATACACTAACTCATGTTTTTCGGGGTTCATGCTGCCAGCTGCAATTTCATGCAGTAATGGCTTCCACACATGGGTTTTAGACTTATCAATGAGCGTAATAATGGCTTTGCCTTGTCGGCCTAAAGAGTCGCCAAGTTTTGTAGCCAACTCCAGCCCACCGGCACCACCACCCACAATGACGACATGATGCAAATCTTGCTGTTCATTGATACTCACAAAAATCCTCGCCTATTTTCATTTATCTGCCATCTTGATGATAATTATAAATCAATAATGGCTCAAAAAGAGTCTAAAGACTACGCTCTATCACCGCAAGGCGATATACACAAAGTCAGTATTGATTGGTAATTGCTTAAAAACAAAAACGCGCCTACTGCATGACAGTAAGCGCGCTATTTTTCTAGGTCAATGACTACTCGTTACCAGTAATCCCGGTACCCATACTGCGAATCCAAGCAATTATCTTTAATGTTTCATCTGGGGTAATGCCATTTTTAGGATCAGTAGGATCCATCAAGCCAATACCTTTTGCACCCATACCGCCATTTGTACCATGCCAAATCGTTTCAAACATACCTTTGTTGGTTGCATTTTTAGCGTACTTAAAGTTAGGTCCAATTAGACCAGGCGCTACCGCACCTTCAGCATGACCGCCATGACAAGCAACACATGAATACATTTGAAATACTTTTTTGCCTTTCGCAATCGCCTCATCATTACCAATATATGGATTTTTACCTGTGGCTAGAAATTCTTTAGCACTAGGCGTGGCAAATAAAGCCACATCAATTTTTAATGGTGTGCCATCTTGCGTTGTTACAAAGTCTATCGCTTTAACTGCAGCTGAATCTGATGTAGTGCCACTAGAGGATGCATCAGAACCAGATTTACCACATGCGCCTAATGTTGCTAAAAGCACAGCTAAAAGTAAATATTTATTCATATCAATCATTTCCATTCATTGTTATAAAAATGTAACTGATTAACATTTTACAACAAAATAATAAAAAAACGGCCATATAAATGACCGTTTTTCAATGCTGCATTGTTTAAAAGTTTACTCTTTACTCATTGCCTGTAATCTTAGAGTTACTGCGAATAAAAGCAATTACTTTTAACACATCATCCACTTTCAAACCTTCTGTCGGGTCTTCTGGTACCATTAAACCCAAACCTTTTGCACCCATACCACCGTTTGTACCGTGCCAAATCGTTTCAAACATGCCTTTGTTTGTTAGGTTTTTAGCATATTTCATCGTAGCTCCAGTCAGGCCTGGTGCAATTGCACCTTCACCATGGCCACCATGGCAGGCATTGCAAGAATATAGATTATATTTCTTTTTACCTGCTTTGATTGCATCCTCATTACCAACGTAATTGTTCTTTCCTGTCGCTAAAAATTCTTTAGCCACTGGCGTATCGAATGACTCTGGTTTAATGTTGAGCGGTGAACCATCTTGAGTTGCAACAAGCGTAATATCAGCCGCACTTGCATTTACTGAAATTAAACCTGTCAACGCCAACAAACTAACAAACAATGCTGACTTTAATGTTTTATTGCCTAACATGCTTTCTCCTAATCTTTATCACAAAAATGAGCTACGTTTCCCTCATGCTAGCGCATTGCTGAACGTGTAGCTACTTAACGTATATATTATTTATTTGGTTGACGATTGCACTCAAATTAACGGCGTAATTTTACTCTAGTTTTGAGCTAGCGTCACTATGCTCATCTTTAGCTTTAGTAGATCTCTTGCGATAAACTTTCATCACGCTATCATCTTCAACTATCGCCACATGTGGAATGCCATAATCATCTAAAATTTTGTTGATTTTATCCTGGTTTCTGTCCAATGCACCTTGAATTAAAGCCATGCGCTCTTTGTCTTTTTTACGCACACCCACTGATATATTCCAGAACTCTTTGCCTTTTACATTTACATCTTCATATTCAGGCACAATAACCACTTCTAGCGGCACTTTAGACTGCTTGGCAAAATAACCACCTATTGGTCCCCATACCACTGCAACATCAATTTCACCTTTAACTAAATCATCTACAAGAAAGCTTGGTGGAAAATTTAAATCACGTTGCATACGATAAGGTCTAGCATTTGCAATCAAACCATGTGCGTCCATAGGAATGGTAGCAGGACTTTGACCCACCACACCAATGATGGCTTTTTTAAGGTCGGGGCTATCCCAATTAGTGATGTTATAACCGCTATCTTTTTTATAGATAAATACATGCCCAGAACGATAATAAGGTTTTGTGGTGCGCAGTGCATCATTGTCTGATGATGTACTCATGATGACATCGCAACGCATAGCATTGATAGTATTTCTATAAAAACCTTGTCTGTTGTATGCATAGGTATAACTGAGTTTTTTACCTAAATCTTTAGCAAGTACTTCAGCAATTTTATCCTCAAAACCCTCTTGTTTTAAATTGGAGTATGGCATGTTATCAGGATCTGCACAGACTTTGAATTCAGATTCATCCACGACTCGTCTGACCTCACCAATACGGCCTTCATCTGCGTTAAGTGTTGGAATTTCTAGGTCTGCTGCATAACTGACGCTAGGTAAGACTGCCATCAAAGCAATTAAACCTAACACTTTATTCACATGTTTCAACATTGTTATTTCCTTATTTAAAATACGACAGGACTGCTGCCAACTATTCTGAGAGTATTACTGACCTTAAAAGTTCTTTTTACTAAACGATAACACTCTATATTGTAACTAAATTTAGCGTCTAAGGTTAGCACTAAACTTGTTCTTTCACAGATCAAGTTTTTCCATCCCTTAAAAAAAAACACCCCGACGAATCGGGGCGTTTTTATTTCTTACATTTGAACTAACTTGAACAAGTTAGCTAACAATTAAATTGTTTTACAACAACTAATTATAGGCTAAATACGCTCAATGCACCGCCGCCAGGAGCCGCGTTGTATTTTACTAGTTCAGCATAACCACCAGCAGCGCCTAAAGCATCTGTTGGGTTAGTCATACCAAGGTTCATCGCAACACCAGCCCAGCCACCGATACCTGATAGCACGCCAACGTATTGTTTACCTTTGTTACCGTAGGTGAATGCATTACCAATCACGCCAGAACCAACTTGGAATTTCCAAAGTTCTTTACCTGATTTAGCATCAACCGCTTTGAACCAACGATCTAAAGTACCGTAGAACACTAAGTCAGTAGCAGTAGTTAAAGCACCACCCCATGCTGAGAATTTCTCTTTGTTGTACCATACTTTTTTGTTGGTCATTGGGTCATAAGCAGCAAAGCCACCCATTACACCGTCAGGACCTGGGAACATAGTCAATGTAGCACCAACCCAAGGTTGACCAGCAACATATTTAGACTCAACTGGCTCGTATGTCATACATACGTGGTTCAATGGAGAATAAACTAAACCAGTTTTTGGTGAGTACGCAGCTGGTTGTTGGTCTTTAGTACCCAATGCAGCTGGGCAAACGCCTTTAGCATTGTAATCTTGGTGAGTTGAAGCTGAAGCTAATTTGTTAGGCACGCCTGTTTTCAAATCAACGCCAGTTGCCCAGTTAACAAATGGGTGAACTTTTTCAGCAGCTACTAATTTACCATTACCAGCATGCCATGTGTATGCAAAGCCGTTACGGTCATGGTGCCAAGCGTATGTTTTTCCACCTTTGTCGAACAAGATCACTTCATTAATACCATCGTAATCCCACTCATCATGTGGAGTCATTTGCATGCCCCATTTTGCAACGCCAGTATCTAAGTCACGAGCGAAAATAGTCATAGACCATTTATTGTCGCCTGGACGGACATCTGGATTCCAAACTGATGGGTTACCTGTTCCGTAGTAAACCAAGTTTGTACGTGCATCATACGGCCACCAGCCCCATGTAGAACCACCACCATGTTGCCAACCATCTTTAACTGCTTGTGGTTTTAACCATGTACGTGTACCAAGATCTTTTTCGCCAATTTTTAATTGGTCGTTAGGGATTTTGTTAAATGAACCGCCTGTTTTGTTACCACCGTTTACGTCTTGGTAAACTGATAGTGCACTGTACTCAGGTGTATCTTTGTTGAAATCTGCACCAATCAATACTTCAGCATCTGGGCCTGTTGAGTAAGCTTTCCATGCTAATGAACCGTCTTTTGCATTGTAAGCTGCCATAAAGCAACGTACACCAAACTCAGCACCAGAACAACCGGTTAAGATTTTGTCTTTAATTACGTGTGGAGCATTAGTATTTGTAGCACCAACTTTTGGATCATTTACTAATGTTGACCATACTTTAGCACCAGTTTTAGCGTCTAAAGCAACCAAGTTACCATCATTTTGTTGCAAGTAGATTTTACCGTCGCCGTAGCCTAAACCACGTGAAACGTTATCGCAACATAATACAGCTTGTACTGATGGATCTTGTTTTGGGAAATAAGACCATGAGATTTTTTGATTGTCGTTTAAATCAAGTGCATATACGTTGTTTGGAAATGCTGTATGTACATACATCATATTACCAACAACTACAGGTGAACCTTCGTGACCACGGTTTACACCAGTAGCGAATGTCCAAGCTGCTTTAAGGTTTTTAACGTTACCTTTGTTAACTTGTGCTAAAGCACTGTAACCTTGGTTGTTGTGCTGACCACGTGGGTGAGCCCAGTTGTTTGAATCTTTCATTGCTGCTTCTTGGTCTGCTGCAGCTGATGCCACTAATGGCAAAGCCATACCAGCAACTAAGCCAAGAGCCAATTTGATTTTGTTGATTTGCATATTTAATCTCCAAAGTTAAACTACTAAGGTTTTGTCAATAATTTCACTTAATTAGTTAGCGTTTTTGATGTAATCTCAAATTCTTAACTCGTTAGTAAAACTATTTTTTAGCACAGTTCGTGTGCGTATTTCGGACTATATCCCAGTCAATCACGAATTGCAATACATTGGTTACAATTTATTTACATTTAATTCTAAATTTATATTTATTTATGCCTTAACAGCTTAATGCATAATAAATCAATATAAAATGTTGTTTATAATCATATAGAAAGCCTCTAAAGCATCATGCAGAACACCACTTACAATTTGTATCCAGAATTAGAAATTTATGCGCAGCATGTGCTTAAAGCCGATGATTTGCATGAAGTTTATTATGAAGTTTGTGGCAACCCAAACGGCGTGCCTGTGGTTTTTTTACATGGCGGACCTGGCAGTGGTTGCAATCCTGCTCAACGTCGTTTTTTTGATCCCGCATATTATCAAATTATCCTCATTGATCAACGCGGATGTGGGCGCAGCAAACCACTCGGGGCTATCGATAAAAACACCACCAATGATTTAGTTAATGACATCGATTTAATTCGTCAGCAGTTAGGTATTCATCAGTGGCTTGTATTTGGCGGCTCTTGGGGCAGCACGCTGGCTTTGGCTTATGCCTTGCAACATACCTCGCATGTTTCTGGCTTGATTTTGCGTGGTATCTTTTTAAGCCGTCCTAGTGAATTACATTGGTTTTTAGGTGCGGTGAAAACATTTTTTCCAGCGCCTTGGGAGCGGTTGTGTGAATTTTTACCCATCGATGTAAGAGATAACCCGTTGAGCGCATATGGACAGCTTATTTTTAGTGATGATACTAATATAAGTATTCCTGCCGCTATTCAGTGGAATGCATTTGAAAGTAGCATCATGTCATTATTACCAAGACCTGCCAGCACTAGCGACATTGACGGTAAAATTGAACGCGCGCGCGCCAGAGTGCAAATTCATTACATTCAGCATCATTGCTTTGTGGGTGACCGTGATTTACTCACTGAGGCAACATTGAAGTTGTGCCATGTTCCAACCATTATTGTGCAGGGGCGTTACGACATGGTATGCCCACCCATTACGGCTTGGGAGCTTAGCCGCTCCATGCCACATGCTGAGCTTCATATCATTGAAGACGCTGGGCATTCTGCAATGGAAACTGGCACCACCTCTGCTTTAGTGTGTGCAACCGAGAAATTTAAACACTTAATTGCTTAGAATGATCATTACCTGCGTAATCTAAACGATTGCTGAATTAAATGTCATCAATAAAAGTCTATCAAACATGTCATGAAAAAAGTCACCTTTACCGCTAAAAAAAACGATTTACGCAAGGCGATTAACATGCCACGCGAGGCGTACGCTAAGCAACGCTACAACACGCCTTTATTTGTGATGCATGAAATGTTGAATGCATTTCAGCGGCACAATGTGTTGGGGTTGTCAGCCTCGCTCTCTTTTTATGCCATGTTTGCGCTTATCCCGCTGGTATTGCTGATGTTTTTTTTGCTAAGCCAATTGGTGTTTAGCTCCGATTACGCAATCGTGAAACTCGCTATTATTACTGGCAACTTAGTACCCCAATTAAGTAACACTATTATGGTTGAAGTATATAACGCATCGAAGCAGCAAGCTGCATGGGGTGCGCTGGGTTTATTTGTGTTGCTTTGGGCGGTTACGCCTTTAGCTGGAGCCATGCGCTCTGCTTTCTATCACATAGCCGCGTTAGTAGAGGCTCCCTCATTTGTACGCCGAAAAATAAAAGACATGCTTGCGATTATCGGCATGCTGTTTCTGTTTTTTTTGTTTACCTTTGCCGGCTTGCTGCTCGAAAAATCCCTGGCTTTTATAGGTTCCAATAGCTTGCTGATGCAATTTGGTATATTGGTGACGCTGATTTCACTTGCCATGACCACGCTACTAATTGCTGCTTTTTATTTTGCGTTCTTTCCAGTTCGTTTATCCGTTAAGCATATTTTTATCGGTGCTTTATTTACCGCGATTCTTTGGCTAATCATGCGACCAGCCTTTACGCTGTTTTTATCGGTCAATACCTCTTATGGCACTGTATTTGGTGGCATGAAGAATTTATTCATTTCGATTACCTGGCTTTACTTTAACTTTGCCGTGTTTTTACTAGGCACTGAGTTGATCGCCACCTTAAGAAAAAAAGACGTTTTGTTACTTAAAGGCTTGTTTGATGACAAAACATCGGCAACTTTGCGTGACCAAACCAATTACGTGCAAAAACTAATGCAACGTTATGGCAAAACTTATGCACGAGGTGATTACATTTTTACGCATGGCGACGTGACTCATTACATGTATTACTTGGCCAATGGACAAGTACAGCTTTTGCAACACGGCCATGTATTGCGTACCATTGAGGCAGGTAACTACTTTGGTGAAATGGCCATGCTGTCAAACACACCCACCATTGCCGATGCGGTTGTCACCTCCGAACAGGCTGACGTTATATCAATGCAGCCAGACAATATTGAAACACTGTTATTAGATGAACCGCAAGTTGCCATGAAATTTTTGCGTCAATTGGCCAGTCGATTACAAAAGCACAATGAATAATTTTGTTTTAGAATATGCAACTTAAGCGAAGCTAAAAACCCAAGCAGGATAAGTCATGGCAAAACAACCACAACCTTTTAACCAACAACCAAGCCAGCTGGAAATGCAGCCAGTATTACAGTGGCTCAATACTGGAAAATTGGCCGAGGCTGAACTTGCCGCCAAAAAGTTAGTAGCACGCTACCCGAACACATTCATCCTTTATCAGATTTTAGGTATTGCTCAAGATGGCTTATCTAAATTTCATGACGCAGTGGCAAGCTACACCAAAGCGTTAGCGTTACAGCCCAATACGCCTGACTTACATTTTAATTTAGGCATCGCGCTTACCAATGTAGGACAATTAGAACAAGCAGCCAATAACTACCATAAAGCTATCGCACTTAACCCAAATTTTTTTGAAGCTTATGCCAACTTAGGCACCCTATTGCAAAAACAAGGCATGCTTGAAGAGGCCATTAAAAGCTACCGCAGCGCACTTAGTATTCATGCTGACCCTAGAGGGCATTTTAACTTAGGCACCGCCCTACGCGACGAAGGCAAGCTTGATGCAGCGATCACACACTTCAAGTCCGCCATCGCCATGTTTCCTAACTACGCAGATGCCCATAATTATCTCGGCGAGTGCCTGCGCGACCAAGGCAATATGGAAGAAGCCATTAAAAGCTACCTAGACACGCTCAAGCTAAACCCAAACCACGCGGGCGCCAATTACAACATGGGTGAATTTTTATACCTTGCGGGGCGCTTTGATGAAGCAGTTACGCATTTTGAGCGCTCTAAACTAGATGACTGGGAAGAACGCGCACTGTATTGCACCTACAAAGCTGAGCATTTTGATACATTTAAAACCAAGCTGGATGAAATTGTCCGCACCCATAAAAAACATGATGCGCCGTTTTTAGCTACGCTATCCACACACTATGCCACCAATTTTTGCGTAGAAAATACCTATAACTTCTGCAAAAATAGCTTTGATTTTGTTTACCAAAATAGCATCAAAGAATTAGCTGAACCAAATAGCCAATTTCTTAAAGATTTATTAAACGACATTGACAACACTGCGATTGAAGTGCGCGCACAAGGCATGATTATCAATGGCAAGCAATCTGCAGGCAATCTATTCAAACGCCCGGAAGCTTCATTTAGAAAATTAGGTGAACTGGTTAAACAAGAGTTTATTAATTATAAAAACCGCTTTGCAGGAGCTGATTGCGAGCTGATGAAATCGTTTCCAGAAGAGCTCGAATTTACTAGCTCGTGGTACGTCAGGTTGCGTCGCGGTGGCTTTGTCGATAGGCATATCCACGAAGTAGGCTGGATTAGCGGTGCGGTCTATCTCGTTTTACCAAAGGATAAACAAGATCCGCTAGAGGGCTGTTTTGAATATGGCTTACATGGCGACAATTACCCACAAAAACACGACAACTTCCCTGTAGGTATTGCCACACCCAGCGTGGGTGATATTGTACTGTTTCCATCTTCACTGTTTCATCGCACCATCCCATTTAACTCAAATGAAGAGCGCATTTGCATTGCTTTTGACTTAAAACCAGAGGGTGATATTTTCAGGCATTCAAATTACTAAAGCGTTAAGCGGGCTAATGGTTCTAGACCTTTGCAATTATGCGATTAAGCATCCTCCACGGGCTTGCGTGCATCGTCTATCATAAACTCAAGCCTGGCTTCAGTGATATCAACTTGTGTGTCGAGAATTGGATCAATGCATTTGCTACCAAAAATAATTTTACCTTCTAAATTAGCTAAGCTGCCCACCCGAGTATAGTCTTCTACGATACAATTTTTAATAACAGCGCCGCTTTCTACCACACAATTGGCGCCTATCACTGCTGGCCCGACGATGGTTGCACCCGCTTCAATCTTAGTACTGCCGCCAATATAAACAGGCGGCGTAATATTCACTTGGTCTAAATCAACATTTAAATTGATACCCACATAAACACCTGGCCTCACTTCTTTGCCTGGCATTTTAAAACCTTTAACTTCGCCATTCAGTATTTTGCTAGTTACCGTCCACACATCGTGTACATTACCAATATCTAGCCACTGAAACGGCAAATTGATGCCAATAAAAGCTAACTTCTCCTGTACTAACTTTGGCAACAACTCTCCGCCAATGTCATACGCGACGTCAGATGGTATGTAATTAAAAATTTCCGGCTCAAAAATGTAAATCCCCGTGCTCGCTAAATTAGAGACGGCATCTTCAGGGTTAGGTTTTTCTTGGAACTGAACAATACGATCGTTTTCATCTATCGCAACGATGCCATATTTAAATACCTCATCATTAGGTACTTGTTTAAGAATAACACTCGCAATCGCCCGCTTTTGACGATGGATTTCTAATGCTTTAGTAATATCTAAATCGATCCAGGCATCTCCACACAGCACGATAAATGTCTCGTCAAAAAAACCAGAGAAATCCTGAATTTTCTTCATACCGCCAGCAGAACCTATTGGCACACTTGTGACAACCCCATCTGATGAAATGTGCCCCTCATAAGAATAGGCGATGCTGACACCAAACTGTTCACCATCTCTAAAGTAGTTCTCAATAACGGGCGCTAAATGGCTGGTATTCACCATGATTTCATCGACCCCATGTTTTTTAAGGAGGTCTACCAGGTATTCCATGACAGGCTTTCTTATCAATGGAATCATGGGTTTAGGTATTTCGTGCGTAATTGGCTGAACCCTAGTTCCCTTGCCAGCACCAAGTATCATTGCTTTCATATGGATAATTTTGTTTTCATTTGATTTAAGGATAACTTTATTAGTTTGCAACTTTAACAGCTAATCAACTGCACTCAGCATGCGGTGTTATTACGTATTTAGGTTGCCTCTATATCAAGACTAACAAATAGTGACTCACACTATAATATCGGCTTTTTTATGCCACAATGTGGCAGCGCCAAATATAATATAATTAGAGGCAGCAATCGCTAAGTAACAAAGTGCTGCCTCTGAAATAAAATCACCTATAGGTTGATGCTTTACAAGTACATAACCCAGCCCAATAATCAAAAATAAAGTAGCGACTATTGTTAGTATGTTTGCGAAACGTTTTAGCCAGATTTTCATATTTATCTTTGTGTGTTGATGGTTATACTAATCAAAGTAGTCATTATATTGGAGAACACAAGTAATGAAAAAACTATACTACATCGATTTCCCTCAAGAAAACTTGGAAAATCAAATGCACAACTATCGTTGCGCTTACTGCAAAGTGGAAACAACAACCATCAATGGCAACTTGGAAGGACATCTTCCATCTTGTGAGTATAGAATAAAGTTAGAGAATGCTGGATATGATGTCATCTCTAATGACTTATCAGAAACACTAGCATTGCACGATGCTGATGATTTTGACTGATAATTTACTCAGGCACTTTTTAGTAATCAACTTAGTCTATCTTTTCATGTTTGATGGTTCCTATAGATAAAGATAGCGCGTCGAAACATGGACAAGCACACAACCCCTAAAAATTCGCGTCTTGATAGCATCGTCGCTGAAGCGCGTCGCCACAATACTGAGCGTGAAGCAAGCTATCGCGAACAAGCACTCAAACTTTACCCATGGATTTGTGTGCGATGTGCGCGTGAGTTCTCCAGTGTGCGCCTACGTGAACTAACAGTACACCACAAAGACCACAACCACGACAACAACCCGCCAGATGGCAGTAACTGGGAATTACTCTGTTTGTACTGTCATGAAAACGAGCATGCGCGTATTTTTGATGAGTCGTTACGAAGCAGACAAAACGGAGAACAAGCCAACGTAGCAACCCACAACCCATTTGCGAACTTACAAACGATGTTAAAGCAGAAAAAATAAACTGCAAATGAAGTTAATCGTGTAATTTTAGCGTAGGTTTTAATTCATTGCCTATTCAGAGCGTAATGCTACGCATCCAAGTCGCATGAAGGTTACAACCCATCAAACTCACGTGGTTCATAAGCCTCTCGGAACTTAGCATTGATTGCATCCACATCATCATCAAAAGACTGATTATCAGCGGTGGCACTACGTGCAGCAGCTTTAGCCGCACCTTTTTCTGGTGCAGATGAGTTTGCAAACCACTTTTCAAACGGTGCTGAATTCACCCCTTCTGGCACGTACCATTGTTTCAATTCAGCGTTCCATCGAGCACCCAAGGCTTTGGCTTGATCTTTTTCATTGAACGGTACTTTGAGACTGATGTTGCTGTTATTCATGATTATCCTGATATTTAATACTGATTTTATGATTGTATTCATACCGCCGATATACAGTAGCAGACATGAGCGAACGAACCCAACCAAAAAAGTTCGCTTTCCCTAGAATAATCCAGATAGAAATCAATCAGCCTCAATCTTAACTCGGTTAATATCGAGCATAACGCCATAAAGCACCTCTACCTTATCACGTGCCCACGGCGTTTTACGTAGAAATTTCAGACTTGACGCAATGCTGGGATCATTGCTGAAGCAGCGTATCGCAATGCGTTCAGACAAACCAGCCCAGCCAAAATGCGCCACCAGTTCCGTAACTGCGGTCTCAAGCGTTATTCCATGCAATGGATTGTTAGGTTGTTTCTGAGGCACTGACGATTCCATAGACATTTGTCTTCTAATATTGAAGGTGTAGTAAATTAAGAGGCAATTTCAATGTGACTGATGGCGGTTTACTAGCATGATAAATACTTTTGCGATAATACAAAACAGCCTCCACATTAAGTAGAAACCCTTATGTAAAACTACAAAATAAAAACGAGCACCATTGCCAACAGACGCCCCTATATTGTTGGCCACTCTGTGGGTAGAACACAGCGCTGGCAGATTCAAGCTAATGGTTTTACAGAGGCTTTCCTGCCTGGTGCTGCAGGCGGAATCGTTCCAGCAATACGGCACAACAACCCTTCAACAGGCTGCCCGTCAATGAACTTAGTCACGTTGCAACTAGAAATCTCCCCTCGTTCGGAAAGGCTAATCAGCGTTGCGTGTACCGTGGAAAGTGCCAAGCCCGTTCCTGCGGCTATTTCCCAATCGGCCTGTTGTCCGTGCTTCTTCAAATACTGGAGAATTTGGGTTGAATGCATCACGATTTTATTGCATTGACCTGTGCTTCTGCTTCAGCCCAGAATGCATGTGGGTCACCTACGAATCCATTGTGCTCAGCGATAAAGTAAGCAGTTTTCTGAATCAATTCGTAACGTTCTTGATTGCTGAAAACAGGTGCGATTTTCTTGGCACGCGGTTTAGGAGCCGCCTTCTTCACGCTTGTTTCTGAGGCCGTAACCTTTTTTACTGCAGGTTTTTTAATTTGAGTCATGATGAATCCTTGTCATTATTAGTTACTAATGGAAGCGGCCCGCATGAATAAAATCATGCAAGCCGCCTCTGTATTGGTGGCCCCTCTGTGAGTCGAACACAGTACCAACGGATTATGAGTCCGCTGCTCTAACCAAGCATGAGCTAAGGGGCCGAAACTTTAATAACCATTCATTCTAGATTAGTCTTGACCGGTTTCCAAGAAGCTTCTTAATCTTTCAGATCGTGTAGGGTGACGTAATTTGCGTAATGCCTTCGCTTCAATTTGACGAATACGCTCGCGTGTTACGTCAAATTGTTTGCCCACTTCTTCCAGCGTGTGATCAGTATTCATTTCAATGCCAAAGCGCATACGTAGCACTTTTGCTTCACGCGGCGTGAGTGATTCTAACACTTCACTCGTTGCATCGCGTAAGCTGGCATAAACTGCTGCATCTACTGGTGCAAGCGTTGTGCTGTCTTCAATAAAGTCGCCCAAATGTGAATCTTCATCATCACCAATCGGCGTTTCCATGGAGATCGGCTCTTTGCTGATTTTTAATATTTTACGAATCTTATCTTCTGGCATTTCCATTTTTTCTGCCAGTAAAGCCGGGTCAGGCTCAACACCTGTTTCTTGCAGAATTTGACGGCTGATACGATTCATTTTGTTAATCGTTTCAATCATGTGCACGGGAATACGGATAGTACGCGCTTGGTCTGCAATGCTACGTGTAATTGCCTGGCGAATCCACCATGTGGCATAGGTTGAAAACTTGAAGCCGCGGCGATATTCAAATTTATCTACCGCTTTCATTAAACCAATATTGCCTTCTTGAATTAAATCCAAGAATTGCAGGCCACGATTAGTGTATTTTTTAGCGATAGAAATCACCAAACGCAGATTGGCTTCAATCATTTCACGCTTGGCGCGACGCGCACGCGCTTCGCCTGTCGTCATTTGTTTGTTGATTTCTTTTAGCTCTTTGGTTGGAATGCCAACTTTAGCTTCCAAATCAATCAAACGTTGTTGCTGATCTAAAATCGAATGGTTAAAGCGAGCAAGTTTTTCCACATAAGGTTTATCTGCCTTTAGTTCTTCAGCCAACCAGCTTAAATTGCTTTCATTGCCAGGGAATGACTTAATGAAATGCAGGCGTGGCATGCCTGATTTCTCTACACAGAAATCCAACACTTTACGTTCATGACCGCGCACGTCTTCTACCAATTTACGCACTTGGTCGCACAGGCTTTCAATTTGCTTCGGTGAAAAACGGAATGCGGCGAGTTCTACTAGGATTTCTGCTAATAACGCTTGATACTCAAAGTCTTGTGAGCCTTTAGCAGGTAAAATTACCGTCATTTTCTGATGCGCAGCGCGCACCACTTCAAATCGCTTAAGCAACTCTGCTTTAAGTTTGGCTAAAGCCTCTGCTGAAATAGCGGCAGCTTTAGCACCATCTTCATCGCCATCATCTTCTTCGTTTTCTTCTAGCTCTTCGTCTTCTTCTGATTCAACGGTCATCGCATCATCTAAACCGATGTCAGAATCAATTAAGCCATCCACTAAGTCATCTACACTTAGCTCGTCTTTTTCAACCTTTTCAACCAAATCCAACAATGCGCCAATGGTCGTTGGGCAGGCAGCAATTGCTTGCACCATGTGCTTTAGGCCATCTTCAATACGGCGCGCAATTTCAATTTCACTTTCACGCGTCAGCAAATCGACGGTACCCATCTCGCGCATATACATACGCACTGGGTCGGTAGTGCGGCCAAAGTCAGAGTCCACGGTCGCGAGCGCTTGCTCGGCTTCTGCTACGGCATCTTCATCTGTCACAGCGACCGGCGCATCAGACATTAACAACGCTTCAGCATCAGGCGCTTCTTCATACACCTGAATACCCATGTCGTTAATCATGCCGATAATGCCATCAATCTGTTCAGAGCCTTGCACGTCATCGGGTAAGTGATCGTTAATTTCAGCATAAGTGAGATAACCACGCTCTTTACCTAATACAATTAAGCTTTTGAGTCTGGTGCGGCGCTCTTCAGCGCTTGCCTCTTGTGACTCTGAGCTAACAAACTCACCTGATTTTTTTTCAGCTATCTGATCGCTTTTCTTTGGTCTCGCCATGACTTACCTCTAAAGTTTATGCATCTGCCATGCAGCATTACGCGCATGGTGAATAATATTACTGTAACCGTGTATTATAACAGAATTAAGCCCTATTTTGGCTGGGTTTACTACCCACCGATTTCAGCAGGGTAATTTCGTCTTCAGTCAAACTGTTTAATGGTTTTTCACTAAGACGAGCTAACAATAATGCTTCTTGCCGATGCGAGTAGGTATCTTGCAGCTGCTGCCTTGCACCCGCCAACTCCTGTGCGAGATCTAAGGTTTCATCTAATGCACTCAACTCATGCTCTAGCTCGCGCAAAACCTTTGCCTGCAACTTGTTTTCAAGTTCACGCAATAAAACTACTAGTTTAGAATGAGGGTGTTGCAAGCAAATTTCAATAGTGTGCCGCAATAAAACATCCTCTTCAGCATGGTCATCAATCCAAGATAAATCTTCTCGGTTTGCGAGTGCTGGATGCATCAGCAACATTAAACAAAAACGTTTTTGTAATGACGCCGTGGTACGCGTGAGTTTTGGCCTAGCCTTTGCTGGCACTTTATTTAAATTTGGCAGCTTAAGCAGGCTTTGCATTTCATCAGTGGATAACTGTGCCAACTCTGCCACTTTTTTGCGCAAATACATGGCACTGCGCGGCGCCTTGATTTGCTGCATAATCGGCTCAGCTTCATTCAAAAAGCGCACACGGTCTTCTTGGCTTTGTAAGGTATTATTCTCGCTAAGATGTTGCAAAATATACTGCGAGAGCGGCATAGCCGCTTTAATTTCTGCCTCAAATTTTTCACGTCCAAACTCACGTACATAAGAATCCGGATCATGTTCTTTGGGTAGAAATAAGAACGATAGCTTTAAGCCATCCGTAAGTGCTGGCAATGCATTCATGGCTGCACGCCAAGCGGCGGTGCGCCCTGCGCTGTCGCCATCAAAACAAAATACAATATCATCCGTCTGACGCATGAGTTTAGCAATGTGATATGGGGTCGTTGCCGTACCCAAGGCCGCAACCGCATATTCAATACCATATTGCGCTAGCGCCACGACATCCATGTAGCCTTCAACCACCAAAGCTCGACCCGCATCACGAATAGATCGGCGCGCTAAAAACAAACCGTAAAGTTCATGCCCTTTTTGAAACAACGGCGTTTCGGGTGAGTTGTAATATTTTGGTGTATCTTCCGGGTTAATCACGCGCCCACCAAAACCAATCACCTGCCCTTTTTGATCATGAATTGGGAACATAATGCGGTCACGAAAGCGGTCATAGCGTTTACCCTGCTCATTCTCAACTACTAAGCCCGCAATGTTTAATACTTCATTTTCATAATGCGGGAAAACACTTTGTAAATTTTGCCAGCCCGCTGGCGCATAACCCACTTGGAACTTAGCCGCCACTTGCCCGCTTAGACCGCGACCTTTTAAATACTCAATTGCACGCTGTGATTTTTTTAGTTCGGCTTTGTAATATTGCGCGGCCTGCTGCAAGGCCTCTTGCAAGCCAACCACCACTTTAGGCGCAGGCTTATCAGGGTCACGTGTTTCTTGAGGGACAGTCATACCTACCATGCGCGCAAGCTCATTGATGGATTCAACAAAACTTAAACCTTGATACTCCATTAAAAAACCTACTGCCGTACCATGCGCACCGCAACCAAAACAATGATAAAACTGCTTGGTAGGGCTTACAGTAAAACTTGGGGATTTTTCATTATGGAACGGGCAACAGGCAGAATAATTAGCGCCTGCTTTTTTAAGTGGCACACTTTTATCAACCACATCAACAATATCAACACGGTTGAGGAGTTCTTGAATAAAACTTTCAGGTATCAAAATTCGTCTGCATTTATAGGTTTATTGATGATTTTAGCTTAATTTTACAAACAAAAAAGGAGCTTATCGCTCCTTTAGTATTTACTGCCCGCATGTACAACACCAGTTTTAGTGCAAACCTTAAGCTAAGCGCGTTTTAATCAAACCTGAAATTTTACCCATATCAGCCTTGCCCGCAACGAGCGGCTTGATCGCTGCCATCACTTTGCTCATATCTTTAATGCCCGCAGCGCCAGTATCAAGCACCACTTGCTCTAAAATACTTAGCACTTCAGCTTCTGTCAGTTGTTGTGGCAAATAAGTTTGCAATACGCTGACTTCATATTTTTCAATATCAGCCAAGTCGTCTCGCTTTGCAGACTCATATGCGGCAATTGAATCACGGCGTTGTTTCAGCATTTTTTCAATAGCGGCAATGACGTCAGCATCTGTTAATTCAATGCGCTCATCGACTTCACGCTGCTTAATAGCCGCTTGCAACAAACGAATCGCACCCAAACGCGCGCTGTCTTTAGCGCGCATTGCGGTTTTCATGTCTTCTGTAATTTGTAACTTAAGGCTCATTTAACTTTATGCGCTTTAGCTTTAGGCGTTATTGTTGATATAGGTATCGAAATTAGCTTGATAGTCAGCCACGTTTTCAGTCAGTGCTAATTTGTATTGATTCACAAAGTAATCAATCGCGGCGGCTTTTTCAGTTTCAAAAGCTTGTTTGCTGCCGCATTGTGATGCGATCACAAACGCATTAAACCGCGCTGAAGCATAGGCAAAACCAGCACTTACCACACCACGATCAACTGCAGCAGCCTGCTCGTTGGCGCTACCTATAAAGGTATCCGCTACACGCCAGAATGCATCATCTGACTCAGCTTCTGTGTTACCAGGCTCTGTAAGCTTTGTTTCGGCCATGCTACCCGCTACTAGTAAAGTTTTGCTGGAAGCGTTTGTTTCAGCAAACGACGATACTGACGCTTAACAGCGGCAGCAGCTTTACGTTTACGTTCCCAAGTTGGTTTTTCATAAAATTCGCGAGCGCGAAGATCATTCAACAAACCTGTTTTTTCAATTAAGCGTTTAAAACGGCGAAGGGCAACATCAAACGGCTCATTTTCTTTTACGCGTACACTAGACATTCATTCTCTCTTATCGGAACAATATGGTTCAAATTATATGGTTTAAGTTTATGCTCAAGCTTCTAATAATTAACCAAGCCATAACGTATGAAAGTTAACGCGCAAGGTTTAGAAACTGAGAAAAGCCGACTATTTTAATCGTATAATTGTTTTTATTCAATTACTTTTATGCATTTTTAGGTTAAATGCGTAATAATTCAATTTTTATATCGAGTGAATCTCAACAAATGTGCGAACTTCATTTATGTTAGTCCTTGGCGTTGAATCATCATGCGACGAAACTGGCATTGCATTATACGACACTGAGCACGGTTTACTTGCTCACGCACTATATTCACAAGTTGAAATGCATGCGGAATACGGCGGCGTGGTGCCGGAGCTCGCCTCACGCGATCATATTCGCCGCGTGTTGCCACTCACTGAAATCACCCTCAAAGATGCCAATAAAACTTTACAAGATATTGACGCCATTGCCTACACGCAAGGGCCTGGCTTATCTGGTGCACTATTGGTGGGCACCAGCTTTGCTGAATCGCTCGCGTTTAGCTTGCAAATCCCCACCATCCATGTGCATCACCTTGAAGGGCATTTGCTGGCACCATTATTAGAAGAAAACCCGCCCGACTTTCCATTTGTTGCACTGCTGGTTTCAGGCGGCCATAGTCAATTGATGCGTGTAGATGGCGTAGGCGAATACGAATTGCTTGGCGACACCTTAGATGATGCCGCCGGCGAAGCTTTCGATAAAACAGCGAAATTATTAGGCTTGGGTTATCCAGGCGGCCCTGCTTTGGCCAAACTTGCTCAAAGCGGTAAACCTCACTTTAAGCTACCACGCCCTTTGCTTAACAGTAGCGATTTAAACTTTAGCTTCAGTGGTTTAAAGACCTCGGTATTAACGCTAGTTAATCAACACAAGCCTTTAGATAACGAAACCAAGGCCGACATTGCTTACGAATTTCAAGAAGCCGTCACCGAAGTGTTAACCACAAAATGCATGAAGGCATTGCGTGAAACTGGTTTAGATAACTTAATTGTTTCTGGTGGCGTAGGCGCCAATGCCAAATTACGTGAAAAACTCAATGCTGCGACTAAACGCAAGCTATGCGTCGTTAGCTATCCACGTTTAGAATTTTGTACAGATAACGGCGCCATGATTGCTTTTGCAGGGGCTATGCGACTAAAAGCCATGCAAAGTGGCGGTGAGAAAAATTACAGCTTTAGCGTAAAGCCGCGTTGGAATTTAAGCGAGCTGAAGGCACCTTAGACCGTCATTTCGCAGAAACAGGAACGACGTTTGTGTTAATTTTTACTTTTTACCAAAACCAGACTCGGTACCCGATAGCAATTTTTGAATATTCGTCCTGTGACGCCATACTAAAAAAACCGACATTACGAAAACAGTAATAACGTAATCTGAGACGCCGATTAGGTTATCTGCATGTGCTAATAAAAACCACGCATATACTGGCGCCAACGCCGCCGCCATAATAGCCGCTAACGATGAGTAACGTGAAATTGCAAACACCAAAATCCACGTGCCAAACGCAGCTAAACCTAACAAAGGTGAAATAGCTAACATCACACCCAACGCAGTCGCCACACCTTTACCGCCTTTAAAGCGAAAGTAAATTGGGTACAAATGTCCAAAAAATACAGCCAAACCCACGGCGGCTACCACCCACATAGTCATGCCAGATTTCAATGCCAACCAAACTGGAAACCACCCCTTAAAAACATCTCCCAACAAAGTCAGCACAGCCGCTAATTTCTTACCGCTACGCAACACATTGGTAGCTCCTGGATTACCAGAACCCATCGTGCGCGGGTCTGGCAAGCCAAACAATTTACTCACCAAAATGCCAAAAGCAATTGAGCCCAGCAAGTAAGCTGCAACAATCCAAACCACTGGATCCAAAGTAACGGGTATAAAACCTAACTCATTCATATTAAGATGCTCTAAAATCTAAGTTGACACATTCTAAACTATAGAAAAAATCATGGACATCATATTTTTAAGCGAAGTCAAAGTACAAACCAAACTCGGCGTACCTGAGTGGGAACACATGACCCCGCAAACCATTATCCTCGACATTGAACTTGGCTACGACTTAGCCAAAGCCTGCAAAAGTGATGCGATTGCCGACACCATAGACTACGGTGCAGTAGTTGGGCGCATACGCGAAACGTTAAATGAACATAGCTTTCAACTGGTGGAAGCCTTAGCCGAGCATATATGCCAATTAATTTTAAGTGAGTTTGGCGCGTTAAGCGTGAAAATTAAAGTAGCGAAACCCGCGATACTGCCAGGATTGAAGGCTTTGGGAGTGGTGATTGAACGAATCAAATAACACCAATTTCAATTAGCCTTTATCCTAAAGATTCTGTTGAAAAACTCTTTTTTTAAGGAGTAAGAATTATTTTAAGCCAGTTAAGTCGATGTTTCTTTCAAAACATGTGTGGGGCTTGGTAGTGATCAATCTCACTCAAAGTTGCGTAATCCAGCAACATTGGTAATGACAATTTCCTTGCCGTTAACTTCGATAAGCCCAGCATTATGCAACCTGAGCATGACGCGTGAGAGTGTTTCTGGCGTAATATTGAGCATAGAAGCAATAGTCAGCTTACTGGCGGGAAGCTGCACGCGGGCTGGATTAGGTGAATCAGCACTGATTTGTAGTAGGTAACCAATCAAGCGTTGTGTGCTATTTTGCAATGAAATAGATTCAATGTCGTTCACCAATTGGCGATTACGTGCGGATATACCCGCCAGCATACGCCGAACTACGGTAACATCGCTATCGAGAATGTCAAAAATAGCGTCTCTAGTAATTAACAACACTTTAGCATCCAATATCGCTTGCGCATATATAGGGAACGAGCGTTCCAAAAACAACACCGCCTCACCAAAGCTCTGGCCTGGCTGAATCAGACCAATCACTTTTTCATCACCTTGTGGGGAAATCACACCCAGCTTTACTTGACCTTCCAGCAATAGATAAAAACCATGCGCCCTATCGCCACGATTAAACAAAGTGCCGCCACGCGGCACATCTAACGCGCGCGTGCCAGCAACCAGCTGCTCAATTTGAGCAGGCTGAAGCTCTGAGAACATGTAAAACTCAGAAAGTCGCTGGGCAATTATTGTTTTATCCATCGTGAATCTCCCTTTATTTTTCTAGACACGTTATTGTCTACTAATTTACTCAAGTTTCAAAACTTGATTCGAATCAATAACTGTAACCCAGCTATCTGTTACAGTGTCTACTGGAATTTTACCCCCTCTTCAATTCAAAGGAGCAAAGTTATGAGCGCAACTTTTACCAAGTCGATGGCGCGCAATGTTTTTTTCGGCGGAGGAGTATTCTTCTTCCTGCTATTTCT
>Ga0156104_127_pt2 | contig 35117 bp, 33 predicted proteins | sample RifCSPlowO2_02_FD_107757 | JGI IMG/M metagenome (GOLD analysis project Ga0156104, IMG submission 107757) | Methylotenera sp. RIFCSPLOWO2_02_FULL_45_14 | reverse complement strand
AGCACCGCCTTTAGGTAGCGCGATTTTAAGCACACGCACATTGGCTTTGGCGGTAAAAATGGCCAAGGCTTCTGCGGTATAGTCGGGCGCGATTAACACTTCTACAAATTGTTTAGAAACCGCTTCAGCTGCGGCTTTATCAACGATTGTATTAAAAGCAATAATACCGCCGAATGCGCTGCTAGGGTCAGTTTGAAACGCTTTTGTGTAGGCTTCAAGCGCAGAGGTGCCTAGTGCTGCGCCGCATGGGTTGGCGTGTTTTACAATGACACATGCGGTGCTATCAAAACTTTTTACAGTTTCCCAAGCCGCATCAGCATCGGCAATATTGTTGTAGCTTAACTCTTTGCCCTGTAATTGCTGCGCCGTCACTAGTGAGCCAGGTGCTGGGTGAAGGTCACGATAGAATGCCGCTTGTTGATGCGGATTTTCACCGTAACGTAAATCTTGCAGTTTAATAAAGCGACTGTTGGTTTGCGCCGGGAAGTCACTACGCGAACCATCTGGGTTGAATGACGATAAATAATCGCTAATTGCGCCATCGTAATTGCTAATACGATTAAACGCGGCGATGGATAATGCAAACTGCGTTGCTTGGCTAACCGCACCTCCTGTGCTTTGTAGCTCAGCTATCACATCTGCATATTGGCTGGCATCGGTTAGCACGGCGACATCTTTCCAGTTTTTAGCAGCGGAGCGCACCATGGCTGGGCCGCCAATATCAATGTTTTCAATAGCCTCTTCAAGTGTACAGTTAGGCTGTGCCACTGTAGCCTCAAACGGATATAAATTCACTACCACCATGTCGATATTAGGAATATTGGCAGATTGCATAGCAGCAACGTGTTCTGGCAAATCACGGCGACCCAAAATGCCACCATGTACTTTTGGATGCAAGGTTTTAACGCGGCCATCCAACATCTCTGGAAAGCCCGTGTAGTCGCTTACTTCAATGACGGGGATTTGATTGTCACGAAATAATTTAGCGGTACCGCCAGTAGATAAAATTTCGACACCCAAAGCGCTAATATTTTTTGCGAAATCGATAATGCCAGTTTTGTCTGAAACGCTGATAAGCGCACGTTTAATAGTTGCCATGTGAAAACTCTAAAAGGAAGGTTGATTATTCTACGCTGTACTGCTGAAGTTTTTTACGTAACGTGTTGCGGTTAATGTTCAAAATTTCGGCGGCTTTGCTTTGATTGCCACCGACCTTATGCATGATGTATTGCAATAAAGGTTTTTCTACGCAACCTAGCACCATGTCATAAATGGCGTGAGGAGGTTCGCCATCCAGGTGCTTGAAGTAGTCGTCTAGCGACTCTGTAACAGCTTGGCTTAGTTTACAGTTTTCTGACATAGGTTACTCTAGGCTGCTAGCGCTTCTTGAGCACTGGTTTTAACATCATCCGCATCATGGTCAATGTAAACCAGACGCTCATTTTTAGTTTTAAGTTCAGCAAAGAAGTCGTTAATGGCTTGCAACTGCAGCTCAATGGTTTGTAATGTGTTCATGCTGTGGCGAAATTGTGCAGAGCCAGCTAAGCCTTTAGTGTACCAAGAGATGTGCTTGCGCGCCATGCGCATGCCAGTTAAATTACCATAAAAGTCATATAAATCATGCAAATGTTCAAACATGACGGTATGGATTTCATCTACTGTAGGCGGCAATAAATGTGTGCCAGTGGTGAGGTAGTGCTCAATTTCACGAAAAATCCATGGCCGGCCCTGCGCAGCACGACCTATCATGACGGCATCTGCACCCGTGTAATCGAGTACAAATTTAGCTTTTTCTGGCGTGGTAATGTCGCCGTTGGCAATGAGTGGAATACGAATCGCTTGTTTAACGGCAGCCATCGTGTCGTACTCAGCCTCGCCCATGTAAGCGCAGGCGCGGGTGCGACCATGCATAGCCAGTGCTTGCACGCCTAAATCTTCAGCCATTTTGGCAATTTGTACTGCGTTGCGATTGTGCTTATCCCAACCCGTGCGAATTTTCAAGGTGACCGGCACATCCACTGCGTTCACCACGGCTCTCAGGATTTGCGCCACTAGCGGCTCATCTTTAAGCAATGCAGAACCTGCCATCACATTGCAGATTTTTTTAGCAGGGCAGCCCATGTTGATGTCGATAATTTGTGCGCCGTTATCTACGTTGTGTTTTGCGGCCTCCGCCATCATTTTTGGGTCCGCACCTGCAATTTGTACAGAAATCGGGTTCACTTCGCCTTCGTGATTTGCGCGGCGCAGCGTTTTTTCGCTACCGTAAAGCAATGAGTTTGAGGTGACCATCTCAGAAATAGCCAAACCTGCGCCCATCTTTTTGCAAAGCTGACGGAAAGGTCTATCTGTCACGCCAGCCATGGGCGCGACAACTAGGTTGTTTTTTAAGATGTGGTTACCAATTTGCACGGATTTGTATTGTTTGCGCGAAAGTTGCCTATTTTATACGCAATTGAAAGGATAGAAAACTTAAAGTTTGTAAATTTACAATGTTTTTAAGAGGGCAATGCCTAGTCTCGAATAATCATCGGCATGGATTGTACCTTCTATATTTTTTACTACGTGTTCGCACTAATTTACTTAACTCATTAAACAAACTAGATTTCATTGTGGTGGAATTGAATGTTCGTTTATTGATGGTTAAAGAGTGATATGGAATGGTTGGTCTTTAGCCGTTCGGAGGAATGGTATGTTAGCAAAACAAGTATTGTTTCATGATGCAGCTGCCAAGGTGTTTGAAGGCGTTAATGTATTGGCAGATGCGGTTAAGGTGACGCTTGGCCCCCGAGGTCGCAGCGTCGTTTTAGAACGTTCATATGAACCGCCTCTGGTCGCTAATTCTGGTGTAATTGTGGCTAAAGAAATTGAGCTGGAAGATAGGTTTGATCTTAACTATGGATGCCATGGCCGCTGAACTGCCAAGAGCTTCGGCAAAGCATCGTCATGAAGACGATATGGAAATGTGACACATTTACCCTAATTAAACGGGGCCTGTTTCTGAAATATTTGGTGGGATGCTATGGCGAAAAAGTTTGCAGTTGTGCTGGCGATATTGATAGCGGCAGTCGCGTTATGGGGACTAATGTTTGAAAACAACGCAATCACTATTTTAATTAACGGAAAAGAAGTTAGCGGACCATTAAAAGGCATGATTGGTGCTGGTGGTATGATTGTAGCGCTGATTGCGCTTATTTGCCTGGCAATCTTACTGGCATTAGCCTTTGCAGGTATAGGTATTTTTGTTCTGGGATGTATGGTCGTTGGCGGTGTAATATTCGCAGCAATCATGTTCCCATTTTTGCTGCCAGTGCTTATTCCATTAACTTTAATTTGGGTTTTTATTGCCGTAGTGCGCCAAAAAGATTGAACAGGCGTTGTTCTGACTTCATTATTTTTCTGAGACGTGAAGGGTTGTCTATGGAGCCATACTCAGCTAAACCATCCAGTTTCGTTTAAGCTTCATATTCTTACTCCGAAACTTTTAACTAAGAAACCAAGGTGAATCTTTCCCTGTGCATAAGATGATGTTTTTATCATCAATTACATGGTATTTTTGATGAGTGCCAGCAATTCAGCAAGGGGTAGGGTATTGAGTACATCCTGTTTTTCTAGCCAGCCGCGCCTTGCCTGACCTATACCGAAACGCAAATTATAAAAATCAAAGTGACTGTGTGCGTCTGAATTCACACTGATTAGCACTCCTTCATCTTTTGCCATTTTGCAGTAGGTGTCGAGCAGATCAAGCCGCTCGGGATGTGCATTAAGTTCAAGGAAACACCCACGGTTTTTTGCTTGCTGAATAATTCTGGACATATCTACATCATAGGGGGTCTGTTTTCAAGCAACCGTCCTGTTGGGTGGGCCAGTATGGTGAAATGAGGGCGCTCCATTGCGCGCAGAATGCGCTCAGTCTGCTTGGCTCTGGATAGGTTGAATTTACTGTGTACTGCACCCACGACCAAGTCTAAGCGTTTTAGTATTGTATCAGGCAGATCAAGACTGCCATCTTCAAGGATATCAACTTCTATCCCTTTCAGTAGGGTCATACCGCTTAGTGTCGAATTGATTTGGTCAATCTCGTCACACTGGCGTAGTAGCCCGTTTGCATCTAAACCGTGCACCATGACGAGATGACGAGAGTGTTCAGTGATGGCCATATATTCTAACCCCAGCGACTTTGCTGCTTCTACCATGTCTTGAATGCTGTCGCTGCCATCAGAGGCCTTGGTATGCACATGTAAATCGCCTCTGAGGTCTGTAATTTGCACTAGGTTGGGTAATTTACCAACCATTGCGGCCTCAATCTCGCCGCGATCCTCTCGCAGCTCTGGCGGGATGTAAGGTAGGCCAACAGCGCCGTAGACGGAATCTTCAGTTTCGCCAGCAATTCGCGTCGCTGCTTTGAATACGCCATACTCATTGACTTTGAGTCCGAGCTTCTGAGCAATACGGCGAATAGCGATGTTATGGGCTTTGGAACCGGTTAAATAATGCAGAGCAGCCCCATAGCTGGTTTCAGGCATTACACGTAAATCCACCTGAATCTTGCATTTAAGTACCACTGTGGCGCGTGTTTTTCCGACGGAAAGAACTTGAGTCACTTCGTCGTAGGTGGTGAATCCATGCATCACAGGGGCATGCTCTGTTGCAGTCACTAATATATCGATATCACCTACCGTTTCACGCATGCGCCGTAAACTGCCGGCGGCTGTTACTTGCAAGACGCCAGGAATCTCTTTTAAATATGCAATGAGCGCATTGGCATATTGCGTTGTCGTTGCTAGCTTAAAACGGCGCGCTTGGCTTGCGTGCGATTCAACGGCTTTAAGGATATTAAGTTCTGTTTTTTCTCCGAAGCCTGGTATTTTGCGGATGAGTCCATCTTGTGCCGCTCTGTGCAGTTGTTCCAAAGTATGCACATCCAGGTGATGGTACAGCGCTTTGACGCGCTTTGGGCCGAGCCCGGGAATGTGCAGTAGCTCTGTGATAACCGGTGGTAGTTCTTTGTGTAGCCGCCGTAACAAGCCGCAACTGCCGGACTCTACAATTTCAACGATTTTGGCAGCAAGGTCATCGCCGACACCAGGCAGTTGGGTCAAGCTAAAGTTTTGCTTAAGTAATATTCTAATATCTTGAGGCAGTTCATTTAGTATGCGCGCAGCTTTACGGTATGCGCGGATGCGAAACGGGTTGGCAGCTTCAATTTCCAATAGGTCGGCAATCTCTTCAAATATTGCTGAGATATCGGCATTATGGACTGGCATATCAATACGGAATCGCGCAGATTGCAGACGATATGATGTTGGTGCTGATGGGCTTCATATAACTCTCCTTTGGCATCATGCCAAATCACCATATTTCACATGATGCGATTATCTGAGCAAAACATAATGGAGTAACCGCCACTAAATGGTCATCTGCCAGCTATTCGCCATCGAATACTTTCAACGTAAAAAGCGAATAGATGAAAATACGCCGAGTTATTGCAATATACACAGCGATTTGAAAGGATAAAATCAGGGCAAACACGTAATGATTTGTACATGCGAGGCTTAGTTTTCATAAAGATAGGTTGTAGCCTTCCTGTTAAGGATAAGCCGATTCAAAAATAATATAAATTGCAATAAATAAGGGTTACCCCTTACGTGTCTGCACTGATTTACCCACCCTCACTAATCCAGTAAATTACTTCCATCGGCGGTGCATGCCCTGCAACGCTTAGTTGTTTAATCTCCACTCGAGATTAGTGCCGCCGTCTTTCTATATATGATTATAAAGGAAGCAGTATGGCACTTTTAAATAAGACCAAGAAGAGCGCGGGTAATCTGATATCGGTAATCGGTATTGAGAGTAGTCCGGAGTCATTTATCGAACCAGCTCAGGATAACTATTCACGTACTGCCGAATGTGCCTATTACAAAGCAGAAGCACGCGGCTTTGAGCCAGGCCATGAGGTAGAGATTGGCTAGAAGCTGAAGCCGAGCTATCACAGTAATGGCCACCATTTCGAGGTAATTTCTGTGGGTGGTGTGCGTTTCGATTGCAAGCTTTATTTTAATCATGCTCAAGATCTTGGCGGGCATTGCCTGCGTCTAATCATTAAGCCGGTGAACCTGGCAGTTGAGCTAATGTAATCAAATCAGTAAGTATAGATTTAAAGCAATTTATTAATAATATTTAAAGGAGAATTTCATGGACGATAAAACTAAAGGAAATATTCCAGTCACAACAACCGGTAAGGAAGCAGCTAAGGGTACATGGCCTTCACTACATCCAATCACTAGTATGGAAAAAGCTTTTGACCGGTTCTTTGGTCGCAGATGGCCATCGTTATGGAGTGACATCCCGGCGGTAGATACTTTATTTGAGTTTGAAGGTCTGCGTCTGCCCAGCCTGGACGTGATTGATCGCGACGCTGAAGTAGTGGTGCGTGCTGAAATCCCTGGCATCGAGAAAAAAGATATCAACATCTCGCTTGCAGATAATGTGCTGACGATCAAAGGTCAAACCAGTTCTGAGAGCAAAGAAGAAAAAGGTGATTATTACAGGCATGAGATATCCAGTTCTTCATTTGCCCGCTCAGTGTCTTTACCTGGAAATGTAGATGAATCGAAAGTGGTCGCTAACCTGAAGGACGGCATTCTTGAAGTTACGTTACCAAAATCAGAATCATCTAAACGTAAAACTATAAAAGTTCAGTAGATATCACTCGATATGAAACACTCTGAATTAAGGTCATGTATACATACATGTATGCATAATAGAGTAGCCATTAGAGGCACATCTGCTATATGACCTTATTCAATGATGTGATTCATGACACCATCACTACAGATAGATGTGTACATTATGTGTTGCCGTCCGGGTATCAGGCGTTCTGTTGTCTTTAGACATTTGAAGCGAATGGTTAAATGTAGATCCCCAGCATAATGATGCTGGAAATCAGGAGGGTGTTATGCCTATAGGTGAAATATGTAACCGCGAAGTTGTCATTGCGCACGTTGAAGATAGCGTTCTGCATGCCGCTCAGCTGATGCGTGAGCACCATGTCGGAGATGTACTGGTGGTTCGCCAATCCAATGGCAGTTGCATGCCGGTGGGTATTGTTACAGACCGTGATCTGGTGATAGAAATCCTTGCGACTGAGATTGATCCAAACACGCTGACGGTAGGTGACATCATGGCTTCAGAGCTCGCCACGGTGAAAGAAGATATTAGTGTATTTGAGGCAATTCGCTTCATGCGCATCAAAGGCATAAGACGTTTGCCAGTAGTGGATGATAACGGCAATCTCGTTGGCGTCGTAACACTGGATGATCTTCTTGAGCTACTGGTAGAAGAGCTTGGTTTACTCGTCAAATTAATAGCGCACGAGCAAAAAAAAGAAGCCTCGGTGCGTCCTTAATATGTAGCAATGATTATTGGCTAATATAGGAAACCTCTCATGAAAATTCCATTGCAGATCACCTTTCACAATATCCAAAATTCAGAAGCCATGGGAACATACATTCGGGATAAAGTGCAAAAACTAAACGAGTTTTTTGCAGATATTGTCTCGTGTCGTGTAGTCGTCGAGATACCACACAAACATCATAACCAAGGTAAGGAGTTTAATGTACGCATTGATCTTGGCGTGCCTGGCCATGAAATTGTAGTTAACCGAGACCATCATGAGGATGCGTATATCGCTTTGCGCGATGCTTTTGATGCCGCCAAACGCCAGCTTGAAGATTATGCACATCGCTTACGGCGTGAAACAAAATCACACGTTCCAGAGTATATTGGTCACGTGGCAAGACTTAACCAGAAAGATGGATTTGGATTTATCATAGATCAGGGGGGCACTGAGTACTATTTTAATCGCGACAACCTCGTGAGTCCAAAGTTTGAACATCTCAAGGTTGGAGATGAGGTTAAATTCATTGAGGAGACCTCATCAGAAAGGCCTCAGGCAAAGCGGGTAAGCATTGGCCGCCATCAATTACCGTCATAGTGGGTTTAGTTCATGGCCAGCTTGGTAATGAATGGTAAATTCAGGAGAAATGCTATATGAAGCGGATTGATGTGCATATCAGGGTGAGCACGGATATGTTTGCACGGAAACGCTGCTGATAAGTTTAGATGTATTGCAAAAATCTGACCCCTAAAAAAATATAAATGACTTATCAGCACCCCGATCATTTGATGTTAAGTTGCCGCGCAAAGTCGCTAAAGTTAAAGGGTTGAGCTAGGTGTCGTTGCTTTCTCAAGCGCAATGAGCCAATTGAGCGCATAAGTTGAGTCATCACCACACATTTCATCGCTAGGTGATATGGATAGGCATACAGCAGGTCTGTTAGCTTGACCGAACAACATACATTTGTTGTCAATAGTGAGCTGAATACAACGTTCGCCGGCTTTTTTCCCCAAAGGCATTCCAGGTATCGGTGATGATATAGAAGGCGCTATGCAGCAAGCACCACAGTTAGTCCTGCATTCCAATTAAATTTCCGTCCAGGGGAAGTTTAGCGAGGTTATTGCTTGCTTAATGTCATCCATCGCGGCTGTAACATGGCTAGCCACGCCCTTTACGCCTAGTTCGATTGAGCGTTGCTTATCTAGTTTGGGCAGACTGAAAAGCTTCAAGTCCGGGTATTTCACCACAATATGATTCATCAAATCTATCAACTTACTTTCACCTGCATCCATCACCAAAATCGAAGCCTCAACATAATCTTGCTTGTGAAACAGATGTGCGTAATAGGTGTCTAACACCCAGGTTATCATCGGGTGCGCCATTTCGGGAAACCCTGGCACAAAATAATGTTCATTGATGGCAAAGCCTGCCACGCGGTTAACAGGATTAGGGATAAGCGTTGCGCCTTGCGGAATATCTGCCATCAATACACGCTTGGGGTAAGCGCCTTCGCCATATTGCGCTTCAATCTCTGCAACCGCCCCTAGGTGGCGTTTAATCGGCACGCCAGCGGCATTCGCCGCACATTGCCGTGTGAAATCATCAGGCGTTGCACCAATGCCACCGAAGCTAAATACAATGTCACCGCGTTCCATACTGGCCTTGATTGAGCTAGTGATTTGTGCGGGGATATCTCCCAAGTAACTTGCCCAAGCAAGCTGCAAGCCACGTGATTTGAGTGCTTCAATGACAAAGCTTAAATGCGCATCTTGACGTTTGCCAGAGAGAATTTCATCGCCGATGATGTAGATACCAAAAGGTTGCATGAGGACATCTTTTTTAAACGAGGTGGATATATCACTGATAGCACGTTGACAAACTGGTTGAGCTCAGCAACAACATGCTACATAATGAAGCCGATGCTAGCATAAAGTTGGAATTAATTCTGTTTAAAAATAATGCTTAATGAATGATTCAATCAAAAAAACAGCCGTACAAGCGGCACAATTAGAGCAACTTTTAGCGGCTAGTAGTAGAACATTAGTTGCCAGCACTTTGCTTGCTATCATACTGGCTTACATGCAGCGCGACGTGATTGAGGCGCATGTCATTATCGGCTGGTTGGTTGTGATATTTATCGTCAACATCGTTCGCATGATCATTACTTTTAATCACCAGCGTTACCCGGCAACCGATACGGCAACTGTCAATAAACGGTTAACACAATTTCGCTTAGGGCTGATTATCAGTGGCCTGCTATGGGGTGCTACTAGCGTCCTGATGTTTCCCCCAGACCACCTTCAGCATCAAATGTTTGTTATTTTCGTACTCACAGGCATGTCTGCTGGCGTTATTGTTTCTTACTCGGTTGATCTTGTTAGCGCAATTGCATACACCTTAATTACGCTTACTCCGATTTTAATCCGCCTATTTTTTGCTGGGGATGACGTTTCTATCACGATGGGTATTTCCGGGGTCTTATACCTGATTTTTTTACTGAGTAGCATACGTAATATCAATGGCAATCTAATGGAAAACATTACGTTGCATTTTGATGCAATAGAGCGTGAAAAAGAAATTAAGCAACTTGCGTTTTATGATTCATTGACCAACCTGCCTAATCGTCGATTATTACTCGACAGACTTAACCATGCACTTGCCATAAGTACACGCACGAGCAGGCGCGGCGCATTGTTGTTTTTAGATTTAGACCACTTCAAAATGCTCAATGACACCCTGGGACATGACATGGGTGATTTGCTGCTTAAACAAGTAGCTGAACGCTTATTAGACTGCGTACGCGAAAGTGATACCGTCGCCCGTTTAGGGGGTGATGAATTTGTGGTGGTGCTAGAGGATTTGAGTGAAGACCATGCGGAGGCGGTCACCCAAGTAGAAACAATCGGCAACCAAATTACGACTAGCCTTAACCGCCCGTATCAACTTAATGCGTATGAATACCATAGCACCCCAAGTGTTGGCATTGCCATGTTTGGCGATCATGGGAAATCGCACGAAGAACTGCTTAAACACGCTGATATTGCCATGTATCTGGCAAAAAAAGCAGGGCGTAACAGGGTGCGTCACTTTGATCCTACAATGCAAGAAACCGTTAATGAACGTACCGCAGTAGAATAATTAGTTCGCAAGTTGATGTTTAATGCGCACTTTCCCAGTTGTTACCAACGCCTACCTCAGCCAATAATGGCACATCCAGTTTAGCTACATTTTGCATCAGTTGTGGCAAGGTATTTTTCACCAACTCCAGTTCATTTTCAGGCACTTCCAGTACTAATTCATCGTGTACTTGCATGATGAGTTTGCTTTGAAGCTTTTCATCTTTCAGCCATTTGTCTACGGCAATCATGGCAAGTTTTATCAGGTCTGCTGCTGTGCCTTGCATCGGTGCATTGATGGCGGCGCGTTCTGCACCTGCTCGCCTCATGCCGTTGGCACTGTTGATTTCCGGCACCCATAATCGGCGGCCGAAGTAGGTTTCTACATAGCCTTTTTGTTTGGCGATTTCTCGCGTGTTTTGCATGTATTCGCGCACGCCGGGGTAGCGCGCAAAATAGCGTTCTATGTAGCTTTGGGCGGCACTGCGTTCGATATTGAGATTTTGCGCCAAACCAAACGCGCTCATGCCGTAAATCAAGCCAAAGTTAATCACTTTGGCGTAACGGCGCTGCTCATTATCTACCGCCTCACGTTCCACGCCAAAAATCTCAGATGCGGTGTGGCGGTGAATATCCTCATTATTGGCAAAGGCTTGCAGCATGCCTGCATCTTGCGAGAGATGCGCCATGATGCGTAGTTCAATTTGAGAATAATCGGCAGATACAATATGACACCCTTGTGGGGCGATAAAGGCTTCGCGAATACGGCGGCCTTCAGCCGAGCGCACAGGGATATTTTGCAAATTGGGATCAGAGCTGGCTAAGCGCCCGGTAATCGCTACTGCCTGATTATAGCTAGTATGCACGCGGCCTGTAGCTGGGTTAATCATGCGCGGCAGTTTGTCGGTGTAGGTGGATTTTAATTTGGCTAGCCCGCGATACTCCAATAAAACTTTAGGCAGCGGGTGATCTAGCGCTAATTCTTGCAACACATCTTCATCGGTAGAAGGCGCGCCGCTGGGTGTTTTTTTGAGTGGTTTGATGCCTAGCTTGTCGAATAAAATTTCTTGCAATTGTTTGGGTGAGGCTAAATTAAACGGCTGCCCTGCAAGCTCGTACGCCTGGTTTTCTAGGGCAACTAATTTTGTGCCGATTTCATTGCTTTGAATATTGAGCATGTCTCTATCTATTAACACGCCGTTACGCTCAATGGTAAACAGCACGTTGGCGCTGGGCATTTCAATTTGGCTGTAGATGTAGTCCAGCTTTTCATCTGACGCGATTTGTGGGTACATGGCCTGATGCAATTGCAGGGTAATATCGGCATCTTCAGCGGCGTATTCGGCGGCGACTTCTACTGTGACTTGGTTGAAACTCACTTGCTTGGCGCCTTTGCCTGCAACTTGCTCAAAAGTGATGGTTTGCAAGCCCAAATGGCGCTCTGCAAGGGCATCCATGCCATGCGTTTTGTGCGATTCAAACACGTAAGATTGCAGCATGGTGTCGTGCGCAATGCCGTTAAGTGCGATGCCGTGGTTGGCTAGCACGTGTTGATCGTACTTAAGGTTTTGACCAACTTTTTTGATATTTGCATTTTCTAAAATTGGTTTTACTTTGGCGAGTGTTTGGGCAAAATCAAGCTGGTCAGGCGCATCAAAATAATCGTGTTTTAGTGGCAAATACGCGGCACTGCCAGCCTCGACAGAGAATGACATGCCGACGATTTTTGCGGTCATGGGGTCGAGTGCGGTGGTTTCGGTATCAAAGCAAACAAGCTCGGCCGTACTTATTTTGGCAAGCCAAGAATCTAATTGCTCGTTGGTTAAAATGGTTTCATAGTTGCGGCTGGTGTTTGTCTGATACGCATGCACTTTGACTGGCTCAGGGAACGTGGTGTTATCGTTGGTGCTTCGTGGTGAGCTGGTCGAACCACTCGGCTTCCCGCCGTCTGGCATGTTATCTAGCTCGCGTCTCCAACTCTTAAACTCAAAGCGATCAAACAATTCAGCTAACTTAGCTTTATCTATCGCTTGCGGCGCGAGGTCGGCAAGATTTTCCTGGATACCTACATCGCAACGAATCGTAATCAGCTCACGTGCGGTCGGCAGCCATGGCAAGGCTTTACGTAAGTTCTCGCCCACAACGCCTTTGATTTCATCAGCATTGGCGACAATATTCTCTAGCGAACCGTATTGCGTGAGCCATTTTACCGCAGTTTTTGGCCCTACTTTTTCAACCCCTGGCACATTGTCTGAAGTGTCACCGATTAAAACCAGGTAATCCACCATCAAGCTCGGTGGGATGCCAAATTTCTTTTCAACGCCTGCGATGTCGAGTACATCATCGACCTTTCTGAAAGCATCGCGCATGGTGTTGATGACCGTGATGTGCGCATTCACCAACTGTGCAATATCTTTATCGCCAGTAGAAATAATCACGCGCACCCCCTCGCGTTCTGCCTGCTTGGCGAGCGCGCCAATCACATCGTCAGCTTCAACGCCATTTTCCATAATCAGTGGCCAGCCTAAGGCTTTAATCGCCTCATGCAAAGGTTCTATTTGCGGGCGTAAATCGTCTGGCATACTCGCGCGGTTGGCTTTATAGTCTGGATAAATATCGTCACGAAAAGTTTTGCCTTTTGCATCAAAAACACACGCGCTATAATCTGAGGGGTAATCTTTATGTAAGCGACGCAACATATTGAGTACGCCTTGTATCGCCCCTGTCGGTTCATTTTGACTATTTCTTAAGTCAGGCATGGCGTGAAAGGCGCGATACAGGTACGATGAGCCGTCAACTAATAACAAAGTTTTCATATAAAAATCCAAAGGTTGTCGCGATACGTTGTTGCCAACATTTTTAAGCCACTTGCATAATAAAACATATGCGGCGCGTCTAAAAAATGTTTTGCGCCTAGTCTCGCTTAAACCTTTGAATTTTTAGTTTAAAATAAATAAGGAAGGCGAGATTATGTCTATTTCAAAAAAAGTGCCAAAAACTACTAATCCTGATTTGCAGGGGCAACATCAAACAGGCCATGAATCATGGCATGCATTCGAGATTATGGCAGAATTTGTGGACGCTACGGAACGCCTTAAAGAAATTACACCTGCGGTTTCTATTTTTGGCAGCGCACGCACATCGGTAGATCATCCTTATTACAAGTTGACAGAAGAAGTTGCGCGCTTACTCAGCGATGCGGGCTTTAGTGTGATTTCAGGCGGTGGACCTGGCATTATGGAGGCTGCTAACAAAGGCGCTTTTCCAGGAAAGTCGCCCAGTATCGGCCTCAATATTGAATTGCCGCACGAACAGACACGCAATCCGTATCAAGATGTCAGCCAAAATTTTAAACACTTTTTTATGCGTAAAGTGATGTTTGTTAAGTACGCTAGTGCTTATGTGGTGATGCCAGGCGGCTTTGGTACGCTGGATGAAGTGATGGAAGCGATTACACTGATACAGACGGGTAAAACCTTAAAAATGCCGATTATTTTAGTGTGTGAGGCGTTTTGGCGTGGTTTGCTCGATTGGGTTAAAACAACTTTGGTGGATGAACAAATGATTTCGGTGGAGGACTTGGATTTGATACAAGTGATCGATGATCCAGCGCAGATTGTGGAGGCTATATTTAAGCATTATGAAACACGTGGGTTTAAATTGTCAGCAGAAGAAGAACAAGTTCAGCTTTATTTATAATGAATAGCGTTATATGACGTGTAATTTGATAGAATAAATCGTTGCTAAGATTTACTTATAAAGGTGGGTGGTAGGCGTATGCAAAATCGTGATCAAAACAAAAGTTGGAAGCGTGCAGGTGTGTGGTTTATGGCGTTGATGTTGCTGCCTTTATTGGTACAGGCGCAAGACAAAAAAATATCACCAGCTGATTTACAACCGTTAGAGGAAATCCCTCCGCCCACCATCAGCAGTGACGATAATCCTGATGAACCGCAAATCACCATTATTAAAAAAGAAGGTGAAACCATTGAAGAATACCGCATCAATGGTCAGCTTTATATGATGAAAATCACCCCGGCGCATGGTGTACCCTATTATTTACATAAAGAAGACCAGGATGGTGGCTGGATTAACGACGGTCCAATGCAACCGTTAATTATTCCTAAATGGACAATTTTTAGATTTTAGAATAACGATTGCATGTCAACAAAGAGGGGGTAACCCCCTCTTTGTTTATTGCGCTTTGTTATTCCATTTTAAATTCTTACGCTACCCTTTATTTCAATTTACTCATTTCACTGTTCAATTAGTTCACTATGTCTGTATTTACCTCCGTTAGTATTCAACAATTACAAGTGTGGCTTCAAGATTACGCAATAGGCGAGCTTGTTGAATTAAAAGGTATTTCTTCAGGTATTACCAATACCAATTATTTTGTTACCACCACACAAAACAAATACGTACTCACGTTGTTTGAGCATAATACAATTGATGAGCTGCCTTATTTTATTGACCTAATGAGCCATCTGGCCACACATGGCGTGCCTTGCCCCAAGCCCATTTGCAGTCAATCTGGCACCAGTTTGCACATGCTAAATGGTAAGCCTGCTGTATTGATTAGTTGCCTAAAAGGGCAAGATGTCACCGTACCTAGCGTTACGCATTGTGCAGAAGTTGGCGCAGTACTGGCAAAAATGCATATTGCAGGACAGTCATTTGTACCGCAAGCAGAACATCGCAACCCGCGTGATGCCGAATGGCGTGCTCAAACGGCGCAAAAAGTAATCGCACATTTATCACCGGATGATCAGCAGTTATTATCAAATACATTAGCGTTTCAAGCTGCATTTGATGCCGCGCCATTGCCACATGGCGTCATCCACGCAGACTTGTTCCGCGATAACGTATTGTTTGATGGCGATAAAGTTGGTGGCTTAATAGATTTTTACTATGCGTGTGATGATGTGTTAGCGTATGACTTGGCGATTGCCGTGAACGACTGGTGCATACAAGCTGATGGGTGTTTAGATGCGCCCAAATTAAACGCCATGTTGCAAGCGTATCAAGCGCTAAGGCCGTTTACGCCAGCGGAACAAACGGCTTGGCATAGCTTATTGTGCATTGCCGCCTTGCGCTTTTGGCTCTCTCGTTTGTATGATCAAATTTATCCGCAAGCGGGTGAGTTAACCCATGCAAAAGACCCTGATCACTTTAAATATATACTTAAATTGCGTACTGAATTGCGCTGATATTGGTGCCCACAAATACAGTTATGCGCACAGTTGAATAGTGAAAGATTAGATATCATGGCAGAAAACCTACAAAACCAACCATTAACCATAAAGCAAGTGCCGGCAGCCAATGCCTGGGCTTGGATAGTGAGTGGTTTTCATTTATTTAAAGCCAACCCTGCCATGTGGATTATTTTATTAGTCATTTACCTGGCAATTATGATTCCTGTTTCACTATTGCCAGTCGTGGGCTCTGTGGTCAGCACGCTGTTAGCCCCTGTGTTTGCTGCTGGCATGATGTGGGGCTGCCAGGCGCTCACACGCAATCAAGATTTAGAAATCAATCACTTGTTTGAGGGCTTTAAAAAGAACACCGCACAGCTTATTGCCGTGGGTGGCATTTACATGGTGGGCTTGTTGGTCGTCGCAGTTTTTGTGGTGTTGGCGCTGGATAAACAAACCATCGAGCTGCTGGTACAAGGCAAGGATTTAAGCCCAGAGCAGGCTAGTGCCATGATGTTGCCAATATTGATTGCCATGCTTTTTATTATGCCAATTCTGATGGCTTATTGGTTTGCACCTATATTAGCCGGGCTACATAACCTAAGCGCAGTGGATGCCATGAAATTAAGCTTTGTTGCTTGTTTAACAAACATGTTGCCCTTTTTGCTCTATGGCTTCATTTTTATGGCTTTGCTAATTATAGCAATTATTCCGTTTGGCTTAGGCTTGGTTGTCGTGGTGCCGGTGATGATGACGAGCTTATATACCAGTTATGTAGATGTTTTTAGTATTGAAAATCCAAGCAGTCCAAATTAGTAATTAACTTAAAGGCACCTCTAAATGGGATTGAGTTTAGCAAACTCTAATGCTAGCCATTTTAGGCCTTCGCGGCCAAAATTTACCTGTATGCGCATGTCATTCGCGTTGCCTTCGTAGCTCACTACCACGCCGTTACCAAATTTAGCATGGGTCACTTGCTGACCTATTTTCCACGGCATGGCATTTTTCTGAGTGCTACTTTGTTGTTTACTCATCATGGCCGGCAGTTCGCTATAGTCGCGACCACTGCCAGACCTGGTGACTGGTTTGGTATTTAAACGTTTTAACAATTCTTCAGGAATTTCATCTAAAAAACGTGAAGGAATGCCATAACGCACTTTGCCATGTAACATGCGGCTTTGTGCATGGCTTAAATACAAGCGTTGCCGCGCGCGTGTAACAGCTACATACATCAAGCGGCGTTCTTCTTCCAGGCCTCTATTTTCATACAAGCTTTGCTCATGCGGGCATAAGCCTTCTTCTAGGCCGCTGATGAATACCGCTTTAAATTCCAGACCTTTGGAGGCATGCACTGTCATCAGTTGCAAAGCTTCACGCCCGACATCAGCTTGGTGTTCGCCCGCTTCCAAGCTGGCATGGCTTAAAAACTGCGTGAGTAAATCTTGTTCCGTTTCGCCATCTACGTTGTTGTGGTTACCAAAATCTTGATTGGTGAATGAGACTGCCGCTGTGACTAACTCCTTCAAGTTTTCAATGCGGTCTTCGCCTTCTTTATCGTTTTCATAATGTGCAGTTAAGCCAGACATGGTAGTAGCAAGCTCCGCCAATTCAGGTAAGCTGATGCCATAAGCGTTATCGACCATGTGCCTGATGAGCGCAACAAAGCCTTCAATGCCTTTAGCGCCAAGCTTGCCGTTGCCAACCTTGTTGATTGCCGCTTGCCAGATGCTGCAATTTTCCGCACGTGCAGATTCTTGTAATTGCTCTAAGCTACGTGCCCCAATGCCGCGCGTAGGGAAGTTAATGACGCGCAACAAAGCCGTGTCGTCATTCGCGTTGGCAATCAAGCGCATGTAAGCCAGCGCATGTTTAATCTCGGCGCGTTCAAAAAAGCGCAAGCCGCCATAAACTCTGTAAGGTAAATTGGCAGAAAATAAGGCATGTTCCAAGATGCGTGATTGCGCATTGGAGCGATACAGCAGGGCAATGTCGCCTAATGAAGTGCCTTCGCAATGCAGCATTTTAATTTCATCTACAATAAACTGCGCTTCATCGGTGTCGTTATAAGCGTCATACACACGCACGGGTTCGCCTGCGCCTGCAGCAGTCCATAAGTTTTTGCCTAAGCGATTGGTGTTGTGAGAAATAATCGCATTGGCGGCATTTAAAATGTTGCTGTGTGAGCGGTAATTTTCTTCTAATTTAACGATGTGCTGAATGTTGAAATCTTTTTCAAAATCACGCATATTGCCCACGCGCGCACCGCGAAAGCCGTAAATAGATTGGTCATCATCCCCTACAGCAAACATGCAATTATCTTTGCCTGCCAGTAATTTTAGCCACAAGTATTGCAGTTGATTAGTATCTTGAAACTCATCCACTAATATATATTTAAAGCGGCTTTGGTAATGCTGGCGAATATTCGCATCGCGCCCAAGTAGTTCATAACAACGCAATAAAAGCTCGGCAAAATCAGCCACGCCATCGCGCTGGCATTGCTTATCGTATTCTTCAAAAATCTCACGCATTTTTTGTGAATGTGAGTCGTAGGCTTCCACCGCATGTGCACGCAAACCTTCATCTTTACAACCATTGATAAAGTTTTGTACTTGCTTAGGCGGAAATTTTTCATCATCCACATTCATCAGCTTCATCAAGCGTTTGATCACAGACAATTGATCTGCTATATCTAAAATTTGAAAACTCGCCGGCAAGCCAGCCTCACGATGATGCGCGCGCAATAAACGGTTACACAAGCCGTGAAACGTACCCACCCACATGCCGCGCGTGTTAATGGGAAGTGATGCAGTAATGCGCGTGAGCATCTCTTTGGCGGCTTTATTGGTAAAGGTCACCGCCAATAAACCAGTCGGCGAAACTTGCCCGGTTTGAATCAGCCACGCAATTCGCGCGGTAAGCACGCGCGTTTTACCGCTGCCAGCTCCAGCTAAAATTAGTGCGGATTGTTGCGGTAAAGTAACCGCCTCAAGTTGTTTGTTGTTAAGCCCAGCCAATAGCGGGTCTTGTGTGATGGGTGAGTTTTGAGTTTCCATAATGGTATTATCGCATGGGTTAAACCGAGTCAATCAGTTAGACTAAATAAGTTTTCACGCCCCTAACGTGAGAAGACAATGCTGGGGTCGAATAGGAGATTGCGGTTTAACGTGATACAAACTGTTACAAAAAAATCAGAACTAACCTTAGGCATCACACTCTGATTGTACATGATAGCTAAATTCAATTTTAGTTACCATTCCGCTTCTTTCCTCCCTGAGCGGAAGCCTTAGACAATAAGGCATTTTGCCCCGACTCTCATCCCCTTGAGTCGGGGTTTTTTTTGAGTCAATTTTAATGTGGAGTTGCTCGAACAAAGAAAAAAGCCTCGCAATCGCGAGGCTTTTTTACTGTTTACTACGAAGTATCATGTTTGCATTTCGTTATTGCATCAATCCGCCGATGTGCTGGCGGGTTGATGCAAGATCAAAAGCCTACATCATGCCACCCATGCCGCCCATACCACCCATGTCACCACCGCCCATTGCTGGACCGTCATCTTTAGGGTGTTCAGCTACCATACAATCAGTAGTTAACATTAAGCCAGCCACTGAAGCCGCATTTTGCAATGCAGAACGGGTTACTTTGGTTGGGTCAAGAATACCCATTTCAATCATATCGCCGTAAGTTTCGTTCGCAGCGTTGTAGCCATAGTTACCTGTACCAGCTTCTACGTTGTTGACGACTACTGATGGCTCTACACCAGCATTTTGTACGATTTGACGTAATGGCTCTTCAACTGCGCGCAATACAATCTTCACGCCTGCATCCTGGTCATGGTTATCGCCTTTTACTTTGGCAATTGCCGCACGTGCACGAATCAACGCTACGCCGCCGCCAGCAACAATACCTTCTTCAACTGCTGCACGTGTTGCGTGCAATGCATCTTCAACGCGGGCTTTTTTCTCTTTCATTTCGATTTCAGTGGTCGCACCTACCTTGATCACTGCAACACCGCCAGCTAATTTAGCTACGCGTTCTTGTAGTTTCTCACGGTCGTAGTCGCTAGTCGCTTCTTCGATTTGTGTTTTGATTTGCGCAATGCGTGCTTTGATGTTAGCTTCAACACCGTGGCCATCAATGATGATGGTGTTTTCTTTACCTACTTCAATGCGTTTCGCTTGACCTAAATTTTCAAGCGTTACGTTTTCAAGTTTCAAGCCAACTTCTTCAGCAATCACTGTACCGCCAGTTAACATGGCAATATCTTCTAACATGGCTTTACGACGATCACCGAAACCAGGGGCTTTAACCGCTGTAGTTTTCAAGATGCCGCGGATATTGTTCACTACTAATGTAGCTAACGCCTCACCATCAACATCTTCAGCAATAATCAACAATGGACGGCCAGATTTAGCCACTTGCTCTAACGTTGGTAACAAATCACGGATATTTGAGATTTTTTTGTCGTGCAATAACACGAATGGATTATCTAACAACGCAATTTGACGTTCTTGGTTGTTGATAAAATAGGGTGACAAGTAGCCACGGTCAAACTGCATACCCTCAACGACGTCTAATTCGCTCTCTAAACCAGAGCCATCTTCAACCGTAATCACGCCTTCTTTACCCACTTTGTCCATCGCATCCGCAATAATTTTGCCGATAGTTTCGTCAGAGTTAGCAGAGATTGAACCAACTTGCGCAATTTCTTTGCTAGTAGTACATGGTTTTGATTGTGTTTTTAAATCAGCAATCGCTGCAGCAACCGCTTTATCAATACCGCGTTTTAAATCCATTGGGTTCATACCGGCAGCCACAGATTTCATGCCTTCACGAATAATCGCTTGTGCTAAAACCGTCGCTGTTGTGGTGCCGTCACCAGCAACGTCAGAAGTTTTTGAAGCCACTTCTTTTACCATTTGCGCGCCCATGTTTTCAAACTTATCTTTTAGTTCGATTTCTTTAGCCACTGAAACACCATCTTTAGTGATGGTTGGTGCGCCATAAGAGCGCTCTAATACTACGTTGCGGCCTTTAGGACCGAGTGTTACTTTAACTGCGTTGGCAAGAATGTTCACGCCGTTAGTCATTTTTTGGCGAACTTCGTCGCCGAATCTTACGTCTTTAGCTGCCATAATTTAAATCTCCTAATTTCTTAATTTCAAATGATTATTCAACAATCGCCATGATGTCTTCTTCGCGCATCACTAATAACTCTTCGCCATCCACTTTTACGGTTTGGCCAGCGTATTTGCCGAACAACACTTTATCGCCGACTTTAACGTCTAAAGCGATGACTTTACCGCTGTCATCACGCTTACCTGAACCAATAGCCTGAATAACGCCTTGGTCTGGTTTTTCTGTGGCAGAATCTGGAATCACAATGCCTGAGGCGGTTGTACGTTCTTCTTCTGAGCGTTTAACAATCACGCGGTCGTGTAAAGGACGAATTTTCATACGGTTTCTCCTGATAAGGTTTACTATAAAATGTGCATCTAAAATTAAAATTGCATGGGCAATACGGCATTTTAGCACTCGCATGCCTTGATTGCTAACTGGGGATTGTTTTAGGTGTTTTCAAGAGCTTTAAGCTTAAAAAGAGCTTTAAGTTTAAAAATATATTGTTTCAATATGAGATGCGGATATGGAATATACAAAATTAGGCAATACGGAACTGAATGTCTCTAAAATTTGTTTGGGCACCATGACTTATGGCGACCAAAATACAGAGCCTGAAGCACACGAACAGCTAGATTATGCAATCGCACACGGGATTAACTTTATTGATACTGCTGAAATGTATCCAGTACCGCCCAAAGCTGAAACCTATACGCGCACAGAAACCATGGTAGGTCATTGGCTTAAAAATCAACCACGCGATCAGATTATTTTGGGTGGAAAAGTGGCTGGCCCTCGCCGTGGAATGGATTGGATACGCGGCGGACCACCCTCGCTTGACCGTGCCAATATCCGTAGTGCCATTGAAGGTTCACTCAAACGATTACAAACAGATTATATCGATGTCTATCAATTGCATTGGCCAGAGCGCAATGTGCCGATGTTTGGGCAATATCAGTTTGACCCTGCGGGTGAGTTTGAGTCTGGTGTTTACCAGCAAGGTGAAGCCAAAGCCTGGGTCTCTATTCATAATCAATTGGAAACCCTTGCTGAACTGATTGGCGAAGGTAAAGTGCGCTATATAGGTTTGTCTAACGAGCAACCTTGGGGTGTGATGGAGTTCGTGCGGATTGCCAATGAATACAATTTACCGTGCGTAGCCACTGTGCAAAACTGCTACAACTTAATCAATCGAGGCATGGAGTTCGGCATGTCTGAAGTGTTGTACCGCGAAAATGTAAGCTTGCTTGCATATTCGCCGCTGGCTTTTGGGCATTTAACCGCAAAATATATTGATAATGCAGATGCAAAGGGTCGTGTCACCCTGTTTTTAGGCTATGCTCAACGCTACAAAAAGCCGAATGTTTTCCCTGCCTGCGCGGCTTATGCCAAGCTGGCTAGAGCACATGGTTTAACGCCTACGCAATTGGCGCTGAGTTTTGTTTACCATCGCTGGTTTGTCGCTAGCACTATTATTGGCGCCACAAATATGATGCAATTAAAAGAAAATATCGACGCATGGCATACCAAATTATCATTAGACGTGATGCAGGAAATTGAGCATTTACATCTGACGATGATGAACCCAGCGCCTTAATGACGTAAAATACTGTAAAAATTTAAACGGTCAAAAAAAAGAAAGCAACTATGAGCAATTTACCTAAATGTCCCCAATGCAATTCTGAATATACCTATGAAGACGGCAATATGTACATTTGCCCTGAGTGTGCGCATGAGTGGAGCCAAGATGCTGTCGCAGCAAATTCAGAGGACGCTAAAGTAGTCCGTGATGCAAACGGCAATGTACTGCAAGATGGTGACACCATCACTGTGATTAAAGACCTTAAAGTGAAGGGGTCTTCATTGGTAGTTAAGGTAGGCACTAAAGTCAAAAACATCCGCCTTGTAGATGGTGACCACGATATTGATTGCAAAATTGACGGTATTGGCGCCATGAAGTTGAAGTCTGAGTTTGTTAAAAAGGTTTAAAAACCAGATTTAGCCGCAGATGAACGCGGATAAAGTATTTTTAGAAAAGTTACTGCCGTTTATCAAAAAACATTACCGGCTGAGGCTGCGCCATTTTCAACACCGGCTTACGGATTTTTCCCATCACATGCATTTCGCAAGGTTTGCAGTCAAACTTTAGTGTGAATCTATCATTGCCGTTAATCAGTGTCATCGGCTCAGCGGTCACCGTGCCTTGCACGCCAATCACGCCTTTAGCTTCTTTGGGGCACAGGCCGTGGCTAAAGCGTAGGCAGTGCTTGGTAATCATCAGCGGCACTTCGTCTAACTCTTTATTGGCTTCATAAGCGGCAGCAATGAGCTTGACGCCATGTTTTTCATAAAAAGCGCGGGCTTTTTTGTTGTAGACATTGGCAAGATAGCTTAAGGTGTCTTCAGGATAAATTGCAGGGGGTTCTGTGGCGGCGCGGTGCGGCGGGCGTTGGTAGCTCAGGGTGCGTGTCTGCATGAGCTGTTCAATAGCGTCGCGCCTTAAGCCATTGATGATTGAAGCGGGTACAAACCACATTTGTGAAGTTTCTAGTTTGATCGCTTCAGTAATAAAGTCAGTGCCGCCTAATTTGTTTAGATTCTCACGCAGGCTACTTTCTGCTTTTTCAAGGTTCTGCGCTGTTTGTTTTTCAGCGGCACTATGTGCGATGGCACTAAACCCAGCTTCATCCAGTACCATTAGTGCAAAGCCATCGCGCGTTTCAGATAAAGTCATGTTCACTGGTATTTTGCGTTGCGCTGAATCTTTCTCCAGTAAGCGCATAAAAGCGTGGTCGCGATTACGGTAAACGTCCATGCCACGGCGAATATCTGTTGGCATTTCATTAGGGTAAAGTTTTTTGCCATCCACGGTATTCACGCGCAAGCCAACTAGTGTCTTATGCACATCAAAAAAGCACACGCCATCGCCGTTGTGTAGCTGTACATCGGTGTCAACCTCAAAAAAATCTTTGCCCACTTTTGATACTTTACCCAGCGCCTCACCCGAAAATTTAGGCGTATCAAACGCACCAATATCCGCTTGGCGACCATTCACAAAATAGTCTGTCGCGCTACGGTTAAAGGTTTTTTCGGGTTGCGGGTTAAAGGTGTAGGTGCATTTCCCCTGCGATGATTTTGCAAGCTCTGGCCTATCATGCAAAATTTCATCTAATAATTGCCGATAATGCGCGGTGGCATTTTTGACATACGGTAAATCTTTGTAGCGTCCCTCAATTTTAAATGAGCTAACACCAGCATCAATCAAGGCGCGTAAGTTGGTGCTTTGATCGTTATCTTTCATCGATAAAAAGTGTTTATCTTTGCCGATAATGCGACCTTTTTGGTCTTCTAAGGTAAAAGGCAAGCGGCACTCTTGCGAGCATTCGCCACGATTGGCACTGCGGCCAGTGTGTGCATGGCTAATAAAACATTGCCCGCTAAACGCCACGCATAAAGCACCGTGAATAAAATACTCCAGGTTGCAAGTCGTTGCGGCTGAAATTTTTTGTATGCTGTGTAAATCCAACTCGCGTGCCAACACTATTTGTGAAAATCCTACTTGATCTAAAAACACGGCTTTTTCAACCGTGCGAATATCCGTTTGCGTACTGGCATGCAACTGAATCGGTGGCAAATCCATTTCCAGCAAACCCATATCCTGCACAATCAGCGCATCCACCCCAGCATCGTAAAGTTGATACACTAATTTACGCGCACCTTCTAATTCGTTATCATGAAAAATCGTATTCAGCGCAACAAAAATCTCCGCATGGTAACGATGCGCATGCTTCACCAATCGCATAATATCTTCTAACGTATTTGGCGCTTTTGCGCGAGCCCCAAACGCTGGCCCACCAATATACACGGCATCCGCCCCATGATTGATCGCCTCAATGCCAAAATCTGCATTTTTGGCGGGGGCGAGAAGTTCGAGGTGGTGACGGGTTTTTTGCATGGAATGTTAGCAATGTTGGTTGAGGTTGAATTTTAGACCAAACAAAAGCATATGACGACATTTGATTTATGAGTGTATGAAAAACATCGTACAATTCAGTCATGAGTAATCAAAACCTTTTAAGTCGTAGTTTGCAATCTGTTTGGCACCCTTGTACGCAGATGAAGCAGCACGAGACTTTTCCACTTGTTCCTATTGCGCGTGGTGATGGCGTTTGGCTTTATGATGCTGAAGGCAAGCGTTATTTAGATGCGGTAAGTTCGTGGTGGGTGAATTTATTTGGGCATAACAATCTGCGTATTAAAGATGCAATCAAGCAACAGATGGATATGCTGGAGCATGTGATGCTGGCAGGTTTTACGCATGAACCTGTGGTGGAGCTGTCTGAAAAGCTATCTAAACTCACGGGTTTGGGTCATGCATTTTACGCGAGTGATGGTGCGAGCGCGACGGAAATTGCACTTAAGATGAGTTTTCATTATTGGCGAAATAGCGGTAAAAGTAATAAAATTAAGTTTATCAGCCTGCAAAATAGTTACCATGGTGAAACTTTAGGCGCACTCAGCGTGACCGATGTGGCCATTTTTAAAGATACTTATGCGCCGCTGTTAATGCAGTCTGCACAAATGCCTAGCCCGGATTTTAGGTTGAGCGAGGCGGGAGAGAGTGCAGAGGATTATGCATTGCGTTGTGCGGAGGCTTTGGAATTTTATGTGAGTGAACATCATCACGAATTAGCCGCGTTTATTATCGAGCCGTTAGTGCAATGTGCGGCGGGTATGGGCATGTATCACCCTGTATATTTGCGCCGCGCAAGAGAGATTTGTACGCAGTATGAGGTGCATCTGATTGCGGATGAAATTGCGGTGGGGTTTGGGCGTACGGGGGCGATGTTTGCGTGTGAGAAAGCTGATTTACCCTTCGACCACTTCGGCAAGCTCAGGGAGCACGGTGCAACTAAAGTCAGTGATATTGCCGACTTTATTTGTCTTTCCAAAGGTATCACAGGCGGCTATTTGCCTTTATCAGCCGTGCTAACTACCGATAAAGTTTACCAGGCTTTTTATGATGATAGCACCGCAAAAGGCTTTTTGCATAGCCACAGCTACACAGGTAACCCGCTGGCATGTAGTGCGGCATTGGCAACGTTAGCGATTTTTGAATCAGATAATAGTTTGCAAAAAAATCTTGAAAAGTCAGCTTTTATTGTGAATAAGATGCAAGCGCTCACTAACCTTCCGATTAAACATTTGCGCCATCAAGGCATGATATTCGCCTTTGATGCGGTGACACAAAATGCTCAGTTTTCAAAGCTTAGTTACCAGGCTGCATTGCAGCGAGGTTTGTTGCTGCGACCCATCGGCAACACTATTTATTTTATGCCGCCTTATACCATTACCGAGGATGAAATAGCGTTTATGATCAGTGCCACTTATGACGTGGTAAAGGCGACACAATGAGAAGGCTGTTTGTCTTTTTAAGCTTGATGTTGGCTTGTGCGCACGCCCATGCAGAGCTGCCCGCTAGCGTGGTAGAAGCGCTTAAAAATGCTGGTATTCCTCAACAGAGCGTTGCCGTGTATGTGCAAGCCGTTGCCAGTGATAGTCCGCTAGTACGTCATAACGCGGATAAAAGTTTAAACCCGGCCTCGGTGATGAAATTGGTGACCACTAACGCCGCCTTGGAGTTGCTGACACCTACTTACCGCTGGAAAACTGAAGTTTACAAAAATGGCAACGTGACTAACGGTGTATTAAACGGTGACTTAATCATCAAAGGTTATGGCGACCCCAGTTTTAAGGCGCAAGAGTTTTGGCGGCTGTTGATGAGTTTACAACAAGCGGGGGTTAATCAAATCAAGGGTGATTTGATTATTGATAAAAGTGTTTTTGAAAAAAATGTAGGCGGTAACCATCCGTTTGATGATGAAACCTGGCGTGCTTATAATGCAACGCCTAGTGCTTTTTTGGTCAATGGCCGCAGTACCAGTTTTAAGTTTACGGCTGATGAAGGCGGCGTCAATATCGCCCAGGAATTTGAACTGCCAGAATTGCAAATTATCAACAATATGACGCTTAAGCAAAGTGCCTGTAGCGCATGGCGTAACGACATGCGTTATCTTGTGAATGCTTTTGATAATAAGACGACAGTGACATTTAGCGGTAGTTATGCACCTGACTGTGGTGAAAAATACTTGGAACTGAGTGTTTTTGATGATGAAAAGTATGCTTTTTATACGTTTAAAAAACTATGGCGAGAGCTGGGCGGAAAATTCAATGGTGCACTTAAAATTCAAGCAACACCAAGCACGGCCATTAAAGTGATTGAGCAAGTGTCTGACCCCTTAGGCTACGTGGTGCGCGACATCAATAAGTGGAGTAACAATTTAATGGCACGGCAATTGTTGTTAACAATGGCTGTGGAAGGTAGCGGCACGCCTGCAACCGAGGCTAGAGGGAGTGAGGCTGTTAGAAGTTGGCTGGCAAGCAAAGGTTTGCGGTTTGATGAACTGGTGATTGAAAATGGTTCAGGGTTGTCACGGTTAGAGCGTATTAGCGCAGAGCACTTGGGGCAAATGTTGGTGAGCGCTTACCATGGCGCTGTGATGCCAGAACTCATGGCCTCCATGCCTATACTCTCAAAAGATGGTACGGTGATTGGGCGCTTAAAAGATAGCCTGTCGAATGGGCGAGTACATTTAAAAACCGGTTCACTCAATGGTGTAAATGCTATTGCGGGCTATGTGTTGGATGCGAATGGTCATCGCCATGTATTAGTGATGATGGTTAATCATGTAAAGGCCGCGGCAAGTAAAAATGCGCAGGATGCGTTAATTGAGTGGGTACATCAGCAGCCCTAATCGCTTGCATTTTACTCATTTTGAGTTGTTTTACAGTATCATTACGCCTAAGCTTATTTAACTTGGACACTAACGAAAATGAAATTACTAAGTACATTATTAGCAGGCATTTGTGTATTGGGTTTAAGTGCATGTCAGGCTGAATCGAATAAAGCAAATACCAATCAATCAACAGCAAAGGATGCAACAGCAATGACTGAAAAAATTACAGAACTGAAAAAAATTGACACACAAGTAGGTACAGGCCGTGAGGCAGAGCCGGGTTTTAACGTCACGGTACATTATACAGGCTGGCTTTATGACGCATCAGCAGAAGGTAGTAAAGGTAAAAAGTTTGATAGCAGCCTAGACCGTAATCAACCTTTTGTTTTCTTTTTAGGTGGTGGTCAAGTGATTCAGGGTTGGGATGAAGGTTTTGCGGGCATGAAAATTGGCGGTAAACGTACGTTGATTATTCCTTCAGAAATGGGCTACGGCGCACGTGGTGCAGGTGGGGCGATTCCACCGAATGCTGACTTGATTTTTGATGTGGAATTATTAGGCGTTAAATAAAAATGCAATTTTGCGAGCATCTACTTCGTAGATTGCCTGCTGAAACCACTACGTCATCATACGGCGTTGCTCACAAAAAATAATGCCTTACATATTATATTGTATGCTGCGGCCTTATTTTTTGTTCTCGCCTTGTCTGATTTAGAAAATTACATTTTTGGGAGAAGTTAATTGAAAGTTAGTGTTAAATGGATTGATGGTGTCAGTTTTGTCGGAGAGTCTGAAACTGGTCACGCTGTTGTGTTGGATGGCGCCCCTGAGAATGGTGGGCGCAATATCGGCATGCGTCCAATGGAAATGTTATTGATTGGCATGGGCGGGTGTACTTCGTTTGATGTGGTGGCTATCCTTAAAAAAGCACGCCAGCCTATCGTGGATTGCGTAGCAGAAATTGATGCAACACGTGCGGATGAAATCCCTAAAGTGTTTACCAAAATTCACGTACATTTTGTGGTAACGGGAGACAACTTGAATGCCGTGCAAGTTGAGCGTGCAATCAAGTTGTCTGCGGAGAAATATTGCTCTGCCTCCATTATGCTAAGTAAAAGTGTGGAAATTACATACGATTTTGAAATAAAACCTTTCACAACAGCAGATTAAGTAAGATAAGGGCACTTTTTAAATTAGCTGTAAAAAAATCGAGGGGGATAATAGTTTATCCCCCTCGATTTTTATTTAAACTCAGCGTAAATAAAAAGTTACTCTTTAGTTTCAAATACCTTCACTGAAAGCGGTTGCTCATCTTCTAAAATGTTGAGCAATCTGTCCACATTAGGATGCTTGCCTGTGCAGTTTTCAGCGTCTTCAGTATGTTCAGCATAAAGGCTTAAGCCTTCAACCGCGGCATCTAAGGAAATTTCACCATACATGCGTGCTAGGTGATAATAAACTTTTATAGAGCCTTGGCTGCCTGGTTTATTTTCAATTACCCCTGCAGAGCTACCATCTTTGTTGTAAAGCTCAATGCGTGCTACGTGCGAGGCATCGTCTAATGTTTGTAATACATCGCTAAATTTTTGCATGAATAGGGTGCCTTTTATCTAGAAATAATAGGTAGCTAGAAATAATAAGTGGAAGTTGTCATGAGTTTGGATGCTTGCTTCATGCAAAATTTAATGGGTGCGGGTAATTCTGCCGCGCCATATTGTTTTGCATCATGCGCATGTTTGGCTTCATCGATCTGCATTTGCTCAATGATCTTGCGCGATTTATTGTCAGATTCTGGTAATTGATCGAGGTGGCTGGCTAAATGTGCGCCTACTTGCTTCTCGGTTTCTTCTAAAAAGCCCAAGCTCCATTTGTCGCCCAATGCGCCCGCTATTGTACCTAATGCAAATGAGCCGGCATAAAATAACGGGTTCAGCACACTGGTACGACCACCAAGCTGATGAATTCGTGTTTCACACCATGCGAGATGTTCTGTTTCTTCACGCGCCGCTTGTTGCATGGCGCGGCTTGTTGCCACATCGCGTGCTGTAAGCGCCTGACCGCTATACAAAGCCTGTGCACAAACTTCACCCGTATGGTTGATGCGCATAAGCGCACTTGCATGTTTCTTCTCAGGCGCGGTTAATGCCGCTTCCGCAACTCCAGCATCAGGATGCGCTCTTTGGCTATGCGGTTTTGCGAGCAATGTGCGCAAACCCGTGTCGAATTCTGTGATGAGTCGATCTAAAGTAAATAGGCTTTTCATAGTTGTATTTTACGCTTAAATAGGATCAGAAAATCCCATTTGTTTGGCAATAATGAGTATCGGGTGCATGACGTTAACGTCCAAATTTTCTTCACGCAGGCCTTTAGCGATGTGCAAGCTGCAACCAATGTTAGAGGTGGCAAGGATGGCAACATGATGCGTCCTGATGGCGTTTAATTTGTCATTACGTAGATTATTTGCCATGTCCTGCTGTGTGATGACATAAGCGCCAGCACCACCGCAGCATTGGCTATTGCCAGGTAATGCCTGGATATCGGCATCAGGGATTTTTTTAAGCAAATCGTAAACGGCTTGTGGGGTTTGTAGCACATTGCGCAAAGTACAAGGGTCTTGCACGTAAATTTTTTCTTTTAATGCCATAATCTGCGCGCCTGACCAATCACACGACATTAAAAATGCGCTAATGTCTTGTACATTGTGCTGTGGCAAGTAATCTTTTAGGCCTGCGCCACAACCGCTTGCCGTGGTAAGTATGGGCATACTCTCTGCAAAACTTGCTGCATTGTGGGCGACTAACTTCGTAGCCTCCACACTGTCGCCGGCTTGCCGTGCAATGCTGCCGCAGCAAGTTTGGCGGCGCGGAACGTGTACATTAAACCCCAGTTTATTTAATACATAAATACTGGCTGTGAGTGTTTGGTTATCGAGCGTGTTGCTGGCGCAGCCTAAAAATAAACTTACAGCGCCTTTATGCTCAGTTGTTGCTGGGTAAAATGGCTTCCATGCAATTGGCTTGCCAATAATCGGCAGGTGTTTCGCGGCTGGTAGCAAACGTTGTAGCAAGCGGTTCAGTTTTAAGCGCTGTATCAGCCAAAGCGGCCAAGCCAGCAAGTTTGCTAAATAACGATGGCGAATGAATGGCTTGGCAATCGTCATCCAAACACTTTTTTTCTGAATATACAGGGCGCGTGAGGTGTCAACTATGGCACCATAATTGACGCTATTAGGGCACGCTGATTCGCAGCTGCGGCAACTTAAGCATAAATTGATATGTTCTTTAAAACGGTCATTGTTGGGCAAAATATTTTGTGCGACAGCCCGCATGATTTGTATGCGGCCACGTGGAGAGTCTGCTTCAGATCCAGTTTTTCTATAGGTAGGGCAATGCGGAAGACATAAGCCGCAAGCTACGCAACGATCAGCCTCTATAATCAATTCTTTTACGGACAAAGTCATAGCATAATTATAACGGTTCAATCATTTCAATGGCTGAAAATGGCATAACTTAAGCCATAAAAAAAGCCGCCTTGATTCAAGGCGGCTTTAGCTGACTGAGCTAATTGAGCTTAATTAGTTTTTGCAGCCTCAACTTTAAGGGCTTCAGATTGGACGACAGGCAAACCTTTGAGCAAGTTCATTGCTTGCGTAAACTGAAGATCATCCTTGCTTGCTGGCTCAATGGGGGCTGTAGGTTCAGCAAATTTTTTCTCATTCAATTTTTCTTTGGCTGCATCTTTAGTACCGTTATTCTCATTAGTAGGTTTTACGGGCACATTCGCCGTTGCCTCTTTAGGGTTAGAGAGGTGGCGAGTTAAATCAGCCTCATGGATGTTGTTAGATTGATCTGTACCATCTTCTACAATATAGTCTGGAACGATGCCTTTAGCTTGAATTGAGCGGCCTTTTGGTGTGAAATAACGCGCGGTGGTAAGCTTGATTGCCGCGCCGTTATTCATTGGCATAATGGTTTGCACTGAGCCTTTACCAAAACTTTGTGTGCCTAAAACAGCGGCACGTTTGTGGTCTTGCAATGCGCCTGCGACGATTTCAGAAGCCGAAGCTGAACCAGTATTGATGAGCACTACCATCGGCACAGTTTTTATGTCTGCAGGTAAATCACGAATGTAGTCATTCGCTGCCCCGCCGCGAACGTAGTTTTCAGGCACTGCGGTGAGTTGCATTTTAGAGTCTGGTGCGCGACCTTCTGTGTAAACCACCAGCTCGCCTTTAGGTAAAAATGCTGCTGATACACCGACAGCGCCATTAAGTAAACCACCTGGGTCATTACGCAGATCTAAAACAAAACCTTTGAAAGGGCCTTTATTTTCATCATGCATGGTTTTAATGGCTTTTGCGAGGTCTTCACCAGTGCGTTCTTGGAACTGCGTGACACGTACATAGGCATAACCAGGCTCAGTGAGTTTGTATTTCACACTTTTGGTTTTAATGATGGCACGGGTGAGCGTGAATTTAAGCGGTTTGCTTTCAGTTTTACGAATCACAGTTAATTCAATTTTTGTGTCTGGTTTGCCGCGCATGCGTTTCACGGCATCATTTAGCGTCATGCCTTTAACCGGCGTTTCATCAAGCTTCACAATGAGGTCACCGCTTTTTAAACCAGCCGCGTAAGCAGGGGAGTCTTCGATCGGTGAAACTACTTTTACCAAGCCGTCCTCCATACCCACTTCAATACCTAAGCCACCAAACTCACCTTGCGTAGAAGCTTGCATGTCTTTGAAGGCGTCGGCATCCATGTAAGTGGAATGTGGGTCCAAGCCTGTTAGCATGCCACTGATGGCTTCAGAAATCAGCTTTTTATCTTCTACAGGCTCGACATAATCACTTTTAATTTTGCCGAATACTTCGGCAAATGCACGTAGGTCATCAAGTGGCAATTGTGGCTTGGTCATCTTTTCTGCAACAGCAGAATAAGTTAAGCTCAACATAAGGCCAAGCAGCAGGCCGGAGCCTACAAGGCTGATTTTTGTAAAACGATGATTTTTATTCTGTACTTGCATGTATTATTCCCACGTAGATTACTTATTTTAGGTAGATAAGCTTAGCCTGAAGTAAGAGTTCATTGCTATTATTTAGTTGCAAACTTAAGCAATATTTATTCACTATTACACATATTAAACTATATCTGTCAGGACATACAAATTGAGTCAATATATCGTTGAAATTACTTATTGCACACAATGTCGTTGGCTTCTACGCGCAGCTTGGTTAGCGCAGGAGCTGCTCACAACTTTTGAGCAAGATTTAACCAGTGTGGCATTAAAGCCAGGCAATGGCGGCGTTTTTGATATTACACTGAATCAGCAGTTAATTTTTTCACGCAAAGAAGCGGGGCGATTTCCTGAAGCTAAAGAGGTGAAGCAGCTGGTGCGTGATTACATCGACCCAAACCGTGATTTGGGTCATAGCGATAGGCCTAAAATTTAGTGACGTTGGTAAGCATAGGGTTATGGCGTGCTAGCTGAGTCTATGCGTTGCGCGCCATTAAAACGTTGTGTCCAATAGCTGGTTTGCATATCTTCTACGCGCACACCACCGCCGCTACTGGGAGAGTGGATAAAGCGATTATTCCCTAAGTAAATGCCTACATGAGAAAAAGCAGATTTTAGCGTATTGAAAAATACTAAATCACCAGGCTTTAATTCGTTTTTTTGAACGGATTTTCCTAGCTGGCTAATGGCGCGCGCACTATGTGGCAGCGATAAATTAGCGGTTTGTTGATACACATAACGCACAAAACCACTGCAATCAAAACCCGTTTCTGGTGAATTGCCACCATATTTGTAGCGAATACCCGTTAAGCTTAATGCGTTGACTAAAACCTCGCGCGCACGTTCTGGCCAGTGCTCCTCAGCTTCAGCATTCAACGGCGTTCGCATCGAAATTTCAGTTTGTATGCGGATGCTTTCAGGCGCTGGCTCAATAGCAGCGCAGGATGCGCTGGTTAAAGCCAGCAAAATGCAAAGCAAATATTGAGTTTTTATTAAATTCATGTCTGCCTGATTATATTAAATTAAGTTGAAATTGCAAATGGTTAAATAAAAGTCGTGGGATAATCTAGCGCTTATGAGCGAACCAATAAACAATCAAGCCAATAATCCAGCCGAAAATCTAGCTATTCATCAAGTGTTTGAGAAAGACGGCATTCTAGCGACGCATATTGCTGGCTACCATGCGCGTACCCAGCAGTTGGAAATGGCGCTAGCGATAGCCGATGCTATTGAACATAATACGCAATTGGTCGCCGAAGCGGGCACTGGCACGGGCAAGACCTTTGCTTACTTAGTCCCCGCGCTGCTGACAGGTGGCAAGGTGATTATTTCTACGGGTACAAAAAATTTACAGGACCAGCTTTACAATCGTGATTTGCCCAATGTAAGAGAGGCGCTCAAAGTGCCTGTGACGGTGGCAATGTTGAAAGGCCGTTCCAACTATGTGTGCCATTATCATTTAGAGCGTGCTGCCAGTGAAGGCCGATTTGCCTCGCGCGATGATGCGCAATATGTGCATATCATTAAGAATTTTGCAGAAAATAGCAAAACGGGCGACAAAAGCGAACTCAATACCGTGCCAGAAAACGCCACTATTTGGGCAAACGTGACCTCAACCCGTGATAATTGCTTAGGTGGCGATTGCAACTTTTATAAAGAGTGTTTTGTAATGGAAGCGCGTAAGCAGGCGCTGGCGGCTGACGTGGTGGTGGTGAATCATCATCTGTTTTTTGCTGATGTGATGTTGCGCGATGAAGGTGTAGCCGAGTTGCTGCCCAGCGCTAACACTGTCATTTTTGATGAAGCGCATCAACTACCGGAAGTTGCAGGCTTATTCTTTGGTGAAGATGTTTCAACTAGCCAATTGATAGAATTAGCGCGAGATTGCACCGCCGCACATTTAAGTTTTGCCAAAGATTGCGTGGCGTTAGGTGAAGCGATTCCAGTGTTAGAAAAAGCCTGTAAAGATTTCAGGTTGATTTTTGCCTATGAAGGCTCGCGCATGCCGGTGCTAAAAGCGCTGGCTTTAAAGGGGTTTCAAAACGCGTTTGATCACATGCAAAGCCAATTGCAAGCTTTAGCAAAGGTGTTAGAAACACAAGCCGCACGCGACCCCTTACTAGAAAAATGTTGGCAACGCAGTATGGCGCTGCATGATTTGTTAAGTCGCTGGCAATCTGCCGAAAATAATAATCTGGTGCGCTGGGTGGAAGTCTTCACCCAATCTGTGCAGCTACATGCCACGCCACTCAGTGTGGCCGAAGGCTTTGGCAGGCAACTCAATGCACAACCACGCGCATGGATATTTACCTCAGCCACCCTCGCGGTAAAAAATGACTTTAGCCATTATTTAGGGCAAATGGGCTTAACTGCTGCGACTACAGCGTCATGGCAAAGCCCGTTCAATTATCAAGAGCAGGCACTGTTTTATGTGCCGCCCGACATGCCGGACCCCAATAGTCCGTCATATACCACGTGTGTG
>Ga0156104_130_pt2 | contig 35506 bp, 36 predicted proteins | sample RifCSPlowO2_02_FD_107757 | JGI IMG/M metagenome (GOLD analysis project Ga0156104, IMG submission 107757) | Methylotenera sp. RIFCSPLOWO2_02_FULL_45_14 | reverse complement strand
CGCGCGCGATTGCGGTCGGTTTGTAAATAGCGATCAAATAACATGGCTACTGCGCGTACAAAAAACCAGCCAAAGTCTGTGACTTGCAAGCCTGCGTCTTCTAGCACGACCATGCCTGTGCCTTCCAGTTCTTTGAGGGCTTCCAGCTCTGATGCGAAGTAGCTTTTAAAATCAATCATGTAGGCAAGCTCAATGGATTCATACTGCAATGAACCTTGGCACATAATCGCCATAATTACCGCGCGGCGTACTAAATCATCGCGCGATAGCGCTAAACCACGCACCACCGGAAAGCGGCCTTGGTTGAGAAGGTCGTAATATTCTTCTAGTGTTTTAGCATTTTGGCTGTAGGTTGCGCCCACGCGACCAATGGCGGAAACGCCTAAGCTGATTAAATCGCAATCCGGCTGCGTGCTGTAACCCTGAAAGTTGCGGTGTAGCCTGCCTTGGCGCTTGGCAATGGCTAAAGCATCAGTAGGTAACGCGAAGTGATCCATTCCAACATACACGTAGCCAGCATCAAGAAACGTTTTGATTGCATTAGATAACATGGCGATTTTTGCTGAGGCAGCGGGTAATTCGTAAGCATCTATACGGCGTTGTGGTTTGAAACGCTCAGGTAAATGTGCGTATGCGTACAGTGCAATTCTTTCTGGTTTTAATTCTACAATTTGCGCTAAGGTTTGTGCGAATGACTCAGGTGTTTGTTTGGGCAAGCCGTAAATTAAATCGACATTTACAGAGTCAAATTTCAAACGTCGCGCGGCTTCAACTAGCGAAAAAACTTGCTCTGCGGGCTGAATGCGATGCACCGCTTTTTGCACCTCCTCGTCAAAATCTTGTACACCAAAGCTTAAGCGGTTAAAGCCAAGCGATGCTAAATGCGCTAGACGATTTTCATCTACCGTGCGCGGATCCACTTCAATCGAGTATTCACCGTTTGGCTCTAATACAAAGCTGCGGCGTATCATTGCCATCAGCTCGCTTAATTCATCATCGCTAAAAAAAGTGGGAGAGCCGCCGCCTAAATGTAATTGCGAGATCGATTGTCCTGCACCTAAATGCTCAATATGCAGGTCAATTTCACGGCTAAGATAGCGTAAATATTCTGCACTGCGTTCGTGATGTTTGGTGACAATTTTATTGCAAGCGCAGAAGAAGCAAAGTGATTCACAAAAAGGAATATGCACGTAAATAGATAACGGCAAGGTCAAACCACCTACGCGACGTTGTGCTAATGTTTGTTTGTAGGCTTCCTCAGTAAAAGCCTCTACAAAGCGATCAGCCGTTGGATACGAGGTGTAGCGCGGGCCGGAAACATCAAATTTTTGCAAAGTTTCAGGGGTCAGCTCTGGCACGGCATTGTTTGATGTGGCAGGCTTCATTGCAGCTTCATCGGTAATCATTATGCTACTCCTAATTTAGGATGATACTGTGACAGTAATAAGTTAAATAGTCTTTGATACATATCAAGTGACAACAGGAGAACTATTATTTTTACCCCTAAATTCACGATTAACTAGCTACAAAGGCGTGAAAGCGGTATGCTTAATTTAATCGACTCCATTGGTAAAATATGCACTTTGTTACTACGCCAGAAGCCTTAAAAGCGGCTTGCTCAAATTGTAATCTCCGTGAGCTTTGCATGCCCGCTGGCTTTAGCGTTGACGAAATGAAAAGGGTTGATGAGGTGGTTGAAAAACGCCGCCGCATTAAGCAAGGCGAGTTACTGTTTAGTAGTGGAGAAACGTTTACTTCGCTTTATGCGATTCGTACAGGGTTTTTTAAAACTTGCGTTACCAGTGCAGATGGCCGTGAGCAAGTGACAGGTTTTCAAATGGCGGGTGAAATTATTGGCATGGATGGCATTGTGAGCGACCGCCATAATTGTAATGCGGTGGCGCTTGAAGACGCTGAAGTCTGTGAAATGCCGTTTGCCAGTGTAGAAGAACTTTCACGCGAGTTGCCTGGCTTACAGCGCCATGTGCATAAAATTATGAGCCGTGAAATTGTACGTGAAAATAGCGTGATGATGCTGTTAGGTAATATGCGTGCAGAAGAGCGCTTGGCGGCATTTTTGTTAAATCTAGTGCAACGCTTGCATGCACGCGGCTTGTCGCAGTCTGAGCTTGTGCTGAGAATGACACGTGAAGAAATCGGCAGTTATTTGGGCCTGAAGCTTGAAACAGTGAGTCGCGCTTTTTCAAAATTTAGTGAAGAAGGCATTATTGAAGTCAAGCAGCGCCATGTGAAAATAATCGCGCCAGAGGCGTTGAAAAAAATATTTAATCCGCAGACCTATTTTTAGTCAATTTTATTGTTGATTGAGACTGCTTTAGAAAAGCATTTGTCCACGAAACACACCAAAAATACGAACAAATCAAAAGGCTACTCGCTGAAAATTGAGCCTTGAGAGCAATGTATCATATAGATTTAATTTATTGATTTTTTCGTATTTTTGGTGTGTTTCGTGGATAGTACGAAGTTTTTAATACCATATGACTTTAAAAAATCACCTCACCATCACTGACCACAACCGAGATGTACTCGGCATGAAATACATTTATCCCGTGATTTCGCGCCGTGCTGGTGGTGTTTCAATCGGTATTAACTTAAATACTAACAATGCCTGTAATTGGCGTTGCATTTATTGCAATGTGCCTAATCTCACGCGTGGCACGCCCGCACCCATAGAGCTAGATATTTTAGAGCAAGAGTTACGTGCTTTGTTAACCGATGTGTTGCATGGCGATTTTATGCAACGTCATGTGCATGAAGAAGACCGTCAATTAAAAGACATCGCATTTTCAGGCAATGGTGAGCCTACAAGCGCTAAAGAGTTTCCACAAGTGATTGCCTTGGTAGAAAAAGTATTAGGTGATTTCAGCTTGCTAGGTAGCATTAAAGTACGGCTTATCACCAATGGTAGCCTGATGGATAAACCTTTAGTGCTCGAGAGCATTAAGCATCTAGCCAAGCTGAATGGTGAAGTTTGGTTCAAGGTGGACGCAGGCTCTAAGGAAGGCATTGCGCGTATTAACGATGTGACATTAAACCCGCAAAGCCATCTTCAACGTCTTAAAAACTGTGCCGAAGCCTGCCCAACATTTATACAAACGTGTATGTTTGCATTAGATGGGTTGCCGCCAAGTGAAGAAGATATTGTCGCTTATTTAGCTTTAATAGCGCAGGCGAAAGATGTGGTTCAAGGCGTGCATCTGTATGGATTAGCGCGACGCTCAGAGCAAGCAGAGGTGGATAGGTTGGCAAGGCTGCCAGCAGAGTGGCTTGAAGCCATGGCGCAACGTATCCGTGGTTTAGGACTTACTGTGCAGGTAAGTCCGTAGTGCTTTATTGCAGCATGATGCAAAATAGAGTTTTACGCTTTATTAAATTTAGTGATTGAGTAACACATCGCATTCTGCTGCATAAGCCACACCTTTGCTGACGCTACCGAGTAGAAAGTCTTCCACACCGTTTTTCTCATGTTTACCGATAACGATTAAGTCAGCATGTTGCGCTTTGGCATGATCACAGATACTTTCTGGTGGGTAGCCTGTTAGTATTTTTCTAGAGATGCCTTCACCTAGCGCTTGTTCAGTGATTATTTCGCTAAGTCGTTTGTCTGCATTAAGTAGGGCTTGGGTACGATATTGTTGTAATAAGGCTTCGTTCATGCCAGCTTTGTACATATGCGTTTCTTGGTTGGTATCAAAGATGAGCAAGCCTTCTATATGCGCTTGCGGTGCAATAGTGCGAGCGAGCGTGGCTACATTAGCCGCGCCTAATGAAAAGTTCACTGCCGCAATCACATGTTGATAGGCTGTTGCTGTTGCGTTTTTATTTTTAACAATCAATATCGGGCATTTTGAAACATGTAGTAAGCGTGACGATGTTGAACCCAGTAATTTTTCTAATAGGGAATGTTCGCCCTGTGCGCCCGTCACAATAAGTCCAGCGTTTACAGCGTTTGCATAGTCGGCAATTTCTGTATGCGCGCGCCCAATTCTGGTGGCGGCATGTATCGTGATGCTAAATTGCTCACGTAGTTTACAAGCTAGCGTATCAAGCTGGGTTTTAATCACCTCTTGTTGCGCTTGTTGGTAGTGCGTTTGAAAGCTAAAAGAGAGTTCTGAGCCTACATACAAATCCAGTGGGTGTACTACATGAATAAGATGCAACTCCGTTCCTTGCTGCTGGCTAATCAAAGCAGCGCGTTGCACGGCTAAATCCGCCTCCGCAGAAAAGTCGGTACCTACAACTACATGGGTGATGGGCTGCATAGCTTTCTCCTTAAATATTTTTTTAATCACTTAAGCTTCATTTTGCGGTGTTTTACTGTGCATCAGCAACTCCATAAAATCTCCTGGTACCGGAAATATGATAGTGTTGGTTTTGTCGCCAGCGATACCACTCAAGGTTTGCAAGTAGCGTAGCTGCATCGCTTGCGGCTTGCGCGCGAGAATTTCCGCCGCAGCCAGCAGTTTTTCCGAAGCCTGAAATTCGCCTTCAGCATGAATGACCTTGGCGCGCCGTTCACGCTCCGCCTGCTTGGTAATGGCACGCACCATCGATTCATCAATATCCACATGCTTGATTTCAACATTGGATACCTTGATGCCCCAAGCGTCGGTTTGGGCATCAAGCACCTGCTGGATATCGAGATTGAGCGTTTCGCCAGCATCTCGTTCAATTCTAATTGTAGCTCCATAGTGGTATTGCATCACTACGTGCTAACACGTGTAGTAAGCACTGTAAGGACTAATCTATAATTAAAAAAACGGGCTTTGGATTACGCAGGTGTTTCATGGCCCATTAAATGACGGGAACGAAAAGTGTGATATTAACCATACCTAATTTGCAAACTACCGTAATTGAAGGAGTAACAATGAAATACTATGTGCTAGGCATATCTTTATTCTTCTTGGCGGGCTGTTCTACACAAGGGAGTGTCTCCTCCGCGCCAAAAAGCACAGCCGTCACTCAGAAAGTTCAGACCTGCATTGCTTGTCACGGCGCCGACGGAAAAAGCGGCAAAGTTGGCGTACCTCCTCTTGGTGGTCGGTCTTACGAAGAGTTGGTGAAAGCGATGCAAAATGTACGTGATTCTTATTCTCCCCAACCATTACTTGGACACACCTTGAGTGATGAGGATATCAGCGACATTGCTACTTACTTCTCTAGCTTCAAATGATTATTCTGCAGTGGCATAGGTAAAAAGCACTTAACCTATGCCGCTGCAAAGGTCAGCTATTTTGGATGCGGTATAACCAGTCTCGCCGCATTAGCCATTTTTCGATCTCTACTGCAATAAATACAACACTCGATAAGGCAATACAAACAATCAGTTCGTTCACGCTCAGTGGTTCAGTTTTGAATATAGCGTTAAATGCTGGCACGTAGATGGTGGCCATTTGTAGCAAGAATGTCATGATGACCGCCGCTGCCAATGGAAGATTAGACAAAGTTCCTATGCTAAACAGCGATTCTTTTTCTGAGCGAATAGCCATCACGTGCGCTAACTGTGAAAGCGTTAGTACGGTAAATGCCATGGTTTGCCAGTGTGAAGATCCTGTGTGGTAAGCCCAAGCCTGCGTGAATAAAGTAAGTCCAGCCATAAGCAGCCCGACCCATATCATGTGCTGCCACATGCCATGAGAAAACAGGCTTTCTTGGGGCGGGCGCGGCGGACGGCGCATCACGCCACGTTCGGCGGGTTCAGCTGTGAGTGCTAACGCAGGTAAACCGTCAGTGACTAGGTTGATCCACAAAATGTGGATAGGCAGCAATGGAATTGGTAAGCCCAAGAATGGTGCTAAAAATATAGTCCAGATTTCAGCAGAGTTAGTGGTTACCGCATAGCGGATAAATTTACGAATATTGTCATAAAGGCGGCGACCATAGCGCACGGCATGTACGATAGTGGCGAAATTATCATCCAATAACACCATGTGTGCTGCTTCGCGAGCCACGTCAGTGCCGCCTTTACCCATCGCTATACCAATGTCAGCGGCTCTTAGCGCTGGAGCATCGTTGACACCATCACCTGTCATGGCGACGATTTCACCTTTATCTTGCAGTGCACGCACGATTTTAATTTTCTGCGCTGGGTCAACGCGCGCGTAAACCCGTACTAGTTCAACTTCGGCTTCAAAGGTGCGGTCGTCCAAATTCGCTAACTCGGCGCCTGTCATTACTCTACCGTCACTGTCAGCCAATATACCAAGTTGGTAGGCTATAGCGCGTGCGGTAGCAGGATGGTCGCCTGTAATCATAACAGGGGTAATACCTGCAGATTTACATAAGGAAACCGCTTCTTTTGCTTCATGACGTGGTGGATCAATTAGCCCGGAAAAGCCGAGAAAAGTAAGGTCGCGTTCTAGCTCATCTGGCTGTTCGCTATTAGGCAGGGCATCCCAATGACGGTAAGCGAATGCCAATACGCGTAGCCCATTTGCCGCCATGGTTTCAGCCTGCTGCAACAATTCTGCTTGGTCTATGGCCTGTTCGCCACCTGATGCGAGCATACGCGTACATTGTGTTATCAATGTCTCTGGTGAGCCTTTGGTATAGGCAATAACACCATTCTCTTTGCGATGGAAAGTCGTCATGCGCTTGCGTTCAGAATCAAACGCTAACTCTTTTAATCTTGGCGCCTCTTTTTCGAGCGTAGCTTTGTCCCAGCCAGCCTCTTGAGCTGCCCGCAAAAGTGCCGCCTCGGTGGGTTCACCTTGTACGTGTCCATGACTATCAATGTGTGCGTCATTGCTCAATGCTAGTGAATTGAACAAGGTGAGCCAGGGTTCGCCCTTGTTTTCAATGAACGATTTCTCATCCTGTCCTGATTTATAAAGTTCACCATCTGCATATATGGCGGTTACATGCATTTTGTTTTGTGTCAGCGTGCCAGTTTTATCGGAGCAAATAAAAGTGACTGACCCTAATGTTTCTACTGCAGGTAAACGGCGGATCAAGGCATGTTGTTTGACCATTTTGTGCGCGCCCAGGGCGAGTGAAATGGTGACTACGGCGGGCAGTGCTTCTGGAATAGCCGCCACAGCCAAGCTAACCGCCGTCATGAACATCAGCAGCAGGGGTTCGCCACGCATAATACCAATCACAAACACCAGTACGCAAATTGCCAGTGCGGCTAATGCCAACCGTTTGCCAAAACCTGCCAAGCGTTTTTGTAACGGTGTTTTGCTGTCATCATCCTCGCCTAATAATGATGCGATCTTACCTAATTCACTGTGCATGCCCGTGGCAATCACCAAGCCACGCCCACGTCCATAGGTCACAATGGAGCCCTTATAAGCTAAGCAGGTTTTGTCCCCCAAGGGTGTATCGATCACAGAAAGCGGATGGATTTGTTTTTCTACCGCAACCGACTCACCTGTGAGTGCTGATTCATCTATCCTGAGTTGCGCCGCCTCGATGAGTCGAAAGTCGGCTGGTACCATATTGCCGGCTTCTAACAGCACTACATCCCCTGGCACTAATTCTGATGCGTTAACGGTTTCTACTTGACCGTCGCGCAGTACATGTGCACTAGCTTCAGACATACGCTTTAATGCCGCCATCGCGCGCTCTGCTCGATATTCCTGAATAAAACCGATTATCGTATTAAGAATTACAATCACAATAATGGCGATAGTGTCCTGCACATCGCCGACGATGCCAGAAATGACTGCCGCCCCAATGAGTACCAGTATCATGAAATCAGAAAATTGGTCGAGTAGCATGCGCCAAGGCGAACGACCGCGCTTTTCACGCAAGGCATTTAGTCCGTGGCGGGCTACACGTTCAGCCACTTGTGCGGTACTTAACCCGGTTTGGTGATTGGTCTCAAGTCGCAGCGCCACTTCGTCTGCTGACAGCGTGTGCCAGTGGTGGGTTTTAGTATCAGTCTGATTAACCATGTTGAAATAGAATCCATGTGTTGAGGATATAGAACAACAGCAAGCCTAGGCTGATCCAAGTGAGTTTTAACACCGCAGGCCGTTGCGGGCGGAAAATAAAACCAACGGTTACCAGTGCACTCATCATGACCGCAGTAAAAGCAGTAAGCGCGTGACTGCTATCTACACTGGCAAGCAACGGGCCTTTGGTGTAAAACAAGTCGTCTAACGCCAGAATAAGGATGTCAAATAAGTTGCTTCCCAACAAGTTGGCAATCGCCATGTCCAGTGCTCCGATGCGTAACGCCGAGATTGTGACAGCGACCTCTGGCGCAGAAGTGACTGCGGCTACCAGCAAGGTGCCGACAAAGCTTTGCCTCCATCCCATCAATATAGCAATGTCTTCCGCAACAAAAGGTAACCAGGAACCTGCTGCTATCACCGCCACCGCCGCTATTGAATAGCCGGTGAAGGCCTGACATAAAGTGATTCCAGGGTAGCGTTCAGCAGATGCCTCGGTATATTCATTCAGTGTGCGTTTCTCATAGCGATGAATGGACCGCATGGCAGCAATATAGAGCAATACAATCAACGGCGTATACAAACCCACATGCCCCAGTGCGGGGCTCATGCCTGCATGATCAAGAAGCAGGCTAAAACCAGCAAAAGCAATCAATAACGCACCTAATGCAGCGGATAAAATATGTCCCTGTGCGGCACGGCTGTACAGGGTTCCGCGCTGATAAAGTGCATCCAGCATGACGAGTATGGCGAGGTTGAATATGGTGCTGCCTAACACATCGCCAACCGCGATATTAGGCGCGTTGGCCACCGTGACGGCGGAAATGCCGGTTGCCAGTTCGGGTAAAGAGGTAGCCGTGGCCAGCAGGATAAGTCCGACCCAAGAGGCCGACATGCCGGTCTTTTCGGCGATGATGTCGCCGTAGCGGGAAAGATAGTAACCAGCAAAGCCGATGACGGCGAGGCAAAACAGAAGTTCCATCCACAGCATCATATTAAGCGCCTGCTTATATCCGTCACTAGTCGTGAAATCTCGGCCTCTTCATCAGTAGGGATGATTAAAACCGGTTTGGATGAAGTTGTACTTATCGTTGTTAAGTGTGCCTGATTTGCTTCTTGATTCAGGTTGAACCCCATAAAGGCCAGTTGCTCGCAAATTAGAGTTCGAACTTGCGCAGAATGCTCGCCGATACCGCCGGTAAATACCAGTGCATCAATGCCACCTGATTTTGCGGCATAAGCGCCAATTGCGCTGCGCACTTGGCGTGCAAAGTATTCCACCGCAAATTTGGCAGCCTTGCTACTGCTTTGCACCAGTAACGACATTTCGCTGCTTTCACCATCTGAAAGCGCTAATAAGCCCATTTGTTGATAAACTAGCGTGGACAGCTCGGTATCGTCATAGCGTTTCGCCAGCTCCAGCATCACACCAGGGTCAATATCGCCACTGCGGGTTGCCATCGGGATGCCGCCAGCGGGCGTGTAGCCCATGCTGGTATCTACCGAACGCATATTTTCGAGTAAGCATAGGCTGGCGCCACTGCCGAGATGCGCAATAACAATACGTCCTTGTGCAGTCGCGCCAAGGTGTTTTGGTAGCTGTTGTGCAACATGGGAGTAATTGATGCCGTGGAAGCCGTAACGACGTAGTTTGAGCGTCTGCGGAATTGGCAGGCGGTAAGCCATTTCTGGCAATGTGGCGTGAAAGGCTGTATCAAAACAGGCAATCTGCGGACAATTGAATTGCTTGGTGCACAAATCTACGCCTAGCAAATTGCTTGGCATGTGCAGCGGCGCGAGGTATGTAATGTCTTCTAGCCGCGCACGCTCATCAGCATCAATCAGGCGTGCAGCATCGGTTATTTCTCCACCATGAACAAAGCGATGACCAATAACCGTTGGTTGTGCGTTGCCTAAATCATGCAGTAAAGCATCAAACGCTTTAGTATGATTTTGGGAATGGTCGTAACCAATATGCGCGTAGCGGAAGTTTCTCCGCTCACCATCAGCTAAAAATAAACTCGCCTTGAGGCTGGATGAACCACTGTTAATCGTCAGTATGGTCAGCTCTGCCATGTCCAGTTATCTTCTTCAGGCAAATCAACCCCATATTCATAGGCGTAGCGGCAGCATTCAATCTGCCGGTTACGTAACTGTTCTTGAACGTGTGCGCCTATCGTTTGTAAAGCAGGAATGCGGTTGATAGCGTCTATTGCTAAGCTGAAGCGGTCTATTTGGTTTTGTATCGCCAGCTCTAACGGCGTGTTGATGCTGCCTTTTTCTTTGTAGCCGCGCACATGTAGATTGCCATGATTGGTGCGGCGATAGGTCAGGCGATGAATCAAATAAGGGTAGCCGTGAAAATTGAAAATAATCGGTTTGTTGGTGGTAAATAGACTATCAAAATCACAATCAGAAAGGCCATGCGGATGTTCGATTTGAGGCGATAATTTATACAAATCGACTACATTAACGAAGCGTATTTTGAGTTGTGGGAAGTGCTTGTGTAGCAGCTTGGTTGCCGCCAGCGCTTCCTTGGTGGGGATGTCGCCAGCACATGCCATGACCAAATCAGGCTCTTGTCCTGCATCGTTACTGGCCCACTGCCAAATGCCAAGGCCTTTAGTACAATGCTTGATCGCCGCATCCATGTCTAAATACTGTAAGTGTTTTTGTTTATCACAGACGATGACATTGATGTAATCGGTACTATTCAAGCAGTGATTGGCTACCGATAGCAGGCAATTTACATCAGGTGGCAGGTAAATACGGGTGACTTCAGGACTCTTGTTGACAACAATGTCGAGAAAGCCTGGGTCCTGGTGCGTAAATCCGTTGTGATCCTGCCGCCAAACGGTAGAAGTAATCAACAGATTAAGCGAAGAAACCGGTGCGCGCCAAGGTACCGCCTTAGACATGGCCAACCATTTTGCATGTTGGTTAAACATGGAGTCAATCACATGTACAAAAGATTCGTAAGTAGAGAAAAAACCGTGGCGACCCGTTAATAAGTAACCTTCCAGCCAGCCTTCTACCGTATGTTCAGACAGCATTTCCATGACGCGACCATCGGGTGATAGCTCGCCACCGTCGGCATCTTCAGGCAAATAGTCAGCCAGCCAGGTTTTTTTGCTGACTTCATAAATGTCATCTAGTTTATTTGAACTATTTTCATCTGGCCCGAATACACGAAAATTGTGCATATTCTGACGCATAATATCGCGTAAAAACTTGCCGAGAGGCTTTGTGTTGGGGGCTGATACCGTACCTGGTGTATCCAAAGCAAGTGCGTAATCGTGAAAATCCGGCATACGCAGGGCTTTGCGTAACAAGCCGCCATTGCCATGCGGGTTGGCACTCATGCGACGGTTTCCAACGGGTGCCAGCGTTTTAAGTGTTTTTTGCAATTGCCCGGTTTTGTCAAATAAATGCTCAGGTTGATAACTCCGTAACCAAGTTTCCAGTTGTGTTAGATGTTCTGGGTTGTCTTTGATGTTGCTCATAGGCACTTGGTGGGCGCGCCAAAAACCCTCAACTTTGTGGCCATCTACCTCTTTGGGGCCTGTCCAGCCTTTAGGGCTGCGCAGCACTATCATCGGCCAGCGTGGGCGGGTTGGTTTACCGCTGTCACGGGCTGTTTTTTGTATGCGCTGTATTTCGTTTACACATAATTCCAGCGTGGCTGCCATCGCTTGATGCATGGTGTCAGGATCGCTACCTTCAACAAAGTAGGGTGTCCAACCGTAACCGTTAAATAAGCTTTCAAGTTCTTCATGTGAAATACGTGAAAGAATGGTTGGGTTGTTAATTTTATAGCCGTTGAGATGTAGAATCGGCAGCACGGCACCATCGCGAATCGGGTTTAAAAACTTATTAGAATGCCAAGACGTGGCAAGCGGACCAGTTTCAGATTCACCATCACCGACCATCACGGTGACTAACAAGTCAGGATTATCATAAGCGGCACCAAAAGCGTGAGAGATGCTATAACCCAACTCACCACCTTCGTGGATTGAGCCTGGCATTTCAGGTGTGCAGTGGCTGCCAATGCCGCCAGGGAACGAAAATTCTTTAAAGAACTGACGCAGTCCTTCTTCATCTTCACTTTTATTCGGATACACTTCACTGTAGGTGCCTTCCAGGTAGATTGGTCCCAATATCCCAGGCGCACCGTGGCCAGGGCCTGCCAGAAAAATAGCGTTAAGATCGTATTTTTTAATCAGGCGGTTGATGTGAATGTAGGCGAAACTCAAGCCTGGGCTTGAACCCCAATGCCCAAGCAAACGTTGTTTGATATGTTCTGGCTTGAGTGGATTTTTTAATAATGCATTATCGCGCAGATAAATCATGCCCGCAGATAAGTAATTGCAGGCTTGCCAATACTTGTGGGTGAGCTCTAACTCTTGCTCAGAAAGTGGGGGATTGGTTTGCAGGTTGTTCATTAAATGGTCCTCTGCTCAATGCGTGCTGTCAAATCTAACGGTTACAAATTATGGCTGATTTGTGTGGTTGAGTGTACAACGCTGAAGTGATGAAAAAAATAAGGGTAGGCACTTATCGACACCTTATATTTTGCAGCTGCGTATCCTAATAAATACTATTAAAACCTATCATCGTAGCATTCACTAGTTTGGATGATTGAAGCGATTCGGCGCACGCGTAGATTTTTGAAATTTCAATTTGGACCGCGCTTAGTCTAAACGGTAATGACAGAGGTTTCAAACCTTTATGAATTAAAAACATTTGCACAAAGCCCTTAATACGCAGACTGATTATTCTTGCGTGGGCTTGATTCCAGTCGCAGCATGGTTGCGCCCCTGAATTGCCGGGACCAAACCATCGTGTTTGCCATCTAATGTTTTATTGATTTCAATACCTTTGCGATAGTAATCAACATCAGTGACAGGATCTGGCACGGTTATCGCAAGATACAGCGTGATGAATGATGCGATGACTACCGTCAATGGACCGCCAACTACCAGCCACATGTGTCCATAATGCCACCATGGTTGGGATGGTTGATTGTCGATGGGTTCATTCATATTTTATGCCTTATGTGTGGAGGGTAAGCGTTTCCCGATGTGTTATCTGGGGACTAAAAATACTGATTTTTCAATGACAGATTCTTTGCTATCCATGGACTTTACTTCAAACTGCACTTTGTGCGAGCCTGAAGCCATTGAGCCATCTGGAATTTGTAAGCGTACTGGAATCCAGCGTGAGTCTGCTGGGTTAACAGTGACGGTTTTGTCTTTTGTCGCCACGTCTGATTCAATGACTAAATTGTTAATGCCAGTGGCACTAAGCTGATAATGCTGAGTTGTTTCGGTGGCGTTCATAATTTGCAGGCGATAAACATTTTCTAACATACCCCCTGTCGCCAAGCGCGCCATTACGCCGCGATCGCGCACCACATCTACTCTAAACGATGATCTTAACCACAAACTTGTGAGTAAGCCAGCCACTAAAAAGATAAGTATGCCCGCATAAATGATAACGCGTGGCCGCATAATGTGTCGTAACACCTGCTTTTGTGACCAGCCTTTGTTCACGGCATTTTGTGTGGAGTATTTCACCAAACCACGTTCGTAGCCCATTTTATCCATCACTGTGTCGCATACATCAGCACATGCGCCGCAACCGATGCACTCATATTGCAAGCCTTTACGGATATCGATGCCTGTTGGGCAAACTTGTACGCACATACTGCAATCAATACACGCGCCTAAATTTTGATTGCTAATATCCGCTTTGCGTGAGCGGTTGCCGCGTGGTTCACCACGGGCTTCGTCATAAGTGACGATTAACGTATCGTCATCAAACATTGCACTTTGAAAGCGCGCGTAAGGACACATGTATTTACATACCTGTTCGCGCATAAAACCAGCGTTGCCATAAGTGGCAAAGCCGTAAAAGCCTATCCAGAAGGTTTCCCATGGACCTAAGCTGTTGCCGATGACTGAAGCGCCAAGCTCACGAATAGGGGAGAAGTAGCCGACGAAAGTAAAGCCAGTCCATAGTGCAAAAACAATCCAAGCAGCATGCTTGCTACCTTTTTTGAGCAGCTTTTTACTCGACATTGGTGCGTCATCAAGTTTCATGCGCGCGGCTCTGTCACCTTCTATTTTGGCTTCTATCCAAAGGAAAATTTCAGTGTAAACCGTTTGTGGGCAAGCGTAGCCACACCACAAGCGTCCTGCAATGGCGGTGAATAAAAATAGGGATAGGGCGGAGATAATCAGTATTGCGGTGAGGTAAATCAGGTCTTGCGGGTATAGCACGAGGTTAAAAATGTAAAAACGTCTCGCTTCAAGATCAAATAACAAAGCTTGGCGACTTCCCCATTCAATCCAAGGGATGCCATAAAAAAAGAGCTGAGTCAGCCATATCGTGACCCAGCGCCATTTAGTGAAGAACCCGAACGTGCTGCGGGGATAGATTTTATCCGCTGCAGCATATAAGTTGATTACGACAGCTTCAGAGATTGCATTTACTGTACCTGTGAGCTCGGTCGGGTTCTGCTTTTCAGTCATACGTTTCTTGCTTATTGCGCCGTTTCTTGCGCTACATTGCTAGTTGCGGCATTGTTAGACAAACCCCAAACGTAAGCGGCTAGCACATGAATTTGCTCAGGTGAGAACTTGGCATTTTGTGCTGGCATTTGGTTGGTTTTACCTTCATTGATGCGTTTGATAATTGCCGCTTCACCAGCACCATGCAGCCAAATGTCATCAGTCAAGTTCAGCGCGCCTATGGCTTGATTACCTTTGCCATCTGCACCATGACAAGCTGCGCAGCTTGCAAACTTCTCTTTGCCTAATACTGCACGCGCTGCATCATGGTTGCTACCAGATAAGCTCAGTACGTAGTTGGATACGTTTTTAACGTCATCATCCGACCCTACTGCAGATGCCATTGGTGGCATCATGCCAATGCGACCGTTGGTGATGGTTTCCTGGATGGTTTCAGGGCTGCCACCATAAATCCAATCGTGATCGGTTAAATTTGGAAAGCCTTTACTACCGTGGGCATCTGAACCATGACATTGCGCACAATTGTTCATAAACAAGCGCTCGCCAATTGCGTGTGCTTCTGCATTATTTGCCAACTCTTCTACTGGCATGGCAGTAAATTTTGCATACAGCGGTGCAATGGTTTTATTGGCGGTTGCCATTTCCTGCTCATACTGACCAACTTGCGACCAACCTAGCTTGCCTTCATAAGTGGCTAGTGAAGGGTAGGCTGCAAAGTAAAACAGAGAGAATACAATGGTGATGATAAACATCCATACCCACCAACGCGGTAGCGGGTTGTTCATTTCACGCAAAGTTTCATCCCATACATGGCCATTGGTGTTGTCACCACTGGGGCTACTTGCTTTAATTTTGCTGGTAACCCATAGCAATAAAGCACAACCCAGAACCCCAGCCAGGGAAATCACCGTGATAAAGATGGGCCAAAAACTACTGGTAAAGTCGCTCATTTTATTTTCCTCTAAACTTCAAAAAAGAAGTTATAACTATCAGTTATTTAATTTAATCATTGGTAAAGGGTAAGTTAGCCGCATCTTTAAAGTCTGATGTGTTGCGGCGCTTCCAAGCCCAAATGATGATGCCAACAAATACGATAAAACTAGTAACAGTGGCTAAAATACGGAGTGTCGTAATATCCATTTGCATCACCTTTTCTATTTCAAATGAGTGCCTAATACTTGTAGATAAGCAATGAGTGCATCTAGCTCAGTTACGCCTTTCGCCTCTTCTGCCGCGCCTGCAATCTGTGCATCAGTGTAAGGTACACCCACGGCACGCAGTGCGCGCATGTTTGGCGGTAGCGAGTCTGCATCCACAGGTGTTGTTTCTAGCCAAGGGTAAGCTGGCATGATAGATTCAGGCACGAGGTCACGCGGGTTAATTAGGTGAATACGTTGCCATTCATCACTATATTTGCCGCCGACACGGTGTAAATCTGGACCTGTACGTTTACTACCCCATTGGAATGGGTGGTCATACACAAACTCACCTGCTACAGAATAATGTCCGTAACGCAGTGTTTCAGCACGGAATGGGCGAATCATTTGTGAGTGGCAGTTGTAGCAACCTTCACGTATGTAAATGTCGCGCCCAGCCAGTTGCACTGGTGTGTAAGGCTCTAAGCCTTTGATGGGTTCAGTGGTAGATTTTTGGAAGAAAAGCGGCACAATTTCTACCAATCCTCCAAATGCTACCGTTACTAAAATCAGCACAATCATCAGAAAGTTGCTGGTCTCAATTTTTTCATGGCTGAAGCCAGGTTTTTTATCTTGATTTGACATGATGATTTTCCTTAAGCATGAGCAGCAACGGGTGGAATGGTAGCAACTGCAGCTTTGCCACTGGTTGCCGTTTTAAGCACATTCCATAGCATGATTACCATGCCGCTGAGGTAAAGCAGGCCACCCAGCATACGAATAATGTAGTAGGGGTGTTTTGCTTTAACGCTTTCCACAAAGGTGTATGTCAATGTGCCGTCAGTATTGATAGCGCGCCACATTAAGCCTTCCATCACGCCAGCAATCCATAGTGCGGCGATATAAAGCACGATACCTACGGTAGCTAACCAGAAGTGCAATTCAATTGCTTTCATACTGTGCATTTGTTTTTGACCAAACAGGCGTGGAATCATGTAGTAGATAGCCCCCATAGAAACCAAGCCAACCCAGCCTAACGCACCAGAGTGCACGTGACCGACAGTCCAGTCAGTGTAGTGTGATAGTGAATTCACGGTTTTAATCGCCATCATTGGGCCTTCAAACGTACTCATACCGTAGAAAGACAATGAAACAATCATGAAGCGTAAAATTGGGTCAGTACGTAATTTGTGCCATGCGCCTGATAAGGTCATCATGCCGTTAATCATACCGCCCCAGCTAGGTGCTAATAAAATCAGTGAGAATGCCATGCCTAAAGATTGTGTCCAGTCAGGTAAGGCTGTGTAGTGCAGGTGGTGAGGGCCCGCCCACATGTAAGTGAAAATCAATGCCCAAAAATGCACAATTGATAAACTATAAGAGTAAACAGGACGGTCAGCTTGTTTAGGCACAAAGTAGTACATAATGCCTAAAAAGCCAGCAGTTAAAAAGAAACCTACTGCGTTGTGACCATACCACCATTGCACCATCGCATCTTGTACACCAGCGTAGGCTGAGTAAGATTTCATGAAGCTTGCTGGCATTGCAGCACTATTCACAATATGCAATAAAGCCACTGTAATGATAAATGCGCCAAAGAACCAGTTGGCTACGTAGATATGTTTAACTTTACGTGTGCCAATGGTGCCAAAGAACACTACCGCATAAGCCACCCAAACGAGTGTAATTAGAATATCGATTGGCCATTCAAGTTCAGCGTATTCTTTACCTTGTGTAAAACCTAAAGGCAGTGAAACTGCCGCAGCTAAAATAACTGCTTGCCAGCCCCAAAAGGTAAATTTGGCTAATTGCGGTAAAAACAGCGTGGTATGGCAGGTGCGTTGTACTACATAGTACGAAGTGGCAAACAAGGTACAGCCACCAAATGCAAAAATAACCGCATTAGTGTGCAATGGACGTAAACGGCCAAAACTTGTCCACGGCAAGCCAAGATTGAGTTCTGGCCAGACAAGTTGTGCGGCAATAATAACGCCGACCAACATGCCCACCACGCCCCACACCACGGCCATGATAGAAAATTGCCGTATAACGCCATCGTTATACGTGGTTGATTGAGTATTTAAGGCTTGCATTTAGTTCCTCCCAAGTGCGTAAGAATAGTGCTTATTGATAATTCATTGTGAATTTTACACCGTGGCATTTTGTCGCATTTGGTAACAATTGTATTTGATACAAGTCAATTGGCAAGCATTAATAAACAAAACATTTGTTTTTATTGGATGGGGTTGTGAATTCAAGTTTTGAAAAATAATCAATTCAGCAGTAAATATCGCCCGTTGAAAATCGAGTAAACTTCAGCCTTATGAAAATATTGTATGTCATCATTGGGTTATGCGTATTGCTACTATGCGGCTGCAATCAAATAAATGCGAATACGCCGACCGCCGTTTCTGCACCAATTCAATTCGCTGTGACGCAAGCGCCTTTGAATTTAGATCCGCGTTACGCAACCGACGCTGCCTCGGAGCGAGTGAACCGGCTCATTTATCAGCCTTTGGTTGACTTTGATGCGCAATCAAGGCCAGTGCCGTGCTTAGCGTCGTGGCTTGAAGTTAATCCTAATCAATATCGTTTTACTTTAAACAAAACCCGCGAACGGTTTCATCACGGCAAGTCGCTCACGGCACGTGATGTGAAGGCAACCTATGACTCGTTAGCTCAGCTTAAAAATTCGCCACACACGGCAGAGTTTTCTAATATAAAAAGCATTGAAGTTGAGAATGAAAACACGGTATTGTTTCAATTAAAACAGCCAGATAACCACTTTCCTGCCAAGTTGATTATCGGAATTTTACCGCAAGATTTAATTAAAAAAAATCATGACTTTTCGCATCATCCGGTGGGTAGTGGGGTGTTGCAGTTTGTGAGCTGGCAAAACAAGCTCGTTTTAAAAAGAATTGCGGATGGGCAGATCATTACTTTAATTGAAGTGAAAGATCCGACTGTGCGCGTACTCAAGCTACTACGCGGGGAGGTTGATTTACTGCAAGGTGATTTGCCGCCAGAGTTAATCAAACACCTGCAAACCAAACCTGAAATCATGGTTAACACAAGCCAAGGCGCTAATTTTTCTTACCTTGGTTTGAATATGCAAGACTCGGTTTTGAAAAACCTTAAAGTGAGGCAAGCCATTGCGCATGCTATAGACCGCCAAGCCATCATAGAAAAAGTGATGGTTGAAAACACGCGGTTTGCAGGCGCGATTCTACCGCCAGAGCATTATGCGGGTAACGCTGATTTAAAGCCGTATGAGTACAACCCTGCAAAAGCCAGGCGGTTGCTGATTGAAGCAGGCGTTAAACTCCCGCTTAAACTGGTTTACAAAACCTCGACCGATGCGCAACGCGTACGCTTTGCAACCATCTTACAAGCGCAGATGCAGCCTGCTGGTATCGATTTGGAAATCAGCAGCCTTGATTGGGGCACGTTTTTTGAAGATGTAAAACAAGGTCAGTTTCAATTGTTTGGGCTGACTTGGGTGGGTATTAAAACGCCCGAAATTTATGCCAAAGCGTTCGGTTCGCAAAGCTTTGCACCCAATGGATTTAATCGTGGACGCTTTGCAGATGCTGCGCTTGACGAGCTACTTGCAAAAGAAGATTGGGTTGCCGCAACCAAACGCATTCACGCGCAATTGCCGTATATTCCCTTATGGTACGAAGGTCAGTTTGCGGCTTTTAATAAAAACATTAAAAATTACGTGCCAAAACCTGATGGTAATTGGGATGATTTGGCAACCATTACAAATAAATAATTATATATGTATTATATTGTACACAATGTAATTTAAGGAGATCATCATGAGTGCAACCGTTACTTTAAGGTTAGATGACGTAGTAAAAGATAAACTGGAAAAACTGGCGGCATCTACCCACCGTAGCCGATCATTTTTAGCAGCAGAAGCGATTAAAGCCTATGTGGATAGCAATGAATGGCAAATTAGCGAAATTCACAAAGGCTTGCAGGAGGCGGATGCAGGCTATTTTGCAACAGAAGCAGAAATAAAAGCGGTGTTTGATAAATGGAAAGCCAAATAAACAATTATGCAAATTGTTTGGCTAAAAACTGCGTTGCGCAATTTGGATGAAATTGCAGCCTACATTGCGCAAGATAACCCAATAGCCGCAAGCCATTTGCTGCAAGTGATTAGTGAACAAGTCAGCCTGTTATCAAAACAGCCTGCACTGGGTCGCTCAGGGCGTGTGCTAGGCACGCGTGAGTTAGTCATTAGCAACACGCATTACCTTGTGCCGTACCGCATTAAAAATAACTCGGTTGAAACTTTGCGGGTGTTTCATACCTCGCGTAAGCCGCCAACAAGTTGGTAATACTGAAGAAAGCCCTTATGTCGCTCAATGCAGCCTTACAAAAAGCTAAAAGTTTTGCTACCGATTTTGAGCACAAGGTGCGTGAAGAATATAAATTTAATCGCCCCGATGTTAGCTGGTATCAAATACACCAAGCTTTAGAAGCCAATGGCAAAACCTATGGCGTACCGTTTGATTTTAGCAACTTTAAAACTACCTATGATGCGCTGAGTGAAAAGCTGCGCCCACAAGTATTTGAGTTGGGTTTTTTGAAAAATTAATCATGCATATCGAAATCTCAATCCTAAACCAAACCCTTACGCTTTTCGATAACTTTGGCGGCGTAAAAGCTGTATATAGCATTTCTACTGCCGCTAACGGTACAGGTTGCGAGAAAAATAGTGGTTGTACGCCATTAGGTGAACATATCATTCGTGCCAAGATAGGTGCGGGTGCTGCGCCTAACACTGTATTTGTGGGGCGCAGGCCTACAGGTGAAATTTGTACACCTGAGTTGATGGCAGCATTTCCAAATCGTGACTGGATTTTAACGCGCATTTTGTGGCTCTCAGGCACAGAGCTTGGCAAAAACCGCTTGGGTAATGTAGATAGCATGCAGCGTTATATTTACATTCACGGCACGCCAGATTCTGCGGAAATGGGCAAGATAGGTTCACATGGATGTATTCGTATGCGCAATGCAGATGTGATGGCGTTGTTTGATTTGGTCGATGTGGGCACGGCGGTTGATATTGCATAATATGCATTTGGTAGGAGTGCAATTTATTGCGCGAATGCAATGGCACATTAATGAGAAAGTTTTTCGCGATTTAAAAATCTACATGATGCTTAAGAATTGGGTGTTTGTTTGTATTTAATAAAAAAATTATCAAGCTTTCTTACCGTCATTTTCGGTGTGCTTTTGCTTACATTTTTACTGATTCATTTGGTGCCAGGTGACCCGGTAGAGGTGATGTTGGGTGAATCTGCCAGTACGGCTGACCGTGCAGCGTTACGGGCGGATTTGGGGTTAAATAAACCATTGATTCAGCAATTTGGAAGTTATCTAAGTAAGCTGGCGCGTGGTGATTTTGGCCATTCTATTCACACTAAAACGCCGATTATTGATCTGATTAAAACGCGTTATCCTGCTACAGTAAAATTGGCATTATTATCTTTAATCATTGGATTGGTCGTTGGCGTGCCGTTAGGCATATACGCCGCGCTCAAAGCTAACCATTGGCAAGACTTTATCGTGACGATTGTTTCAGTGCGATTGTCTGCCATGCCGGCGTTTTGGCTAGGTCCCATGTTGATGTTGATTTTTGCTGTTTGGCTGGGCTGGTTGCCTGTAAGTGGTATGGAGTCCAGCACTTCTATTATTTTGCCTGCCGTCACATTGGGTTTTGGTTTGAGTGCAATCCTCACGCGCATGACACGCACTAGTTTGCTCGAAGTGTTAAATGACGATTATATTCGCACTGCTCGTGCCAAGGGTTTAAGCGAAAAAACAGTGATTTTGCGTCATGCCTTGCGCGCTGCATTATTGCCGATTATTACCATTGTTGGTTTGCAGATGGGTAGTCTGCTGGCAGGTACGGTGATTACTGAAACGATATTTAGTTGGGATGGCATCGGGCGGCTGTTGGTGGAGAGTATAGAAAAGCGGGATTACCCGGTGACGCAAGCTTGTGTGCTAGTGGTGGCGCTGAGTTATGTGGTGGTGAATTTGTGCACAGACGTTTTATATCGGTTGGCAGATCCAAGAGTTCGCAGGGTTTAGTGATGGTTTAGGGGCGTCTTTAAGATATTTAGATAAATGGATATGAAATTAGATCAATGAAAATTTTTGCTTACTCAATTTTAGGTTTGTGGCTAATAGCCGTATTAGCAGGACACTTATTCCAGCTAAATCCAAACTCAATTGATTTGAATGTTATTCTGAATAACCCGAGTGCAAATCGCTGGTTTGGTTCAGATGATTTAGGCCGTGATATCTTGGCGCGTATTTTAAGTGGCGTTGAAGTATCTTTTTTTGTGGCGCTGATTGTCACTGTAATCACGATGAGTGTCGGTGTGTTTGTCGGTTTGTTGGCGGGGTTCTATGGCGGCAAGGTGGATGCGGTTTTGATGCAAATTACCGATGTGTTTTTGGCTTTTCCGGGTATTCTATTAGCGATTGCATTTGCTGCGGTACTCGGCCCAAGTTTAACTAATTTAATCATGGCCTTATGTTTAACCGGGTGGGTGAGCTATGCGCGACTCACCCGTGGGCAAACCATGAGTTTACGCAATCGCCAGCATGTATTGGCCGCCCAGTCATTGGGGGCAAATGTTCCGCGTTTGCTATTTCGACATATACTGCCGCTATTGGCTTCAGTTTTAGTGGTAGAAGCCACCTATAGCTTAGCCAGTGTAATGATTGCAGAGGCAAGTTTGTCATTTCTCGGCTTGGGCATACAGGCACCCAATGCCTCTTGGGGCGCAATGTTGCGCGATGCTGTGCGTTATATGCTGGTTGCGCCGCATTATGTGTTAATTGTAGGTGGCTGCTTGATGAGTTTAATTTTAGCGATTAACCTAAGCGGCGATTATTTGCGCGATAAATTAGATGTTAGAACGGAAAGGTAAGTCATGTCATTAGGTCCTATTATGCTAGATGTCGTTGGCACAGAATTAACTGCCGATGATATTTGCCGTTTACAGCATCCCTTAGTAGGTGGTGTGATTTTATTTAAGCGCAACTTCATCAATAATGCACAATTAAAAGCGCTGACAGCAAGTATCCATGCCGTACGCCAACCGCCTTTATTGATTGCAGTTGACCATGAGGGCGGTCGCGTACAGCGTTTTAGGGATGGCTTTACTAAAATTCCACCGATGCGTGAGTTTGGCAAAATTTGGGGCAAAAATCCTAAAAAAGCCAAGGAGCTAGCCAAAGAAGCGGGCTGGATTTTAGCTGCAGAACTACGTGCGCATGGCGTGGACTTTAGCTTTACGCCAGTGTTGGATATGGATTATGGTGACAGCCTGGTGATTGGTGACCGCGCGTTTCATTTGGATGCGCACGCTATTAGTGATTTAGCTTTTGCGCTCATGCAAGGTCTTAAAAAGGGCGGCATGGCAGCGGTGGGCAAGCATTTTCCCGGGCATGGTTTTGTGGTGGCAGATTCTCACGTGAGCATGCCAATAGACGAGCGCGAGTTTGACCAAATAGCACAGCGTGATATGCAGCCATTTAGAATGTTAATTGATGACGGTATTGCCGCCATTATGCCTGCGCATGTAATTTACCCTAAAGTGGATGATAAACCAGCGGGCTTTTCATCACGTTGGTTGCAAAAAATACTGCGTGAACGTTTAGGTTTTAACGGCGTGATCTTTAGCGATGATTTAAGTATGGAGGCCGCCACCACAGGCGGCGATGTGACGGCACGTGCATTAGCCGCTTTAAACGCAGGTTGTGATATGGTGTTGCTATGCAATCAACCTGCGATGGTTGATGAGTTGTTGGCTAATCTTAAATGGGCGATTTCAGCACAAAGCTTAAGCCGGTTAGCCCGTATGCATGGGCATAAACATCCGCCGACGATGGATGCGCTGCATGAAAGTGCTGAATTTGTGCATGCTCTACACCAAGTGGCACAAGTGGGCGTGACAGAGGGCGAGCTGTTTACTTAATAATTTCACTTGAAACTTATGTCGTTAATCGTTATCTTAGTGTCTGTAGTATTTAATTTTTAAAGGAAACAACAATGTTTGACAACACTCCAGTTTTAGGCCGCACTGAATCGGCCCAGTTAGCGACTAATAAAGTCCTGCGTAATACCTACGCATTATTAGGTCTAACCATGATTCCAACGGTTATTGGTGCGTTTATTGGCATGAGTTTAAATTTTGCCTTTATTCAACAGCACCCATTTGTTTTTGCTATTGGCGCAATGGCGGTGATGTACGGCATGTTTGCAGCAATTTCAGCTAATCGTAATAGCAGCATGGGCGTGGTTTTAATGTTAGGTTTAACCTTTTTAATGGGTTTGTTGCTTGGCCCAATTTTGCAACATGCTTTGCATTTGAGCAATGGTGCTCAAATTGTTGGCCTAGCGGCTGGCGGTACAGGGATTATTCTTTTAACTTTGGCAAGTATTGCCAGCACCAGCAAAAAAGATTTTAGCTTTATGGGTAAATTTTTGTTAGTAGGTATTGTTTTGCTAATTTTGGCATCGCTTGCTAATATCTTCTTGCAAATTCCAGCTTTTGCCTTAGCTTTATCCGCCATTGGCGTGATTTTGTTCTCAGGTTTTATTTTGTATGATGTCAGCCGCATTGTTAACGGTGGCGAAACTAACTATGTCATGGCGACTTTAGGGCTTTACTTGAGTATCTACAACTTGTTTACAAGCCTGCTACATTTGTTGATGGGTTTAATGGGCAATAATGACTAAGTAGTTCTAGGTTACAGATTTACTAAGAACCCGCTAACAAGCGGGTTTTTTTATTGGGGTGATGTTGTAGTTTTTTTACGTCTTGCAGCAAAAAAAGCAGACAGCGTTGCGCTGCATGCTTGCGCTAAAACCCCGCCTGAGATTTCTGTATGGTGGTTAAGTTTAGGCTCTGCCATTAAATTCACCACACTCCCGCAAGCGCCTGTTTTAGGGTCACTAGCGCCAAATACCAGCCTGGCAATACGTGCATGTTGGATTGCACCAGTGCACATGGCGCAAGGCTCTAAAGTGACGTACAAGGTGCAATCAACTAATCGATAATTACTTAAGTGTAGGGCGGCATCACGCATGGCGCGAATTTCAGCGTGTGCAGTAGGGTCGTTTGTGCTAATGGGCGTATTGCTACCGCGCCCGATGACTACACCATCTTTTACAACAATGGCGCCTACGGGTACTTCACCTGCATCGGCGGCAAGATTTGCTAATACAAGTGCTTGTTGCATAAAATGAATATCAGTCAGGTTTTTGGTCATGGTGGCGCGTGTAGATTCTTTAAATAACAGATAGTTAGTTCACTTAATTCTTGCGGTATTTTGCGCTACATCAAGAGCTGTTCCAGCGTTAAACGCTCAAACCGTTTTAATAACCATTGTTGTGCTTTGCCCATATTGTTTTTACGATGATTGCGCCAAGCTAAAAAAGTTGGTGTGAGTGTTTTAGGTTCTGCGACTTGTTTAATGACAAGTTTACCTTGCTCAGCATAACGTTGCGCGAGTTTTTTTGGTAGATAGCCAACGCCCAATCCAAGAATTTGCGCTTCTAATTTGTCTTGCATGTCAGAAACGGTCAGCACATCTTGCCCTGAAAGTATGCCTGAAGTGCGTGGTGGTAAATTACGCGAGCTATCGGCTGCGGCAACAGCACGGTATTGAATAATGTCTTGATTATCTAATGGTTCTGCAAATGTGGCGAGTGGATGATTTGTGGCAACGGCAAATACAAAATCAAGATGGCCTAATAGTTTTGTGGAGTAACCGCCTCCAGATGGGGCTTCGCCAGGGGCGCCAATCGATATGTCAGCACGGCCAGAGAGTAGGGCGTCCCAACTGCCGCCAAATACCTCGCACATAAGCTTTACACGAGTACCAAAGCCTTGTGCGTAGAAGTCTTGTAAAATCTCGTAAATAGGTTCGGCATTGAATAAGTCGCTGATGGCAATGCCGATGTCGGTTTCAACGCCGGTGGCGATTCGCTTAACACGTGACTCTAAAGCCTGCGCCGCGTCTAGCAGGTGGCGACCTTCATTCAGCAATTCTGCACCTGCTTCGGTGAGGTTGGCGCGATGCCCGCTACGGTCAAATAGCGTTACGCCTAAATCTGCTTCTAGTTTTCTTACTGTGTAGGTGAGCGCCGATGGTACCCGGAATAAAGATTCAGCAGCCGCGGCAAAACTACCTTTGCGCGCAATGGCATCAATGACTTCTAAGGCATCAATAGAAATTTTAAGTGACATGAATTTTTAAGTGACCGATTAGTCAAATTGTTTGAATATTTAATGCAAAATTATTAGCTATGAATGTTATAAATCTATATATAACATATGCTAATAAATTCAAAGCGATTGAATAAGTATATATGATAACGATTAGAAAATCTCAAGAGCGCGGTCATGCTAACCATGGATGGCTAGACAGCTACCATTCATTCTCCTTTGCAGAATACTATGACCCTGCGCACATGGGATACTCAGTGTTGAGGGTGGTTAACGAGGATAAGGTGGCTGCTGGTACTGGTTTTGGTATGCACTCACATCAAGACATGGAAATTATCACCTATATGCTGGCGGGTGAATTGACACATCAAGATAGCATGGGCAATGGCTCGGTGATACGTTCAGGTGACGTGCAACGCATGACAGCAGGCTCTGGTATCAGGCATAGTGAGATAAACGCTTCTGCTGAAAGTGAAGCTTATTTGCTGCAGATTTGGATTACGCCAGCGCAAAAAAAGTTAGCACCGTCATATGAAGAAAAGCATTTTTCATCTGAACAAAAACATAATCACTGGTGTTTGATTGCGGCCCCAGATGGGCGTGATGGTGCAATCACCATACAGCAAGATGTTGATTTATACGCTACTGTATTGGATGCGGGGCGTAAGGTAGCTGTATCTTTGCAACAAAAACGCTGTGCTTATTTGCAGGTAGTAGCTGGCGAAGTATTATGCGCGGGCATTCAACTTAAAGCGGGAGATGCTGCAAAAATTGAGAATGAAAGTAGTGTTGAAATTACCGCGCAATCTCATGCAGAAATGTTATGGTTTGATTTGCCGATGAGCGTTTAAGCCACTATTTTGAAATGCTAGCAGTCGTACAATTTATTAAAGTGAAAGATAACATAATGAAACGCACTATATTAACCGCAGTATCGGCCTTGCTTTTGAGTAACGTAGCCTTTGCTGCTAATGAGACTTATAATATTGATTCAGGGCATAGCTTTGCTAATTTCAGCATCCGTCATGTGGTTTCTAAAACTTCCGGTAGCTTTAATGATGTTAAAGGCGTCATTAAAATAGATCGCGATAATCTAGCTAATTCTAGTGTAGATGCCAAAATTAACGTAGCCAGTATTAGCACTGGTCATGCAAAGCGAGATGACCATATTAAAAAGCCAGAATATTTAGACGCAGTCAATTTCGGCGAAATAAGCTTTGTTAGTAGTAAAGTTGAGGCTAAAACTGCGACCGAAGGCGTATTAACAGGCCGCTTTACTATGCACGGCGTCACTAAGGAAATTGCCATTCCTTTCAAAGTATTAGGTTTTGGAGTTGACCCATGGGGCGGTGAGCGCTCTGGTTTTGAAGCACATACCACTATTAAGGCTTCGGACTATGGTTTTAGCTGGATGACAAAGCCCAATGCACCAGTGGGTGATAATATTGAAGTGACGTTGCTGTTAGAGGGCGTTAAAGCTAAATAGTACTTAAAATAATTAAGGATAATTGAATGACTAAAGATCTATTTTCTCCAGCTAAGTTGGGTCGTATTGAGCTCAAGAACCGTATCGTCATGGCGCCACTAACTCGTAACAGAGCAGGAGAGGGTGGCGTGCCACAGCCACTAAATGTGACCTATTACGAGCAGCGCGCATCTGCAGGTTTGATTATTACCGAAGCTACGCCGATTTCTGCCATGGCGCATGGTTATCCTGCATTGCCTGGGATTTATACGGATGCCCAAATTGCAGGCTGGAAAAAAATCACAGATGCCGTACATGCCAAAGGCGGAAAAATTGTGATTCAGCTCTGGCATGTGGGGCGTATTTCACACCCAAGTTTGCTACCCAATGGCGCGCTACCAGTGGCACCTTCAGCCATTAAACCTGCAGGCCAGGCATTTACCTATCAAGGCTTGGTCGATTATGTTGAGCCTCGCGCATTGGATGTCCGTGAGTTAGCAGGCATTGTGGCCGATTATGTCCATGCAACCAAGAGCGCACTCGCCGCGGGTTTTGATGGCGTTGAAGTACACGCAGCTAATGGTTATTTGTTAGATCAGTTTTTACGTGATGGCAGCAATAAGCGTACAGATCAATATGGCGGAAGCTTTGAAAATCGAGCACGTTTATTGCTGGAGGTAATTAAAGCGGTGGTAGCAGTTGCAGGCGCCGATAAAGTGGGTGTGCGCCTTTCGCCAGTGAATCCATTTAATGATATGCATGATAGCAATCCGCAAACGCTGTTTAATTATGTTGCTGAGTCTCTGAATCCATTTAAACTTGCTTATTTGCATGTGGTAGAAGGCGGCATTCATGGCGGCGGTATTGCTGACCCGTTTGATTTTGATGCGTTTCGCAAACATTTTAAGGGTGCTTATATTGCAAACTTGTCTTACGATAAGTTGCGTGGTAATGCCGCCATTGCGAGTGGTCACGCAGACGCCATTGCCTACGGTGTGCCATTTATCGCTAACCCGGATTTGGTGGAACGGTTTAAAGCGGATGCATCATTAAACGAGGCTGATGCAAACACCTTTTATGGTGGTACTGAAAAAGGCTACACTGACTATCCATTTTTAAAGGCTTAATACCATGCACAAGCCAGCAATTACTCAAGTGCCGATCGATGCAACAATCGCTAACCGTTGGAGTGGTAGGGCTTATGATGCGACAAAAGTTGTTTCACACGAGCAGGTAGTTGCACTACTTGAAGCCGCGCGTTGGGCGCCTTCCTGCTTTGGTGATCAGCCCTGGCGTTTTATTGTATGGAATAAAAATACCGATGCAAAAGCCTGGCAATCAGCGTTCGATTGTCTGGTGGCAGGCAACCAAGCTTGGGTGAAAGATGCGCCAGTATTATTGCTGGTATGTGCAGATACTTTGTTTAACCACAATCAGCAATCCAATCGCTGGGGGCAATACGACACAGGTGCAGCAGCAGAGAACCTATGCCTGCAAGCCAGTAGCATGGGGTTGATGGCGCATCAGATGGGCGGTTTTAATGCAGACGCTGCGCGGGATGCTTTTGCTATTCCAGCACAATATATTCCGATGGCAATGATTTCTGTGGGTTACCCAGCTGATATCGCCAATTTAGAAGGTGAAGTATTAAGCCGTGAAACAGCAGAGCGTAATCGTCGCCCATTAAATGCCTTGTTTTTTGCCAATAGTTGGGATAAACCAGTCGTTTAGTGCTTATTCAAATAGTAGAACTTAGTTTGCATCTTAACTTAATGGCCGACCTCTGCTAAACTCTTACAACTTATTTAAAGTCAATTATTACATTAGGATGTCGTCATGGCAGTTGTTGCACTCAATAAAGAAAATTTCAAAGAAACTATCGAAAAAAATGATTTTGTCATCATTGATTTTTGGGCACCATGGTGTGATCCATGCGTTGCATTTACCCCAACTTTTGAAGCGGCTGCGGCAAAAAATACTGATATTGTGTTTGGCTTAGTGAATACTGAGACCGACCCTGAAATTGGCGATTATTTTGAAGTAAATCAAATTCCTGGCGTTTTGGTGGTGCGTGAGCAAGCAGGCATTCATGCACAAGTGGGTGAAATTGGTGCCCCAGCGTTAGATGAAATTATTAAGTGGGCGCGTGAGTTCGATATGATGCCAGTCCGTGAGTATTACAAACAAGAAGCCAGTAAAGCGAACTAAGTTTAAAATTAGTTGTTTTACCCCCAATAAAAACGCGGCTATTTGCCGCGTTTTTATTGGGGGTCATTATTTAATTTTGCTAAACCTAACGAGACTAAATCTAACGGTGTTTGGCAGTTCCCTATAGTTTGTAAGGGAGCGGTTGAATTTCAAGGATGTTGTTATTAACCAATAATTGGCCAGCTTCAATGCTTTCAAGTCTAAGCTCTACCAGTACATCATAGCCGCCAACAGGTGCTGGGGCGCTCCTGACAATTTTACCAACAATTTCATGTTGGCTATTATGTACATCATCCCCTGCAGTAGGCCGCAAGCTGACGTTGATGTGGGCAAGATGCGTGCGACGTTTTACTGTGCCGAGATAATGTGTACGCGCAACAATTTCTTGTCCTGTATAACAGCCTTTTTTGAAATTGATGCCGCCTAGCAAATCTAAATTCAGCATTTGTGGCACAAATGCTTCTTGTGTTTTTAAAGTAACGTCTGGAATGCCCGCCTGAATTTCCAGCCATTCCCAACATGCGGCACCTACAGGCTTCGCTTCTTGTAATAACGCGTTCCAAATCGCCGGGGCATTGCTAATGTCGGTAAAAATCTCGTAGCGCGGTTGCATGCCTGGTAGTTTCAAGATGGCGGCATTTTTCAGTGATACCAGTTCATAACCACTCTGTGCGGCATCGTTATTTTGTGGGATTTGAGAAAATATTGAGCTTAGTAATGCAGTTGCTTTTGAACCATTTAAGCCAATTCTGATTATTTGGTCACTCACGTCTTTAATTTCTACCTTGCTACGCATTACAAACATTTTTAGGCGCTTTGAGATTGATTCAATGAGTTCTTTAGGTAGTTGCAAATGCACATGGTCATGATGCGCAAACGTTAAAAACAACGCGAGTAAGCGACCTTTGGGATTGCAGTAGCCTGAGTAATGCGCGTTACGGCCATTGAGCTGTTTAACATCATTGGTAACTTGACCTTGCAGAAAGGTGAGCGCATCTAACCCTTGTACTTGTAGTAAACCTAAATGTGAGAGGTCACAGATGATGGTGTCTTGAACGAGTGACTGCAGTTCAGTCGCTGCATCACTAAAGCTGATGATTGTGCCGTCTTGAATGACTGGCTGTGAATCACTGCCATTTGGTTGTTGTGTGGCAGAATTTTGAAGAAATTGATGCCATTGCGCGATGCTCATGCTAACCTTTGCTTAAATTAACTCTGGTTGATAACGTGAAGCCAATACTCATCAATTTCAAGCCTTCGATTTTATTTTCTGTGCTTATTACACTAATGAGTTTGGTCATGTGTTGTATTTTAATCCTGCTCGCACTGGCTTGGCAGATTAAATTGTTATTAATGATTTTTCTTTTTCTTTTAGCCTTTTATTCAGTCTGCATGCGCGGATTGTTATTACTACCATGGTCTTGGGTGGCGCTGAACGTCAACGTAAAAAACGAACTGCAATTAACGTGTAGAGACGGTGTAAAGTTTGCAGGCACGGTGTGCGCGGATAGTGTAGTGACGCCTTATTTAACAGTGGTGCATTTTCAGCTTCATCATGCCAGTTTTATCAGGCGATTATTGACTTCTCGCATCGCTATTCTGCCTGGTATGGTTGACGCTGAAAATTATCGTCAACTAAGAGTGTGGTTGCGCTGGGGGCAGCCACACTAGTAGCATTTTGAGTGTACTTAAGCGCGGTTAGACTGACGGCGGCGATTGATAAAGTTACGCCATTGAGTTTTTAGTTCTAGCACAGGGTGCTTAGGGGTGTAAGCTAAAATAAATAAAAATGCAGCAAGCCCCGCTAGAATCCAACGGATTTCAAAACCTGATTTATCGCGTCGTGCAGGTTTTTGTTTTTTCATCGCACTCAGTACATTTTGCACGCTATCGCCGCGCACATACATGCCGTTCACTTCTTTTGATAATTCTTTTAAGTATTCTTCATCCAGTTTTGATAAATAACGATCGCCTGTTTCACCCGCTACATTATCATTGCGTGTACCAATGTTGGATTCTGAAATTTGTGCAATACCAGGCTGTAAGGCAAAGCTTTCGTTAGACCAATAACCAATTAATTGGTTGAATTCATCAAATTTAGGAATCGGCGCCCCTTTATCATCGCCAATCCCTACCAGCAGCCAGTCTTCGCCGCCTTGAAACGCGGTTAGATTTTCTTTATTAAAAACGTGGAGTCTAGGCGCTTCTTCACCATCAGTAAAAAACACCACTTGCGCAGGCTCTGGAAATGAACGTATGGTTCTTGCAAGGGCTGTCATGCTAGCCCGTATGCGACTGTTGCCAGACCACGCCGTGCGCCAATCAAGGTGATCGATGGTGTCCTTAATGGCATCGAAATTTTCACAAACTTCTATAGGGGTGTAAAGTGCGGCCACGCTTACGCCAGCAAATACGCTCATGCTCACATTGGTGCCGCATGGCAGTTCACCCACCAATTTATGTAACATGTCTTGCATATATACCACGCGCGACACAGGTTTGCCGTTGAGCGTTTTATCAACGACATTCATGCTTTGTGAAATGTCAGCCACTAAAATGTAACTGTAAATGTCGCGTTTAACCGGTATTTTGGGGTTGAAAATAGCAATAATCAGCAGAAAAAGCGCGGTCAGCAGCAGCGTAATGTCGTGACGATGGCGAAGGTGGCTAAGAAATTTGTGTAAAGTTGACATGATGATTCTTTATGGCAGACCAACAGGGATGTTGCCCATAATGAGTCCTGGTGAGTCACTTTCACCAGCGCCCGGCACTGGTGTCTCTGGCAACATGCCAAGCAGACGATCTAAATTGTGGCGTGCCCCCCAGTTTGAATTATCTAGTCTTAACGATTGTAGATAGGCTGTCTTAGCTTGGCGCACCAAATATTCAGCTTCATCACGCACAGTCATGTTGGTGCCGCTGATGGCTAATCCGCGTCTAAAGAAAATATTCCCCAAATTATAATGAATAGCGGCTTTCTGCTCGTCACTTGCACCATTGAGTGCTTTGTTAAACAGCAAAGTGGCTTCTTTGTAACGTTCATTTGTTGCTAGCCAATACGCTGTTGAGAATTTAGCTTCAAAACTTTGCAGGTCGGTTTTTGGTGGTTTACCTGCATTAATAGCTTGATTGAAATTATCAATTTGATTGATGCGGTTGTAAAAATACGCACTACTCAATGCGGCAACTATCGCTGTGAGTGTGAGTAACACCGTCAGTTTTTTCACTGTAAGAAATTGTTTTATAGATAACCGTATTTTTGGGTTTAGTGCCATGTTTTAACCTCTAAATATTTCACACCTAATAACAAACTAATCATGATGGCCGCAATGATGAAGCAAACGTTAGAGTAATCACGACCAGGTATTTTTTCAAAGTATTTGATAGGTTTTTTCTCACGATTGTTAATGTCATTCATGGCTAATTGCAAAGATTTAGGATCTTCTGCCTCATAAGCTTTAAACGGTGTTTTGAATGTTTTGAAAAATTCATTCAGCTCGATTTCCGCTGGCAATGGTTGATCTTCAACCGGTTTGTATGTGGTGTCAAAAATACTTAAGCCATCGGGCTGGCGTAGTACAATCCAATACAAGCTCAGGTGTAAACGGTCAAACCAGTCTTTAATTTTTTGCTGGGTATTTGCGTCCATACGGCCAGCACCGTCAGACACCAAAATTACCGCGCGCGAACCAGAGTCGGGGATTTTATTGAATAATCCTGCGCTACTGGTTAAGCCGCTACCAATGTTGGTTTGAAATAGTGCATTGCCACTGGTTGCCTGTACGGCAGCGATGATGGCTTTTTTATTTTCACTCAGTGGCAGCACATACATGGCGGAGTTGCTAAACGTAATCATGCCAAACATATCTTGCTGGCGTGACTTTACAAACTCGGTAATCAATCTTGCTGCGGCAACAGATTTAGTTTCACCTACCGTGGTATTGCCTGTGGCATCCGTGCTACCTGAAAATGGATCATCCATACTTGCGCTACGGTCCAGCACCAAAGCAATCTGAGCGCCTACGCCGATGCGCTCTACGCTTTGCTCTTTGGTATGAGGGGCTGCTAATCCTAAAATAATAAAAACCAGTGTGAGTACAGCGAGTGCTTTTAACAGCAACCCAATCAGGTCAGATAATGGGTCAGCCGGCAACATATTTACCCAGGAATAATGCTTGGCATGTGCACGCTGTAACAAAAGAGGCAATACCGCCAGCGGCAGCAACCAAAGTAGCCATGGATGTGAAAAAAGCATGACTTATGTTCCCGCCTTGGTATTTAAAGGCGTTGGTGTTAAACCGCGTTCGCAGTCGCGGCAGCGGCGCGCAAATTGCACCAGCCACTTGCTTGGGTTGTTGCCTATATCATGTGTTGCGTTAGGCTCAAAATAAACATGGCGAGATAAGGCAAAGAATTGTTGAATTTCATATTTTAATGGTGAAAAATTAGGGCGTTTTACTAAAAATGCATCTAAGTTGTCGCTAAAAATACTCATTGTAGCCGTACTGTTAAAAGATTGGTGCAATTTTGACACCGCTTGTTTTAAGCCTTCAGCAGAGTTTGGCGTTTTGCGTAATGTGCGATAAGCACTTGCAAACGGACCGCCCATGCGTGGCAGCCAAGTATGCACGCCCAGGATATAAAGTAAGCCCAGCAAACTTATCGCAAGCATTCCCAGCGCAACTTTTAACCACTGTTTCTCACGGTCATCTGCCATTAACAAGGGCCCGAGCATTGGGCTCATATTATTTTCAACTTTAACAGCGCCAAAAATCGCCAGCGGTGAAATGGCAATATCTAAGCTTGGAATACGGTATTTGACCAAATCTTGACTATTTTTGGCGTTGATTAAGTTGAGATATTCTGGCCCTAATGCCGCATTTTTTGCTACCACGCTATTGGTAAATACTTGATAGGCTAACTTAATATGATGTGTGGTGTAGTCCTGATGCACATCTTTTTCATGATGAATATTTTTGAGTTCAATGCCGATCAATTGGCCTCTGTAACGTTTTTCATAACCCTTGATCGGTAGCGATGTTTCAACCAGCTTGTAGGGTGCTTTAATGGTTAAAATCACTTCTCGCTCAATAATATCACCCACGGTATAGCCTACGCGCTGTGTAGGGTCTATGGTTTCTATGGTGACAAAACCTTCTTTAATGTCAGGCAAGTTTTGGCTATCTATTGCAACTGCGGAAAGCGGTGCCAGGCATAATGTACAGGCTAAGCATATAAAACGTATAAATTTTGTCATGATGTAAGTTTTACTTAAGTTAAGCGGCTACAAATTGGTGAAAATATTCTGTGAGTCTATCTGCATCAAACTCACCTTCAACATAAAACGGCGGCATGTCAAAGCGCATAAATAGTTCGTAAATTTCATTACGCCGATTTTCAAAAGATTGCACGATTTTTTCACGTAATTCTTTACGCAAAAACAAGGTACGCATTTGTCCTGTTTCAGCATCGGTGACGTTGGTTAAACCAAATTCAGGTAAATTCCTGTATTCCGCAGCATCCCACAACACAATCGGCACAATATGGTGACGCAACAAATTAGAAAGTGAATCTTCAAGTAAAGCATTAGGCATGTGAAAGTCAGAGATTAAAAATACCAATGAGCGTTCACGTGGTAAATAACGGTAAACTTCAGTAATGCCAGTGCAATTGACGGGTGCTGGGTGAAAATCTTTTAACGATTCGGCCATGGCAATGGCACGGTGTGATTTGAATGACGATGTGCTGATCCAGTCTTCACGTACTTTTTCATCAAAGCCAATAAAACCAAATGGGTCGTGATGTTCGCTGGCAGATTGCGCAATAGATTCTGCGATTTCAGCCGCCAATTTGATTTTGCGTTTTTTTGCACCAAAATTCATACTGCCTGATAAATCACAAATCACGTAAACAGGTGTGGCACTTTTTTGATTAAATAAGCGCACATACACCTGCTCCATTGGGTCGCGGATGGTTTGGC
>Ga0156104_134_pt4 | contig 36688 bp, 37 predicted proteins | sample RifCSPlowO2_02_FD_107757 | JGI IMG/M metagenome (GOLD analysis project Ga0156104, IMG submission 107757) | Methylotenera sp. RIFCSPLOWO2_02_FULL_45_14 | reverse complement strand
AAAAAACCCTGTCATGAAAGTGATGGGGTTTTTTTATGCGCGCAGCAAATGCGTCATCTGGGTGTGCTTAGGTCGCTCTTGCGATAGGTTAATAATCAGGCGTTTGAACTCACGCGAATTTCACGGCCTATCCAAAGGTGTGTTTAAAATTACGGTAACCTGCAAATAATGCAGAGGCAAAGTTAGGAATCACCTCCGCCAAACCGATTAAGCCAAGGGTGTCGTGCGTGATTTCGTATATACGCCAACCAACAACGACGGGCATGATTTGATAAGCTCGGATACTTCGCTATGTTCAGTATGACGCAACTTTGAATTTTTAGATTCTAATGGGAAATCTCGGCTCAACAGAAACATTCTCTGCGCACAAATAAAAAGCCTGCAGTTGCAGGCTTTTAGTGTCTCTTTTGCCGATTACTTTAAATTTCAGAGCTCTGGAAATTGTTCCAGCCAATCAAGATTGTCAACAGAGTTTAGCATTACATATTCCCTAGTAATATAGTCAAGTTATTTTAACGCTAAAAGATTAGATGCGTCAGTATTTTGTAAAGTGAAAAACAACTAATCTTCAAGTAAACTTTTCAATACCTCAATGCCAAATCCTACGCCAAAACCATTCGTGTCGGTTTGTATGGCGCCCAAGCCACCTTTGCGATTGGCTGATGATAAGTCGGCGTGTAACCAAGCGACGTTGTTTTCAATGAATTTACCTAAAAATCTAGCGGCATGAATGTGGTCGCCGCCACCTTCAAGAGTACATTGCTTAATATCAGCAATGTCACTATCTAAGTCGCTATCAAAGTCATCGTCGTAAGGAAACGCTACTATGCGCTCGCCTGCCTTGACCCCAGCGCCAACTGCTGTGCAGGCAAGTTCTGGCCGATTTGCAATAACACCGCTAATGCGGTCGCTGAGCGCCGTAATCATGCTGCCGGTCAGTGTGGCAAAGTCAATAATAACATCAGGTTTTTGGCGTGAAGCCAAGGTAAGGGTGTCTGCCAACACCATGCGGCCTTCTGCATCGGTGTGTATGATTTCAATGGTCATTCCATTGAGTGCGGTGACCACATCATTTTGTTTATAAGCATTGGGGCTGATATGATTTTGAGCGATGGCTAGCCAACAGTCTAGTTTGATGGGTAATTGCATTTGACTGGCAGCAAGCAAAATACCTAAGGCAACCGCGGAGCCATTCATATCTTCATGCATCCCTAACATGTATTTTGCTGGCTTGAGATTGTGACCGCCAGTATCAAAACAAATGCCTTTGCCCACTATGGCAATATGTTTTTGAGCGTTTTTAGGGTGGTATGAAAGATGCACAATCGCAGCATCTACTGGCTCAGAACCTTGACCTACTGCCACAAAGGCACCTGCATTCATTTTTTTGAGTGCAGCCATATCAAACTCTTCATGTTGCCAACCATGTTCTTTGGCTAAGGCGGCCACTTTTTCCCGATAAATTGTTGGCGTTAATTCGTTTGGAGGTGTCATGGTAAGCTGGCGGCATAGTGTGTTACCAGCGACACGAGCGTTGACGTAAGCATAATCGTGATTAGCTTGGTAGCCATAAATGCTTACGTTTTTTAGCGCGTTAGACTTTTGATCTTTTTTTCTATTGGGGAGTGTTGCAGAGTTGGCTGTGACAACATAGTAAGCTGCGCATGCATGTGCTTCGCGCGTTACATCATCGCCAAATACGCAGATGGCAATGTTGTCAGGCTGTTCGTCTAATAACGGTTTGGCCGCTTTACGTAGTAGAGTATGGCGCTGAAACATGTTGAGGTTGTCACTTAAGGCGACAAAGCTTACAACGTTGCCATTAGGCAAGTCTATGGTGATTGGGGATTTAAATAGATCTTTGTATTCGCTTTTACTTCGGTTTAACTTGTTTTGTAAATCTGCGAGATATGGGAGTGACTTTTCTTCTTTTTCTGGCAGCACAAAAAGTATATGTTTATGCGTTTTTAATGATTTTTCATTAGCTATTTCTGCATGTTGCAGTAGTTTTATCGACATTTATGATCCTTAAAGTTTTATGAAAAATGCACTTAATATGCATAAATGAGTGTTAGTTTAATGTTAAAAGAACGCGACTAAACTTGACCAAAACCCCTAAAAAAGCCACACTACGGTTTTATGAAATTTATCTACTTCGCACGCTGTGTGCGCAGTATTTCAGACACGCTATATTTGTTTTTGTTGCTTTTAGTTTGCATGGTGATTATACCTATTGAGGTGCAGTCACGGGGACTAAGAAATTACGCAAATACAGTCACACGGAGCCCCAACTGAATGTCATTAAACACACATTTGAGTAACCCAGATATTGATCGTCAAGAAACCCAGGAATGGCTGGATGCACTTGCCGCAGTTATTGAAACAGAGGGCACAGAACGTGCACATTTTTTACTAGAGGCGATGATAGATCAAGCGCGTCGTTCAGGTAGCAATTTGCCTTACAATGCTACTACCGCTTATGTGAATACCATTCCAACACACTTGCAGGCTAAATTGCCAGGCGACCCTGAAATGGAGCGTCGCGTGCGTGCGTTAGTGCGCTGGAATGCCATTATGACTGTGTTACGTGCTAACGAAAAATCTCCTGGGGTCGGTGGACATATTGCGAGCTTTCAATCAGCGGCAACTTTGTATGACACAGGCTTTAATTATTTTTTTAGAGCTGCCAATGAAAATTTTGGTGGTGATTGCGTTTATTTTCAGGGGCATTCATCTCCAGGGGTTTATGCGCGTGCATTTTTAGAAGGCCGTATTTCTGAAGAGAAAATGGATAATTTCCGCCAAGAAACTGGTGGTAATGGTTTGCCTAGTTACCCGCATCCTTGGTTGATGCCTGATTTCTGGCAATTTCCAACCGTTTCAATGGGTTTAGGTCCACTTGCAGGTATTTATCAAGCGCGTTTTTTGAAATACATTCATGACCGTGGTATTGCTGATACCTCTGATCGCAAAGTATGGGTGTTCTGTGGTGATGGCGAGATGGATGAGCCAGAATCATTAGGTGCAATTTCACTGGCTTCACGTGAGAAGTTAGATAACCTGATTTTTGTGATTAACTGTAACCTGCAACGCTTGGATGGTCCTGTGCGCGGTAACGGCAAGATCATTCAAGAGTTGGAGTCCGACTTTAGAGGCTCAGGCTGGAATGTGCTCAAAGTTATTTGGGGTTCGTATTGGGATCCATTGTTGGCGATGGATAAAGATGGCTTGCTGAAGAAGCGCATGGAAGAGTGTGTGGATGGTGAGTATCAAAACTTCAAAGCCAAAGGTGGCGCCTATACACGCGAGCACTTCTTTGGCAAGTATCCTGAGTTAAAAGAGATGGTTGCTGCGATGAGTGACCAAGATATTTGGCGTTTAAACCGTGGTGGTCACGATCCGCATAAAGTGTTTGCCGCTTACAATGCTGCGGTGAATCACAAAGGTCAACCAACGGTAATTTTAGCCAAAACGGTTAAAGGCTATGGGATGGGCCAAGCCGGCGAGGCTCAAAATATCACGCATCAACAAAAGAGCATGGATATTGAGTCATTGAAAAAATTCCGTGACCGTTTTGATTTGCCTATTACTGATGAGCAAGTGGAAAACTTGTCATTTTACAAACCTGCTGACGATAGCCCTGAAATGCAATACATGGCTGAGCGCCGTGCCGCGATGGGCGGCTTTGTGCCGCAACGTCGCCAACAAGGTAATGCACTCACCGTACCTGAATTATCCGCCTTTGAAAATATGCTAGTCGCCACAGGCGAGCGTGAAATATCAACCACTATGGCGTTTGTGCGCATACTTTCTACCTTGGTGCGTGATAAGCAGATTGGCAAGTTCATTGTGCCGATCGTGCCAGATGAAGCGCGTACATTTGGTATGGAAGGCTTGTTCCGTCAGTTAGGCATCTACGCCAGCCAAGGCCAGTTGTACGAACCGATGGATTCTGACCAAGTGATGTATTACAAAGAGTCTAAAGACGGCCAAATTTTAGAAGAAGGCATCAACGAGGCGGGTTCATTTGCTAGTTGGCTGGCGGCGGCTACGTCTTACAGCGTGACTGGCGTGCAGATGATTCCGTTTTACATCTACTATTCTATGTTTGGTTTCCAACGTGTTGGTGACTTTGCCTGGGCTGCGGGCGATAGCCGTGCGCGTGGCTTCTTGCTTGGCGCTACCGCTGGCCGTACCACGTTGAATGGCGAAGGGTTGCAACACGAAGATGGTCATAGCCATTTGATGTCGGCCACTATTCCTAATTGTATTTCGTATGATCCAACGTTTGCCTATGAATTGGCGGTGATTATTCAAGAAGGCTTGCGCCGCATGGTGCAAAATCAAGAAGATGTGTATTACTACATTACGTTAATGAATGAAAACTACAGTCACCCGGAAATGCCAAAAGACAGTGCACAAGGCATCCTAAAAGGCATGTACAGCTTTAGTAAATCTCAGGCTAAAGGCGAGAAAGTACAATTGATGGGTAGTGGTGTGATTCTGCGTGAAGTCATTGCTGCGGCAGAGTTGCTAGAAAAAGATTGGGGTATTGCTGCTGACGTATGGAGTGTGCCTAGTTTTACCGAGTTGCGCCGCGAAGGTTTGGACTGTGACCGTTGGAATATGCTTAATCCAGAAAAACCGCAAAGAGTAAGCTATATTGCGCAGTGTTTAAAGGATGCAAAAGGCCCTGTGGTAGCTTCAACCGACTACATGAAGAGCTTTGCTGAGCAAATTCAACGCTTTGTACCGAATAAGTTTGTAGCGCTTGGTACTGATGGCTATGGTCGTTCAGATAGCCGTGAAGCTTTGCGTGATTTCTTTGAAGTGAACAGATATTACGTGGTGGTGACGGCATTAAAAGCTTTGAGTGACGAAGGTAAGTTGCCGGTTGCAAAAGTGAGCGAAGCCGTTAAAAAATACAAGTTGAATGCTAACAAGCCAAACCCAACGACAGTTTAAGGATACGCACAAATGGCAGTACAAGACATATTCGTCCCCGACATTGGCAATTTCGACTCTGTTGATGTGATTGAAGTTTTAGTTAAAGCTGGCGACACCATCGCCAAAGATGATTCTTTGATTACCGTTGAGTCTGACAAAGCCTCTATGGATATTCCTGCGCCTTTTTCTGGCGTGGTGCAAGCAGTCAAAATTAAAGTGGGCGATAAAGTCGCACAAGGCACTTTGATGATCACGATGGATGTGAACGATGCGGCAGTGAAACCTGCAGAAACACAACCAGCTACCGCCATTGCTGAGAAACCAGCTACGGCAGCAGTTGCCATTCCTGAACCAAGCCGCCCTGCGCCTGAGCCACCTAAGCCTATTGCTCCAGCTCAGCAACCAGCGCCAGTGGGTGAGCATGTGGTGGTTGCACCAGGCAAGCTCTCTCATGCCAGCCCGTCTATTCGTAAATTTGCACGTGAGTTAGGTGTGGATTTAGCGCATGTAAAGGGTAGCGGTGCTAAAAATCGTATTTTACAAAGTGACGTACAGGCTTATGTAAAAGGCGAGTTGGCAAAACCACGTACCGAAAATATGGGTGCTGGTGTAAGTAGCTTAGCAGCGTTGCCAATGCCGGTGATTGATTTTAGCCAGTTTGGCGCGATTGAAACAAAAGCGTTATCGCGTATTAAAAAGCTTTCAGGCGCTAACTTACATCGCAATTGGGTCACTGCACCACATGTGACGCAATTTGATGAGGCTGATATTACTGATTTGGAAGACTTTAGAAAGTCTATGCAGGCAGATGCTGAAAAACGCGGTGTAAAACTCACCATGTTGGCCTTTTTGATTAAAGCTTCGGTAAATGCGCTTAAAGCTTACCCGAATTTTAATGCCTCACTTTCGCCAGATGGCGATAGCTTGATTCTAAAAAATTACTTCAACATTGGCTTTGCTTGCGACACGCCAGATGGCTTGGTAGTGCCTGTGGTTAAAGATGTGCAACAACAAGATGTGCTAGATATTGCGCGTGATTTAGCTGAACTTTCAACTAAAGCCCGTGAACGCAAGCTGAAAGTAGAAGAGATGCAAGGCGGTTGTTTCACAATCTCCAGCCTAGGCGGCATCGGCGGCACTATGTTTACGCCGATTATCAATTGCCCGGAAGTGGCAATTTTAGGCGTTTCACGCGCTAGTATGCAGCCGGTATATGACGCTAAAACCAAGACTTTTGAACCGAGGTTAATGTTGCCAATGTCATTATCTTACGATCATAGAGTGGTGGATGGTGCGGATGGCGCACGCTTTACTAGCCACATGCGCATGATGTTAAGTGATGTGCGTAGGTTATTACTGTAGTTCTTAGTATTCTAAAAGGGCGCGAATAGCGCCCTTTTTTATTTTGATTCGTTGATTAAATTACCTAGCTATTTACAAATATCTTAAATCTATCAATACTTCGTTTAGATGCTTTTCTTAAAGAGGATTTTTAAGGAAAAACGTGGCATCACGTTTAAGCAGATTTGATTTGCAACATGTTGCCTAGAGTTTATGCTAGATTTTTCAGTTAGGTAGATAAGGATAATGTCATGAGTCTTTTGAATTTGTTTTGGTTATTTTTTGCTCCTAACAAGGGCTGGCGACATTTGATGCAAAGTAAATTATCGATGCATCGGCTTTACTTATTGCATGTTGTACCATTGTCAATGATTCCGCCTTTGTTTTTGTATTTTGCAGGTAATCAATACGCAGGTGGTTTAATTCCTATTTTGTCTTATTCTAAGTTATTGCTGGTTGCGATTATTTTGTTTATGGTCGAATTGGTGGCAGTGCCAGTGATGGCTATGATTGTTCGTCAATTAGCTGAAGTAGCCGAGATTCATCCTAGCTTCCATGATTCTTTTACTTTTGCTGCAGTAGCGCCTACGCCACTGTGGTTAGCGCCTATTGCTTTTCTTATTTTTCCTGATATTACTTTAAGCCTTGTAGCATTGACTTTGGCGATTATGGCTACAATTGGTTTTATTTATTATGGGATTCCAGCAGTATTTCGGTTAAAAGATCGTGGTCACACGATGCTGATGTTTGGTGCGGTGCTGACAGCGGGGGCAATCGCATGGGGCTTTCTCATGGTGTCGACATTGGTTGTATTAGGTAGCATACAAAATCTTTGATAATCATGCATGCATGTAACCTGTAGAGGTTAGTTAATAAATGTTACAACAACATTTCCATTATTTGCTTACCCTTATTCATCAGCTGTACGTAATACATAATTCTTTGCGCGTTGTATTGGCTATGCATGTTTGTAGGCATGAAAGTAGAAGGTTTAATGTTAAAATCACAGAAAATAATCAAAGTTTAAGCAAAGGGTGTGCATGAGTAATTTAGTTGAAGTATTAGTACCTGATATTGGCAACTTCGATAGTGTCGATGTGATTGAGGTGCTTGTTAAAGCCGGTGACATGATCGCTAAAGAAGACTTATTGATTACAGTGGAGTCTGACAAAGCGTCAATGGATATTCCATCATCACACGCGGGTACGGTCAAAGAAGTGAAAGTGAAAGTGGGTGATAAAGTTGCAAAAGGCTCACTCATCCTGTTGGTAGAAGCTGAGGCGTTAGCCGCCGCCACACCTGCTAAAGCAGAAATATCTGCACCGGTTACTGCTGCAGCGCCAGCTGCCATTGCACCTACTCCTGCGGTAGCCGTTGGCAACAATGACCTCAGCACGCAAGTGGTCGTGCTGGGTAGTGGTCCAGGCGGCTACACGGCTGCTTTCCGTGCGGCAGACTTAGGCCAGCAAGTGGTACTGATCGAGCGTTACTCAACATTGGGCGGCGTCTGCCTCAACGTGGGATGTATTCCATCTAAAGCATTGTTGCATACGGCAAAAGTCATTACTGAGGCTGAGGAATCTAGTCATCACGGCGTAAGCTTTGGTGCGCCGAAAGTGGATTTAGACCAATTGCGTAATTGGAAAGCCAATGACGTAGTCGGAAAGCTGACCGGTGGTTTGGCTGCCATGGCAAAACAACGCGGCGTGACCGTGGTGCAGGGTGTGGGTAAATTTACCAGCCCGCACCAAATTGCTGTGACTGCTGCTGACGGCAAAGTAACCACGGTCGGTTTTGAAAACGCAATTATCGCGGCAGGCTCGCAAGCGACTAAATTCCCAGGGGTGGCTCCAGAATTTGCTAATGATGAACGCATTATGGATTCAACAGGAGCGTTGGCATTAGCCGATGTGCCTAAGCGCATGCTAGTGATTGGCGGCGGTATCATTGGTCTTGAGATGGGTACGGTTTATGATGCTCTGGGCACAAAAGTGAGTGTGGTTGAATTCACTGATGGCCTGATTCAAGGTTGTGACCGTGATTTAGTGCGTCCATTGCAAAAGCGTATGGAAAAACGCTTCGAGGCCATTATGCTCAATACCAAAGTTGCAACAATAGCACCTAAAAAAGATGGCATTCATGTGACATTTGAAGGCGTGAACGGTAATGCAGACGCGCCCAAAAGCGTAGAAGTTTACGACCGAGTGTTAGTTTCTATTGGTCGCCGTCCAAATGGTAAAAACATTGGCGCCGAAAATGCAGGCGTGTCAGTAGATGATTACGGCTTTATTGCGGTAGATAAACAAATGCGCACCAACGTGCCACACATTTTTGCGATTGGTGACATTGTAGGTCAGCCGATGTTGGCACACAAAGCAACGCATGAAGCCAAAGTGGCGGCAGAAGTCATCGCAGGGCAGAAAGTTGAATTTGTTGCCTCAGTGATTCCATCGGTAGCCTATACCGACCCAGAGGTGGCATGGGTAGGCATGACTGAAACAGAGGCGAAAGCTAAAGGAATTGTTATCGAAAAAGCCAGCTTCCCATGGGCAGCTAGCGGCCGTGCGCTTTCTATTGCGCGTACCGAGGGCGTAACTAAGCTGATTTTCGACAAAGAAACACATCGTGTGATTGGTGCAGGTATTGTCGGCATCAATGCAGGTGAACTGTTAGCTGAAGCCGTACTAGCGATTGAAATGGGCGCAGATGCGCATGATTTAGGTTTAACGATCCATGCACATCCAACTTTATCTGAAACCGTGTGTTTTGCCGCAGAAATGAAAGAGGGTACGATTACGGATATGTTGCCACCTAAAAAACGATAGAATATCCAAATATCATTGAAGAGGACGCAATGCTATGCAATCACTAAGTCACTTAACGCGAATTGAAAAACTGCGCATGATGAATGAAATTTGGGATGATTTGACTCATGATACAGCGTTTTTTCAGTCACCATCTTGGCATGGAGATGTGTTAAAAGAAACGCAGCAACGGTTTGCCAATGGTGAGGTTGAGATGCTTGATTGGGAAGAGGCCAAGCAACTTTTGCGTAACAAGCTTAAATGAAAATCAAGGTATTAAGAACCGCATTTACAGATATTGCATGGGCTCAAGAATTTTATGAGCAGCAGCGAAAAGGCTTAGGTATCTATTTTCAAGATTCTATTTTTGCTGACTATTACAAAATAGATGCTGGGAATGTCATTGTTTGGCATGTAATAGGCTGTAGGGCAAAACCATCACGTACAAAAGAAATGCTTAAAAACTAATGCACGCCATTATTTCTTCTCTCTCTCAACATTTTCCTGCTGACCGCCTCCTAACCGATCCAGTAGATTGCTATGCCTACGCTTACGACAACTCGCGTAATTATCATGCGCCCATTGCTGTTGTTTTTCCGCTTAACGTTGAGGAAGTGCAAAGTGTTATTCAACTTTGTAATGCGCATAAAGTACCTGTAGTGCCGCGTGGGCGTGGTACGGGCACGGCAGGTGGGAGTGTGCCAGAGGCGGGCGGTGTGGCACTTTCACTTGAGCGCATGAATAACATTCTCAGTATCGACCCTGATAACCGCATGGCGATTGTTGAGCCTGGTGTGTTGAACCAAGAGTTGCAAGACGCGATTAAGCCGGTGGGTTTCTTTTGGCCACCGGATCCGTCCAGCGCAGCTTATTGCAGCATTGGCGGCAACTTAGCCACTTGCGCTGCAGGGCCGCATGCAGTGAAGTATGGTGTAGCACGTGACCATATTTTAGGTTTAAAAGCGGTCACAGGCAGTGGTGATATTATCAAGACAGGCTGCTACACCAGTAAAGGCGTGGTGGGCTACGATTTAACGCGGCTGCTGGTGGGTTCTGAAGGCACACTGGCGGTTATATGTGAAGCAACGCTTAAGCTCACGCCATTGCCAAAATACACAGGTGGTTTAACCGCTGAGTTTGTCGATACGATGAGTTGTGCTAAAGCCATCGCCGCGATTATGGCGCAACCTTATACCCCGAGCGCTTTGGAGTTTTTAGATAACGGTGCGCTCACACTTATTCGTAATCGGCATCAAAATCTATTGCCTGAAAATGCCCGTGCTTATTTGATGATAGAAGTGGATGGTTCGCAGCAGGAAATTATTGAAGCTACGGCTGCTATTCTGCAAGCTTGCCAAGTACCTGGCTTAATTGAAGCAAAACCCGCGCACGACACTAAGGCGTTGTGGGCAGCCCGAAAAGCGCTTTCACCTTTATTAAAGGATATTGCGCCGAAAAAAATCAATGAAGATATCGCGGTGCCAGTCTCTCATTTACCTGAGTTACTCACTGGGTTAGAGAGGTTGGCAGCGCATTATCAAATTGCTAATGTGAATTTTGGTCACGCCGGCAATGGCAATATTCACGTCAATTTACTGGTAAATCCAGATAACGCCGATGAGATGCAACGCGCTTATGAGTGCTTGGATGAAGTGTTTAGCCTGGTGTTGTCGTTGCAAGGCACGCTTTCTGGCGAGCATGGTGTAGGCATGGCAAAGCGCCCGTTTGTACCACGTGAGATAGATGCAACAACGATGAATTTAATGAAGTCGCTTAAACTTACTTTTGACCCAAATAATATTTTAAACCCGGGTAAGCTGTTTCCGTAACTGAATGTTAGTTGCAGCTGACTTCTTTTAAGCTTGCGTAGGGAAAGCTTGGTTTTAACTTTTTAAGTTCGGCTATATTGGTTTCTGTCAGGTTGTTAAGCAATAGGCTAGAGAGATCTTTGCCTTGGTTTCGTAATGTTTTTGTTACATCCTTTATGCCTTTGGCTTTAAGCTCATTCAGTAATTTGATGGCAAGTTGTTCATCTTCAAAAATGCCGAATGAAATCGCGTTTTTCCATTTTGCATCCTGCACTACAAATAAATTTTCAACACCGAGCGCTTTTAATTCAGCAGCCCTTAATTGAGCTTCAGCGGCTGATTTTAGTGGCGGTCTATAAACCCAAAAGCGTTTAGCTTGTTGTGGTGATTGCTCTTTCAAGGTGGCTTGTAGCGCTAATTGTGAGATTGCACTTTGCGCATTAGCGATATTCGTGTCTGAAAAAACACCCCATTCAAAACATGAGGTTGCAATGGGTGCTACTTGTGCAGGCACTTGTGATGTGACGGATTTTTTTGGTAAAGCTTCTATTTGAGCTTGCGATAATACCTTGATCTTTTCAGGGTTTATTTCAGCCAGTTTAGCTTGTGGCTTGCTCGGTAAAATAAGCCCAGCATTAAAGTAAGCGAACAAACCTAGATTAAATAGCGCTAAAACCCAAAACAACTGCTTCATTGTGCATCACTTTTCATGGTGTTTTCGTTTGATGTGGAAGTAGCCAGCAGGTAGAGTCCCTGACAAACCAAATTATCAACGATTATGGCTTGGTTTGTCACGTAACGCGTGAGCGCATTTTTGATCACCAGTGCATTGCCGCCACTGATGATAATGTAAGGCACTTGCTGGCTATGTTGTGTGAGTGCATCAACCATGTGCTGCACTGCGCCCACAATCGCATGTAATGCACCATTGTAGATAGCATCAGCAGTGTTGTTAGCAAAAATGTCATCTAATTTTGGGGCTGAAGGGGCTTGTGAGGCGTCAGTTTTTGGCAATTGAGCGGTAGCAAGGCCTAAACTTTGTTGCATTAAATCTAGCCCTGGCAAAATCAAGCCACCAATAAACTCACCATGTAGTTCGTGATTTATTTCACAGCTATGCAACGCATCAATTGTGACCGCTGTGCCGGCGTTTACCACTACGCATGGTGCTTGTTTGATGTGCCATGCTGCAATTAGCGCCGTCCAGCGGTCACTGCCTAAGGTTTCAGGCTTTGAATAGCGGTTAACAACATGGCAGGCTTGTGTACTGGTCTTTGTCCAGCGAATAGGTAGCTTGTAAGGCGATAATGTTTGTGTGAGCAGGGCGGCATGTTGCTCCCCAGCCACGTTGGAAATCACTGTATGGTCATAGCCGAGTACTGCGGGTGAAAAATTAACAGAGGCGAGTTGCTCATTCAAACATGCGTGTTGCTGGCTGATTTCACCATGGTCGTTAAAAACAGCCCATTTGGTTCTGGTATTCCCTGCGTCTATTGTTAAAAGCATATTTATCCATGTACTGCGACAATTTGTCACTTTTCAGCGTTGTATAAGGTTGCTACGATATCCCTAAAATTTATAAGGTTTAAAAATTCAGGGGGTAAATGTGCAACAATTTCAACTAAAAAAACAATCTGTTCTTCGGGGTATTCTAACACCAAGTGTTTTGGTACCTGGCATTTTAACCTCGTGTTTACTTGGTGCTTTTCCAATGAGTGTGTTTGCTGAGCACTTGGATTTGCCGAGCATAGAAGTCACGGCAGAAAGAATCTACGAAAACAGTATCCCTAAAAGTAATACTGGAGATACAGCTCAATTGCTTGAGGATGAGCCGGGTTTGAGTTTATATCAAGCTGGCGGCGTTTCTAGCTTGCCGGTGATTCATGGTCTGGCTGATGATCGTATCCGCATTAAAGTTGATGGTATGGATTTAATTTCTAGCTGTGCTAACCACATGAACCCGCCGCTTTCATATAGTGACCCTAGTAATGTAGAAAGTATTAAAGTGTTCGCTGGCATCACCCCTGTGAGTGTGGGTGGCGATAGTATTGCGGGTACTATAATCGTGAACTCTGCCTCACCTGAATTTGCTCAAGCAGGGCAAGATTTGCTGATTAAAGCGCAAGTCGGCACATTTTACCGTAGCAATAATGACGCACGTGGCGTGAATTTATCTACTAGTGTAGCTAACGATAAAGTTTATATGCGCTATACAGGTTCTACCGTTGAAGCTAATAATTACACCGCCGGCGGTAATTTTAAGCCAGCAGGTTTAGCGGCCGTAAACAGATCTGCTAACAGGGCGAAAGATAGAGGTTATCTTGCTGGCGACGAGGTTGGTTCTAGTTACTATAAAGCTCGCAACCAAGCACTGGCGTTTGGCGTAAAGCTTGATAATCACTTGGTAGAATTAAAATTAGGCTTACAAGATATCCCTTACCAAGGTTTTGCCAATCAACGTATGGATATGACGGGCAATGATAGTCAGCAATACAACCTAAGCTATGCTGGGCAGTATGGTTGGGGCAATTTAGAAGCCCGCGTCTATAACGAAAAAACTCGTCATAGTATGCAGATGGGTGATGATAAATTGTTTTGGTATGGCGGCACGGGAACGGTAGCAGGTATGCCAATGGATACCGAAGGCAAAACTTCAGGCGTTAATGTAAAAGGGAATGTTAACCTTTCACAGCGTGACACTTTGCATGTGGGTGCTGAATATCAGCGTTATCGTTTAGATGATTGGTGGAATCCTGTTGCAAACTCTGCAATGATGTCACCCAACACTTTTTGGAACATCAACAACGGTCAACGTGACCGTTATGATATGTTTGCAGAATGGGAAGCCAAGTGGAGTTCACAATGGTTATCGCAATTAGGTTTGCGTAGTAGTACGGTGAAAATGGATGCAGACAATGTGCAAGGTTACAGCACCATGATGTATGGTGCAGCTGCTACCGCTTTTAATAAAGCAGACCGCTCAAAGACCGATAACAATATCGACATGACCGCATTAGCCCGCTTTACCCCAGATGCCAGCCAAACATTTGAGGCAGGCTACGCTATGAAAACGCGCTCCCCCAATGTGTATGAGCGTTTTGCGTGGGCTAACAGCAATACCATGGTGATGAACATGAATAATTGGGTGGGGGATGGCAATGGCTATGTGGGTAATTTGAAGTTAAAACCAGAAACCGCACATACGTTAAGCGCAACCGCCAATTGGCACGATGCCGTACAACAAAACTGGCAATTTAAAGCCACGCCTTATTTGACTTATGTGGATGACTATATTGATGCAGTCGCGTGCGCTAAAGTGGGTAAAACCTGCGCTGTGCGTACTGATGGCTTTGTGAATCTTAGTTTAGACAACCAGTCTGCAAAACTTTATGGCGTAGATGTATCAGGCAAAAAATTATTAACTGCAGGTAGTGGTTTTGGTCGTTTTAGTGCCACAGGCACGGTAAATTATGTGCGTGGCAAAAACCGCACTACGGGCGATGACCTCTATAACATCATGCCACTCAATGCCAAATTAGCACTTGAACATAAACTAGGCGGCTGGACTAACACCATTCAAACCAAACTGGTAGATAGCAAAGACAACGTGCAAGCTATACGTAAAGAGCTGAAAACAGCAGGTTATGGCTTACTTAACCTTTACAGTAGCTATGAGTGGAAATACGCGCGTTTAGATTTAGGCGTTGAGAACGTATTTGATAAATACTACGCGAACCCGCTAGGCGGTGCGTACGTTGGTCAAGGCGCAACCATGGGCACAGACGTGTTACACGGAGTGACGGTGCCGGGCATGGGTCGCTCGATTAACGTTGGTCTAACGTTGAATTATTAAATCGCAACACATGATTTTAGCTTGCGTGGCTTAAACACCACGCAAGCTAATTTCGCCCGATACAAAGCGTTGCAAGCCATTAGAGGTTTCTACTAGCAAAGTGCCGTCCTCTGCGATGCCTTGTACTATGCCGACCATTTCGCGTCCATCCGGCATCAGTATGCGCACCTGTTGTAAGTGGTACGCATGATGCTTGATCCATTCATCACGCAGGTTTGAAAATCCATTTTGTTCAAAATCACGTAAAACTGCAGCTAGCTGTTTAAGTAATGTTCCGAGCAGGACATTCGGGTCAATGGCTTGTGCAGATGCTTGAGCTAAATCGGTAACGGGCTGGTCAATTTTCTGTTTGATACTTGTCGGCAACTTGAGGTTGATGCCAATGCCGATAACCGCCGCGCTTGGTCCATCCATGTCGCCTTGCAATTCAATTAAAATTCCGGCTAGTTTTTCACAATGCTGATTTCTATCTACGATCAGTACATCATTCGGCCATTTGAGTTGTGCACTCGCCACGCCGATTTCATGCAAGGTACGCATCAGTGCAACACCAATCGCCAAACTTAAGCCGGACAACGCCGCAGCGCCACATTGAAAACGCCACAATAATGAAAACGTTAAACTAGCCCCTAATCCTGCGTGCCAAGTACGCCCGCGCCTGCCGCGCCCTTGAGATTGCAAGTGCGCCGCAACGCAAGTGGCATGCGCCTGATGTACGCCTACTTTTTGCATTAAATAGGTATTGGTAGATTCAATGTAATCATGCAACTCCAGTTTGAACGTGGGACTTTGTTCGCCAATGGCATTCAAAATAGCTTGTTCATCCAGCAATGTCACGGCTTGCGGTAATTTATAGCCACGTCCGCGCACTGAGAATACCTCAATGCCGAGCTGCTCTGCATGTTGTAGCGCGTTCCAAATCGTGGCGCGTGACACATTGAAATGCTTTGCAATCGCTTCGCCAGAGTGGAATTTTCCGTCAGCCAGCAGTTTTAAAATAGGAAAGGTGAGGGCGTTCATTGAGGGCATGAGTTTAGCATGGCAGATTTGCAGGTGTGAAATTAGATAAGCATATTTTGCAGGGTAGTTTCAAAGTTGAAGTGCAAAATGTGTATTTGTTCTAGATTTTTATTTTAAGAAATTTGATACACCGCCCATGGTTACATGGTTGAACAATGATTCGCTTTTGATGGCCTATCAATAGTGTAAAATAGCGGCAACTTAAATTGAATTTGTTGCCATGTCATCTGAAAAAACTCCTTTACCTTCTGCCTCTAATTTTATCCGCGCGATTATTGAAAAAGATTTAGCGCAAAATAAATATGCCACTAAAAAATGGGCCGGTAGCCCAGGCGATGCAGCGCATCATGATACTGGTGCGGTTGATGCGGCTAAAATCCGCACACGTTTTCCGCCAGAGCCTAATGGTTATTTGCACATTGGGCATGCTAAATCTATCTTTTTAAACTTTGGTTTAGCACGAGATTTTGAAGGTGTGTGTCATCTGCGTTTTGATGACACTAACCCTGAAAAAGAGAGCCAAGAATATGTCGATAGCATTATAGATGCGGTGAAATGGCTTGGGTTTGATTGGCAAAATGGCGATGAGAGTAATCTCTATTTCGCCAGTAATTACTTTGATTTTATGTACCGCGCCGCGGAGAGTTTGATAGAAGCGGGTCATGCTTATGTAGATAGCCAAAGCGCTGAAGAAATGCGCATTACACGCGGCACGTTAACAGAGGCAGGTAAAAACTCCCCTTGGCGTGATCGTAGTGTGGCTGAAAATCTTAGCTTGTTCCGTGAAATGCGCGATGGCAAACATGCTGACGGCAGTCTGATTTTGCGCGCTAAAATCGATATGGCATCACCTAACTTCAACATGCGCGACCCGGCTATTTACCGTGTAAGACGTGCGCACCATCATAACACTGGTGACAAATGGTGTATTTACCCCATGTACACTTTCGCGCATCCGATTGAAGATGCACTGGAGCGTATCACGCATTCTATTTGCACCTTAGAGTTTGAAGACCAGCGCCCATTCTACGATTGGTTATTAGAGCGGCTTGCAGAGGCAGGTTTGCTGGCGCATCCATTGCCAAAACAATATGAATTTGCGCGCCTTAATCTCACTTATGTGGTGCTTTCAAAACGTAAGCTGATTCAATTGGTAGAAGAAAAACATGTGAGCGGCTGGGATGATCCGCGTTTACCTACGCTGGCAGGCGCGCGCCGCCGTGGCTATACGTCCGCAGGCTTTAAGCTCTTTACCGATCGCATTGGCGTGAGCAAAGCAGATTCATGGATTGAATATTCGATTTTAGAAGACAGTATGCGCGAAGTGTTGAACGTTGATGCAGAGCGCCGTATAGCCGTGTTAGACCCAGTTAAATTGGTGATAGATAACTACCCGGAAGACATAAGTGAAGATTGCTTTGCGCCAAACCACCCACTCAAGCCAGAGCTAGGCAAACGCACCGTGCAACTTTCAAAAGAGCTGTGGATAGAACGCGAAGACTTTATGGAAGTACCAAGCAAAGGATTTTTTAGGCTAACACCAGATGGCATGGTGCGCTTGCGTTATGGCTACGTGGTGAAATGCACCGGCTGTGAAAAAGATGAGAAAGGTAATGTCACCGTGGTGCATTGCGAATACCTGCCAGAGACCAAATCAGGCACACCGGGCTCAGATTCTGTGAAAGTAAAAGGCAACATCCACTGGGTTTCAGCGCAACATGCACATGAGGCTGAAGTGCGCCTGTACGATAGATTGTTCAAAGAAGCGCACCCGGGCCAAGGACAACATGAAGATGGCCGTGACCGCGACTTTTTAGATGACTTAAACCCCAACTCCGTTACTACTATTACCGCACAGCTAGAGCTAAGCCTGAAAGATGTAAATCCAGAAGAGTGCTTCCAGTTTGAGCGCCATGGCTACTTTGTGGTGGATAGAAAAGATAGCGTGGCGGGTAAGCCTGTGTTTAATCGCACTGTGACGTTGCGGGATGCTTGGCAGAAGTAGGCTGTAAGTTGTGCGCAGAAAAGTTAAGTTAAGAATTTCATGCAGTTGGTATAGATAAAAAATGTTGACCTACACTGTTGAGTTATCAAAAGCTTACCGACTTCTTAATCACGGCCCTGTTATTCTTATTTCTGCTAGCCACAATGGCAAACAGAATATCATGGCAGCGGCGTGGAATATGCCGCTGGATTTTGACCCGCCTAGAATCACGGTAGTGATCGACAAAAATACCTATACCCGCGAGTTGATTGAAGCCTCGGGTAGTTTTGCCATCAGCGTGCCGTGTGTGGCACAGATAGATATTGTTCGGAAAGTCGGCACAAGCTCTGGACGTGATTTAATAAATACTGACAAATTCGCACTGTATGATCTAGAAACTTTTCCCTCAAAACAAATCACCGCACCTTTGCTCAAAGGCTGTGTGGCGTGGTTGGAATGTAAAGTCATCCCCGAGCCGCATAGCCAAAACACTTATGATTTATTTATTGCCGAAGTCGTTGCCGCCTATGCGGATGAATTCGTGTTTTCTGACGGGCGCTGGCACTTTGAAGGGCATGATGATTACGTACCATACACCACGTGGCGGGTGGGGCGTTTTTTGCCACGGGCGCTGCAATTCAAGCCACTATTTAGCTTTTGCAAATCAATTGGCTAAGCGCCTATAATAAACCATGTTTTATCTTAACCTTTTCAAGGCACTAAAAACGCATAACGTTGACTATTTGTTAGTCGGTGGTCTAGCGATGAACTTGCACGGAGTACCGCGCATGACCATGGATGTGGATTTAGTGATTGCACTAGACGCTGGCAACATAGCCAAGTTAGCAGGTTTAGCAAAAGAGCTCGGACTTTACCCTAATGTGCCAGTTAAGCTGGAAGACCTTGCTGATGCTAATAAACGAGAAGCTTTATTGGCAGAAAAAAACTTGATTGCACTATCGTTAATTAGCAGCACGCCTGCCACGCCAATGGTGGATATTGTGATTCATCATCCGCTTGATTTTCAAAAGGCGTTTGCTAAGGCTGTGCAACGAGATATTTCCGGTACCCCCGTCATGTTGGCTTCTATCGAAGATATGATTGCACTGAAAAAGGCCGCAGGGCGTGCGCAAGATTTGTCAGACATTACACATTTGGAGCGTTTTTTACGTGACGCAAACTAGCAATCAATCTACAGCTGAACCCAACGGCTTTAGTTATTACGTTAGCGATGAGCAACTTGCGGCATTTGCCAAGTTGTCAATGCTAGAGCGTTTACAATGGGTGGATGACGCCAGGCTTTTTACGTTAATGACACAAACGCCTGAAACTAAAGTGCGGCATGAATTTCTACGTAAGGGTGTGACGCAGTGAAAATTTAACAACTCGACTATAAAAACTTTAAAAAACATCACTCATACAAACTTTATGCGACGCATTCTTATTATAGTTGTACTCATTACAGGCATCGGCGCTGCATTCTGGTGGTTTAATCGCCCGCATACTCTTACTGTTGCACTGGTTGAGGTTGAGCGTGGCAGTGTTGAATCCAGCGTGGCAAACACGCGTGCAGGCAGTGTGGAAGCTTGCCAGCGTACAAGACTCTCGCCGATTAGCGGTGGGCGGATTGCTTACCTTGGCGTTAAAAAAGGTGACCATGTTAAAAAGGGGCAGGTGTTGCTGCGTTTATGGAACGATGACCAGCAGGCACAAAGTAATTTGGCGCAAACACAGGTGGCAAGCAGCCAAAAGCGCATTGCTGAAGTATGCGCCATGGCCGATAACGCTGAGCGTGAAGCTGGCCGCATGGCTAAGTTACGTGCAAAAGGTTTTATTTCAGAAGGTGGCGAGGAAAAGGCGCGTTACGAGGCTAAATCGCGTCGTGCGGCCTGCGAAGCTTCACGTGCCGATGTTGCCCAAGCACAGGCACGCGTAAAAGTGACAAAAGTTGAGCAAGACCGTACCGTATTGGTCGCGCCATTTGATGGCATCGTGGCGGATATCGTTGGTGAACTTGGCGAATACACCACGCCATCACCTCCAGGTGTCGCCACCCCGCCTGCCATCGACTTGATTGATGACTCTTGCTTATACATCGAGGCGCCAATGGATGAGGTGGACGCGCCCAAAATACGTGTCGGCCAATCTGCACGGGTTTCTTTAGATGCGTTGCCAGGCAAGATGTTGCTAGGGCACGTAAAACGTGTTGCGCCTTATGTGGTTGCGGTGGAAAAACAGGCGCGCACCGTCGATGTTGAGGTTTCACTTGATAACGCCGATGATAATAAGCAACTATTGGTGGGCTACAGTGCGGATGTGGAAATTATGCTGGATAGCCACACCAACGTGTTGCGCGTACCGACATCGACCCTGCTGGAGGGCAACAAAGTGCTGCTTTATCAGCCAGCGACAAAAAAACTGGAAGAGCGCGCAATTAAGGCGGGGATTACCAACTGGGAATATACTGAAGTATTGGATGGCCTAAAACAGGGCGACCGCATTGTGGCTTCGCTGGAGCGCGAAGGTGTAAAAGCAGGGGTGACTGTGACGCCTGAAAAAATAGCTGAAACAAGCGTGCAAACAATCAAGGCAAAATAATTTCACATGCCGGATGAAAGCCTCATACAACTCAATGGCATAAACCGCACTTTTACACTCGGTGACAGCCAGGTACATGCTTTGCGTCATGTGGATTTGAATATCACGCGCGGTGAATATATTGCGGTGATGGGGCCGTCTGGCTCTGGAAAATCCACCCTGCTTAATTTGATTGGATTGCTGGATCGCGCTGATGCCGGTACTTATCAGCTGGAGGGGCGTGATGTGACTACACTTAACTCGGATGAGCAGGCCAAAGTGCGTAGCGAGCGCATCGGTTTTATATTTCAGAGCTTTCATCTAGTACCGCGTCTTACTGCCGCTGCAAATATCGAGCTGCCGCTCACCTTGTCTGGCATGCCTGCATCGGAACGCGCAAAACGTGTATCGCAGGCGCTTAAAGAGTATGGTTTAACCGATAGAGCGCACCATCGTCCTAATGAACTTTCTGGTGGACAGCGGCAACGCGTTGCCATTGCCCGCGCCACCATACTGCGCCCAGCGGTGCTGCTGGCAGATGAACCTACCGGCAACCTTGACCGTGTTACGGGTGAAGAAGTGGTGCGGTTATTAGAGTCGCTGAATGAGCAGGGCATGACGCTGATTGTCGTGACGCATGATCATGCGCTTGGAGCACGTGCGCGGCGCCAAATAAGAATGGAAGATGGTGGTGTTGTGAGTGATATGACCAATACGCCAAATCAACCAACCTAGAGAGTAGTCACATTGAAAATCACCGATACATTTCGTTACGCAGGTGATGCCGCTACCGGAGCACCTTTACGTACGGGTTTGTTGATATTGGCAATGTCGATAGGTGTGGCTGCGGTGGTTATACTGACGGCGCTGGGTGATGGCGCGCGCCGCTATGTTGTAGGTGAGTTTTCTGCTATCGGCAGTAATTTGGTCATCGTATTACCCGGCCGCTCAGAAACGCGCGGCTTTAACCCTGCTAACATTATTACCAGTACGCCGCGAGATTTAACGCTAGAAGATGCTAATGCCTTGCTTAGGTTACCACAGGTACAACGCATTTCACCTATCCTGATTGCCACAACAGAAATCAACGCCGCTGGCAAATTGCGCGAGGCCATGCTGCTAGGTACCAACGATGATTTTATTCGTGTACGCCAATTAAAAATGGGGTTAGGGCGTTTTCTTTCCAAAGATGAAGTAGGGCAGGGTTCAGCCGAGGTGGTACTGGGTGCGCTGATTCGGCGGGAAATCTTTGGCGCAGAAAATCCATTAGGTAAAACGGTGCGGGTGGGTGATAGGCGCCTACGTGTGGTGGGGGTGCTGAGCGAAGGCGGGCGCGGCATGGGTATGACGACCGACGAGTTGGTTATTGTGCCAGTGGCTACCGCACAAGCCATGCTTAACACTAACACTTTGTTTCGTATTCTGGTTGAAGCTCGTAGCCGAGAGCAGATTGGTGAAGTTAAAGCGCGCGTGCTGAAGCTGATTACCCAAAGACACGAAGGTGAAGAGGATGTGACGGTCATCACGCAAGATGCCGTACTGCAAACCTTTGATAAGATTTTGAATGTACTGACGCTTGGCGTTGCCGGTATTGCCGCCATCAGCTTGGCCGTAGCGGGTATTCTTGTGATGAATGTGATGTTGGTGTCGGTTACCCAGCGCACGGGTGAAATCGGGCTACTTAAAGCCTTAGGTGCCACCTCTGCGGCGGTACGGCAGTTATTCATGGTGGAGGCTTTGCTGCTGTCACTTTCTGGCGCCATAGTGGGTCTTGGCTTGGGCTACTTGGGTGCAGCTTTTTTACGCTACCTTTATCCAGCTTTTCCAGCATACCCGCCACTATGGGCGGTGCTGGCAGGGTTGGGTACAGCGCTTGCTTCTGGTTTGATTTTTGGTGTTATGCCGGCGCGTCGTGCCGCACAGCTTGACCCGATACAAGCATTGTCGAAAAGATAGTCATGCTGCTCACCGACTCTACCCGTTTTGCCCTGCAAGCCATCACCTCACATCGCATGCGCAGTTTTCTGACGCTGCTTGGCATAGCCGTGGGCATTGCAGCGGTTATTTTGTTGACTTCCATCGGCGAAGGCGTGCATCGTTTTGTATTGGCAGAGTTCACGCAATTTGGCACTAATGTGATTGGTATTGCGCCTGGCAAGGTGAAAACTGGCGGACAACCACCCACCGGCATCCCAACCACAGCGCGTTTGCTGACGATGGAAGATGCGGAGTCACTCAAGCAATTACCGCATGTGACAGGCTCAACGCCAACGGTATGGGGTAACTCGGAAGTGGAAGGCAATGGTCGTCTGCGCCGCACTACTATTTATGGGGTGGATGCAGATTTTATCCGTGTATTTAGTTCCAAAGTGAGAGTTGGCAGCTATTTGCCACGTGAAGGTGCAGGCAGCGCGCGTGCCTTTGTCGTGCTGGGTAGCAAGTTGCGCAATGAGTTATTTGGCACAGCAAATCCATTAGGGGCGCGTGTGCGCATTGGCGGGCTGCATTTTCGTGTGATCGGCGTCATGGCACCAAAAGGTCAGTTTCTGGGTATTGATCTGGACGATACGGCATTTATCCCCGCGCAGCGCGCGCTGGAGCTCTACAATCGAGAAGGGTTGATGGAGATTCACGTGATGTATGCGGAGGGCGCATCATCGGCCACAGTGGCTAAAGCCGTCAAAAATCGACTTACGCTACGGCATGGTCATGAAGATTTTACCGTCACTACTCAGGAAGATATGTTAAAAACATTATCCAATATTCTCAATATATTAACCATGGCGGTGGGCGCGCTAGGCGGCATCTCGCTACTGGTAGGTGCGGTGGGCATCGTCACTATTATGACGATTTCAGTGACGGAACGCACCAATGAGATTGGTCTGCTGGTGGCGCTGGGTGCACGTCGCAGCACTGTTCTTGGGTTATTTTTGAGTGAATCCATCATGCTTGCAGCGCTGGGCGGAGTATTAGGTTTGCTGCTGGGAGTGGGCTTGGCGCAGTTGATAAGTTTACTGTTGCCAACATTTCCAGTGCATACGCCATGGAGCTTTGCTGTTGGTGCACTGGTGATGTCCGCAATTATTGGCCTGCTGGCAGGTGTGTTGCCTGCAAGGAGCGCATCCCATTTAGATCCAATTGAGGCATTGCGTGCAGAATAAGTTATCATAATATCCATGCGTAAACATAAAAAACATCATTTCAAAAAAATTGGCATGCCACCCGGGTCGCTGGTGCATATAGGTGAAGTTAAGCTAGAAAAACCAATCATCAGCTTGATTGAATATGACGCGCTCGATATGAGCGAGCGCGTGTTAACCAGTGTTGAATTGTCGTCATTCAAACTGGAAAATTACAAAAGCGCAAATAAGAAAGTCTGGCTGAATATTCACGGTGTAAATGATGCTGCACTTATTAAGTTGGTGGGTGATTTGTTTCATTTGCACCCATTGGTGCAGGAAGATATCCTCAATACTGAGCAGCGCCCTAAGCTTGATGAGTTTGATGACTATCTGTTTATTGAGACACGTAGTTTTAATTATGAAAAAGACACCATGTCTGTGGCTTCTGAGCAGATCAGCATGGTGCTTGGACGCGATTTTCTGTTGACGTTTCAAGAGCGTTCAACCGGTATTTTTGAACCGGTGCGTCAACGTTTGCGTGGGTTGCACGCACATATTTGCGAATTAGGCGTTGATTATCTAGCCTATTCACTATTGGATAGTGTGGTGGATCGGTACTTTAAGGTGCTTGAAGAGGTGGGTGATGAAAGTGAAGCGCTCGAAGAGGTACTTTTACACAAACCAACAAATACTGAGTTGCATAGCATTCATCAGCTAAAACACGTCAGCATAGAGTTGCGTCGCGCCGTGTGGCCACTGCGTGAGGTGATCAACCGTTTAACGCGCAATGAAAATAATTTTTTCACGCCAGCCACTATGCCGTATTTGCGCGATATTTATGATCACACGGTTAATTTCATTGAGTCGCTAGAATCCATTCGCGATAGTTTAAGTAGCATGATGGATATTTACATGGCGAGTGTGAGTAATCGCGTAAACCTGGAAGTGCGTGCATTGACGGTGGTTGCCATGCTGTTTATGCCAGCGACGCTGATTGCAGGTATTTTTGGCATGAATTTCCATGAAATGCCTTGGCTAGCAGATAAAGATGGTTTTTGGTGGGCAATGGGCTTGATGGTGGGTATTGCACTGCTGATGATTATGATTTTTTGGCGCAGGCAATGGTTGACTAGTAAGACCTAGCAACTGCGTCATTCCCGCATACGGCTTTGCTAAGTGCTTTAGCACTTAGCAAATCGGAGTACCCTTGTGGTGCGAAGGCGGGAATGATGATTTATAGAGTGTCAACTACGCACAAAACTAGCAGTTATTCAGACGATGTATCTTTTAAAAGTTGTGCATATTTCGCCCGTATCTTAGCCGCTTTAGGGGCCGCCACCGCCAAGCAATAGGGTTGGTTGGGGTTGTTGGCAAAATAATATTGGTGATAATCTTCAGCGGGGTAAAAAGTATCTGCTCCATTAACTTGAGTGGCTATTGGCGCGTTAAATAGTTTTGTTTCATTAAATTCGGCAATCATTTTTTTAACCGCATCATGTTGTGCTTCATTTTGGCAGAATACGGCTGAGCGATATTGTGTGCCCACGTCATTGCCTTGGCGATTCATGGTGGTGGGGTCATGCGACACAAAAAATATCTCTAATAAAGTCTCAAAACTTACTTGGTCTGCATCAAAAGTTACTTGAATCGCCTCGGCATGATCAGTGTCACCATTGCAAATTTCTTTGTAAGTCGGATTTTGCGTATGGCCGCCAATGTAGCCAGACACTACCTTGCTAACACCTTTGAGCTGGCTAAATACGGGTTCTGTGCACCAGAAACAGCCACCGGCAAAAACTGCAATTTGTTCGTTGCTCATTTTGTTTTCCTTAAAAATTAGTTTCTATTGTTAGTCAGTTATTTCGAGTAAACATTACAATTGTAGTATGCGTTTAAATGCACTTTATGTTGATTTTAATTCCTACTTTGCTTCAGTAGAGCAACAGTTGTTGCCAGCGTTGCGTGGCAAGCCGATTGGCGTGCTCGCCGTGATGGCGGAAACGACTTGTTGTATCGCGGCAAGTTATGAGGCTAAAGCTTTTGGTATTAAAACTGGCACCTTGGTTAGCGAGGCGCGTAAGTTATGCCCGGACATGATTTTTGTGGAAGCGCGGCCGCCTATTTACGTGGCATTTCACCACAAGCTAATAGAAATAGTTGAAAGCTGCACGCATGTAGAAAAAGTGCTTTCGATTGATGAAATGGCATGCAAGCTCACCGGTAGCCAGCAAGTGCCAGAAAATGCGCTCAAACTCGCCGCCAAAATAAAACATAAAATCAATGCACAATTCGATTATATCCGTTGTTCAATCGGCATCGCCCCCAATACGTTTTTAGCCAAAGTGGCTTCTAATATGCAAAAGCCGGATGGCTGTGTGCTGATAGCCTCGCATGAGTTGCCTCAAAGACTGTATGGATTGAAGCTGCGAGATTTGAACGGCATCGGCAAGCAGATGGAAGCGCGCTTGAATCGCTACAAAATTACCACGGTAGAACAATTGTATGCAGCCAATCGGCAACAGTTACAAACGGCTTGGGGCAGCATTGAAGGCGGGCGTATGTACGATAAACTGCGCGGCTTGGAGCCATATTACGTGAAAAATGCGCGTAGCAGCTTGGGGCACTCTCATGTGTTGCCACCTGAACAGCGCAATGAGGTTGGTGCTAAGGCCGTGTTACATCGCTTACTGCAAAAAGCCTGTATGCGTATGCGCAGCTATGATTTGCTTGCTTCAAGAATCAGCGTAAAGGTTAAGTTTAGAAGCATGCCTAGCTGGCAGATGGAAAGTGCGGTTTCGCCTACCGATAATACCTTGCTGTTGATTGAGGCGCTGGAAGATTTTTGGCAACATTACCCAAAAACCAAGCATGAAACCTATGCGGTAGGCGTATCTTTTTCTGGCTTGGTGACGGCGGATGAAGTGGCGCGCGATTTATTTCAAATCGAGCCGCTTGAAAATGAAAAGAAATTAAACAAAGCGATTGATACGCTTAACTTAAAGTTTGGCAAAAACACGATTTATTTTGGCGGTGCGCACGAAGCGCTGAAAGATGCGCCCATGCGCATAGCTTTTAATCATATCCCCGATTTGGTGGCGGAAGGTGATGAAAATGTTTAGTAGAAGTTTGGTTGATACCGGTACTGGCTATAAGCATCTTTTAATGCTGCAATACTGTTATGATTGCATTAAATATATATGTACTGCTGAGGAGTAATAAATGTTGGCTGGGGATAGCAGGGGCTTATCATGATTACATTAACGCTTAGTTTAGACTCCACAGTGCTGCACGTCGTTGCTGCGGATATCGTTATATTGTTTACATATGTTTTATATTTATTTCAGAAAAAAAGAAAAATCGAAAAATCAATTAATAGCATTACGGAATTCATCACGGAGTATTTTCAACATACTGGGGCAGAAGTGCAGGTTACCTGTTTTAAATTGGAGGCAAATAAACACTTTGTCACATTGATTGAATCTAAGCCATTGAAAAGGTTTCGCTTTTCCAACATCCTGGAAAGTAATTTAATTTCTCATATCTACAAAAAAACAGGTAATGTGGTAGTAAAGATTTACTGGCGTTTTCCGGTTCAAGTACAAGATGAGGTGATAATCACTGAGCAGCAAGTGAGTGAAAATCCTGATGATTTGTATTTTGTAGAGATGCAGGCAGCAGCTGAGACTGGTTCTGCCTATAAAGTTTCTGAAGCCACATGGGATGAGTTTAAAAACCAAAAACAGTGAAGCGTCATAACATTTGCGAATTGCAGTCTTTTTTGTGCAGTCTTGCAGAGTCTTCAGCTTGATTGACATTTTCCTTTTCTAATGAAAATCATGAGTTACAAAACATTAACAATTGCAGGTAAGCCAAATTTAAAATTGTCGCGTTGATTGACCATAGCTGATCCAAATGGCTTGATAAATTCTAGAAATAATGGAGAAGAAAAATGCGAAATTTTAAGTTGAACGTTGTAAACGGTATGCGTGTAACGATGTTAGTCCCTGCGCTGGTGGCGGCCGTATTTACAACGCCAGCGATGGCAAATGATCAATATACTGATACTGCACGAGTGCTTTCAGTGTCACCACAAACAGAGCGTGTGAATATGCCACGCCAGGAATGCCGTACGGAATACCAGCAACAAAGTTATAGCAATGGTGACAGCCATTCAATTGCAGGCGCCGTCATCGGTGGTATTGCCGGAGGTTTGTTAGGTAATACCATCGGTCGAGGCAATGGCCGTGTTGCTGCCGCGGCAGTAGGTGCTGGTGTAGGCGCGATCGCGGGTGACCGTATCAGCAACAATCGAAACAATGTGGTTACCACACGGTCAGTACCCGTACAAAGTTGTTATCAAGTAGATAACTGGCAAACAGTGAATTCTGGATATTTTGTGACTTATGAATACAGCGGCAGAACCTATAACACGATAACTAGCAACCATCCTGGACGCTATATTGATGTGAATGTGGCGGTAGCGCCCAATAGCCGTGTCGTGTCGCAAATCAGTTATATAGAACCAGCACGTTATGATAACGACAGATGGGACAATAGTCGCGGCAATGGCTATCGTGGGTATGGTAAGCACCGCGATTGGGATGATCGAGGTCATGAAGGTGGCCGTCGTTATTACTAAGTTTACGGTTAGTTAAGTAGTTGTTTGTAAGCTAATTGAACCTGGCAGCCATGAAAATGCTGCCAGGTTTTTTTATGGCCTATTTTTATTGAATATACCCCGTGTCATGCCGCTTACAAGTAGAATTGGAGCTAATCTCATTATAAAAAAAATCAGTCGCGTGAAACTAACAGTAGATTGTGAAGTAACCAGTCAATTATCAGCCTTGCCACAGACAAGCGCATTAGGCTACCTGTTGAGCAAGGCCAATACAGCATGGCTGGATGTACCACTAGAAGCATTAGTGTGTAATCAATATGGGTTAAAGCCAGCGCAGGATTATCCAATAGCGGCAGTTGCTGCCAGTGCTGACGGTCTGGAAATTGGCGATGCTTTTTGGCTACGTGCTGACCCTGTGCATTTAACCATGCAACGTGATAGCTTTAGCTTGAGTGAACCACTGCCCATACAGGTGGAACATGAACATGCTAAACGTATCGTTGCCAGCCTGAACCAGCATTTCAATGCAGAGGGCTTAACCTTTTTTATTGGCAATTCTGGCGCTTGGTATCTGCGTTTAAATCAAGTGCCGCAAATTAAAACCAGCTTGCCAAGTGTAGCCATAGGTAAAAATAGCTATCAGTTTATGCCGCAAGGCGACATGTCTGCCAAGTGGCGCGCTTATTTGAATGAAGCGCAAATGTTATTGTTTTCGCATCCGGTAAATGCGGCGAGAGAACTTGCTGGCGCACCCGTAATCAACAGCCTTTGGCTATCTGGCGGTGGCATGATGCCGCTGAGAGCAACGCCGTATCATGATTTTGATTTAATGGTGGCTAACAGTCCTTTTTATCTAGGCTTGGCGCAGTGGTCTGGTTTGCCCAGCCAGGTAATGGCGATGCCTCTGGATGATGTGATACATGGCGCAGCGTCACGGCAGCATGTACATTTGCAGTTGACCCGCGAGCAATCGCTAGACGATGCTAGTTTTCAGGTATTATTGAATGCATTAAAAATAAAAAAAATTAAAGCACTTAATTTAAATTTAGGGTGTTATGAAAAAACGTTAGTTTTAACCATGACATCCTTAGGCAATTACAAATTTTGGCGAAAGTTAAAACCTGTGATGCATTTTTTAGCATAAATTCTTATCCAAATGACTTTAATCGTACAGCGTAAAGTTTCAACAGAGGTGATCCAGGCCTTGCAAGCTGCGGGTGTGTCGCCGTTGATGTCGCGTTTGTTTGCGGCGCGTGGCGTGGTAGATGTGAGCCAGATGAGCGCTAATTTAAGCAGTCTGTTGCCACCGCAAAATCTCACGCACAATCAAACCATGGCTAAATTATTGGCAGACGCCATCACCGCCAATAAAAGGCTATTAGTGATTAGTGATTATGACGCTGATGGCGCTACAGCTACTGCCGTCGCGGTTAAAGGTTTGCGAGCACTGGGTGCCAATGTCGGGTTTTTAGTGCCCAATCGCTTTGAATACGGCTATGGCTTAACGCCGGAAATTGTGGCGTTGGCTGCTTTGCAAAAGCCTGACGTCATTATTACCGTTGATAACGGCATTGCCAGCGTGGATGGCGTGCAGGCCGCCAATGCGCTTGGCATACAAGTGCTGATTACCGATCATCACCTGCCAGGGCAAGAAACACCACAAGCCGCCTGTATTATTAACCCCAATCAACATGGCTGCACTTTTGCCAGCAAGCATTTAGCAGGGGTAGGTGTCATGTTTTACTGTCTGCTTGGTTTGCGTGCAGAGCTACGTGAGCGTGGCGCCTATATTGCAGAACAAGGCGCACAAAAACCTGAACCAAACCTAACCGAATTGCTGGATTTAGTCGCGCTGGGTACGGTGGCAGATTTGGTCAAGCTAGATGAAAATAATCGCATTTTGGTGGAACAAGGTTTGCGCAGAATTCGTGCGGGTGCTTGCAGCCATGGTATTACCGCGTTACTCAAAATTGCAGCGCGCGAGCCTGCAACAGCCACCGCGCAAGATTTAGGCTTTTACGTTGGACCAAGGTTAAACGCGGCCGGTCGCTTAGATGACATGACCTTAGGCATACAGTGCTTGCTGGCAGAATCAGAATCGCAGGCGATGCAAATTGCGCAGCAATTACATGATTTGAATTTGCAGCGCCGAAGTATTGAAGCCGATATGCAAGACAGCGCCAATATCTCGCTTGAAGAGATTCAAATCGCGCATCAATACTCCATTAGCCTATATCAGCCTGATTGGCATCAAGGCGTGATTGGTATTTTAGCTTCGCGTATCAAAGAGCGACATCATCGCCCTGTGATTGCCTTCGCGAATGCGGGAGATGGTCTGCTCAAAGGTTCTGGACGCTCAATTGCGGGGTTGCACTTGCGTGATGCGCTGGATTTGTTAAGCAAACATCAGCCAGCATTGATATTAAAGTTTGGCGGACATGCCATGGCGGCAGGGTTAACCATCAAATATGAAGACTTTAATCTATTTAAACTAAGCTTTGAGGCTGTAGTTAAAAGCTTGCTTACCGAAGCTGATTTGCAATCGGTGCTAGAAGTTGATGGCAATCTCAACGCTAATGAATTGACGTTTCAAGCCGCACAAATGTTAGAAAATCAAGTGTGGGGGCAAGGTTTTGCGCCACCACTGTTTTATGATGAGTTTGAAGTCGTCAATCAGCGCATATTAGGTGAAAAACACTTAAAGCTCAGCTTAAAACCTACATCATCACAAGCGTCTCTAGTGATTGATGCGATATATTTCAATCAAACAGAATTATTAGATAGCCGTATTCAAGCGGCTTACCAATTGCAAACCAATAGTTATAACGGCACACAAAAAGTACAATTGAATGTACGCTACGTGGCGACCTAACTCAATGAACGCGATATTGGGAGTTGTTTATTAACCATACTATAAAAACTGATCCTCATTTAATGGTTGCAAGCATGTTTCAGCCAGCTTTGCCGCCACGTGAAAGTAATTCACATAAAGGGTCGTTCGGTAGCGTGGCAGTCATTGGCGGCGATGAGGGCATGGTGGGGGCGGTGTTGTTGGCGTCTCGCGCGGCGCTGCTAAGTGGCGCTGGGCGCGTCTATGCCGCTATGCTAAGCAAGAATGCGCCAGCTGTGGATATGTTTTACCCAGAAATTATGCTGCGCTCACCCTCTGCATTGGCGCAACTGAGCCAGCTAAATTGCGTTGCAATCGGGCCAGGATTAGGCCAGTCGGACCTTGCACTTGAATTGTTAGAAATTTGGCTGGCGAAACAATTGCCGTTGTTGTTAGATGCTGATGCGCTGAACTTGCTTGCTAGGTATCCACGGCTGGCTGTGCTGGTTAAAAATCGACAAGCTGAAACTGTGCTTACGCCGCATGCGGGTGAGGCGGCTAGATTACTGGCGTGTAGTGCAGAACATGTTCAACAAAACCGTATCGACTGTGCGCTGCAATTATCAACAAAGTTTAACACTACCTGCGTGCTGAAAGGTGCGGGTACTATTTGCGCGCATCACGATGGCCGCTACTTTATTAACACAACGGGCAACCCGGCGTTGGCAACGGGCGGTACTGGCGATGTGCTGAGTGGCGTGATTGCCAGTTTAACCGCGCAGGGTTTAAGTGCGCTGGATGCTGCCAAGCTTGGTGTTTATGTGCATGGTGCTGCGGCTGATGCTTTGGTGGCAAGAGGTCTCGGTTCCATCGGTGTGACTGCTTCCGAGGTGGCATTAGAAGTGCGCAATGTTCTCAATCGGCTCAATAAATCAAACTAATTGTACTTGTAAAGCTAACGTCTTGAATTGACTGCAATAGTGCATAAAAGCTAGAATGGCGCTGCTTTTAGAAATGTCGATAAATAAAGCGCATCAAACAAATTTATAATAAATTTTAGGGTTCACATGCCGCGAAAATTAGTAGTAGCCAATTGGAAAATGCATGGTAACTTGGCCTCAAATCAACAGCTTTTGGAGGCGTACATTCAAAAGCTCACCCCGTTAAAAAATACCGATGTTGTGGTCTGCGTGCCTTACCCATACCTCGCGCAGGCGCAATCCATTTTACACAACACCACTATTGCATGGGGCGCGCAAAATTTAAGTAAAGACCCTGTGGGTGCTTTTACTGGGGAAGTGAGCGCCAGTATGCTAAAGGATTTTGGCGCAACATACGTGATTATCGGGCACTCTGAACGTGCAACCGCGTATTGTGAGTCGGACGAAAATATTGCTACCAAATTCATGCAGGCTAAATCCCATGGTTTAACACCAATCTTGTGTGTGGGTGAAACGCTGATAGAACGTGAGGCGGGGGTGATGGAAATGGTGGTAGCCAAACAAATCGATACAGTGATTGGCATGTATGGCGCAGATGTTTTTGCAAATACCGTGGTGTCTTACGAGCCGATTTGGGCGATTGGGTCAGGTTTGGCGGCAAGTGCTGCGCAAGCGCAAAGTATGCATGAATTTATTCGTGGCAGAATAGCAAGTGCAGATAAAGAGGCGGCAGTAAGCTTGAAAATCCTCTATGGGGGGAGCGTAAACCCTCAAAATGCGGTACAATTATTCGTTATGCCAGATATTGATGGCGGGTTGATCGGCAAGTGCTCGCTAAGTGCGAGTGAATTTGAAGGAATCTGCCGTGCAGCAACCTAAAAGTTGCTGCTATTTTAGGTTGTAACAGCATAAGACTAATAGTATTAAGACTTAACAGTGCTAAAAAATAAGTCAAAAAATTTAAGTGAAGTGTGGAGCTAGCTGTAAAAGTTAAGCGTAAAAGGTTAAAAATGGAAAAATTAGTATTAGTAATTCATGTGTTGGCGGCTCTCGGTGTGATTGGCTTAGTGCTTTTGCAGCATGGCAAAGGCGCTGACATGGGCGCGTCATTTGGTAGTGGCGCATCTGGCAGCCTGTTCGGGGTATCTGGCTCGTCAAATTTTATGAGTCATGCCACGGCAGGTTTTGTGTTGGTTTTCTTTACAACAAGCTTAACGCTAGCCTACATGGCAAGCGATAAAGCGGGTGGCGGTAGCGTGGTGAAGTCGCATGCTACTCAATCTAGCAAAGTGGTTGCTGAACCAGCAAAAACTGAAGCGCCAGCGGCAGAGGTTGTGCCAAAATAGTTAATTGTGTTTGAGTTTAGACTCAATAAAATGCCGTCGTGGTGGAATTGGTAGACACGCAACCTTGAGGTGGTTGTGACTAAGGTCGTGAGAGTTCGAGTCTCTCCGTCGGCACCAAAGGTTTAATGTAGGTTTTTGGATTTTATAGCGTCTTTTTGTTATGAGTTAAACACGGAATCAAGTCGTTAAACAGGTTGTGTTTGTCACGGCCACATAATAAAAACCATGTAAAAATAGGTGTTGTTTTGAATTTATTGAATGCTATTTACAGATTTCAGTCTGGGGCTGACCGGTGCTAGAAAATTATTTCCCAATATTATTGTTTATCCTCGTTGGTTTAGCCGTTGGCGTTGGTCCCTTGGTTTTATCCAAATTGGTTTCTCCCAGTAAGCCTGACTTTGCAAAAAATTCCCCCTACGAGTGTGGTTTTGAGGCGTTTGAAGATGCACGCATGAAGTTTGACGTGCGCTATTACTTGGTCGCTATTCTGTTTATTCTTTTTGATTTAGAAATCGCGTTTTTATTCCCATGGGCGGTGGTGTTGCAAGAAATTGGCTTGTTTGGGTTTCTCGCCATGATGGTGTTTTTGGGTGTGCTTGTGATTGGCTTTATCTATGAGTGGATGAAGGGTGCCTTAGAATGGGATTGATGGTAATGGGGTTGATTCAGCCATGAGTATTGAAGGTATTTTAGAAAAAGGGTTTGTTACCACCACGCTGGATACGGTCATTAACTACACCCGTACTGGCTCATTGTGGCCAATGACCTTTGGGCTTGCTTGCTGTGCGGTTGAGATGATGCACGCGGGTGCCTCGCGATATGACTTAGACCGTTTTGGTATTGTATTCCGCGGAAGTCCGCGTCAAGCTGATGTGATGATAGTAGCGGGTACGCTGGTGAATAAAATGGCGCCGGCATTACGTAAAGTGTATGACCAGATGGCGGAGCCGCGCTGGGTGATCTCAATGGGATCATGTGCTAATGGCGGTGGTTACTATCATTATTCTTATGCAGTGGTGCGTGGTTGTGATCGTATCGTGCCGGTTGATGTCTATGTGCCGGGTTGCCCGCCAACCGCAGAGGCGTTGCTATACGGCATTATTCAGTTGCAAAATAAAATTAAACGTACTAACACAATAGCCCGGTAAGTTAAAAATATGTCAGCTAAATTAGATCAGCTATCCGCAACTTTACAGGCCGTGCTGGGTGAAAAAGTTGCCAAGCTTACGGTTGCGTTGGGTGAGGTGACCGTTGAATGTAGGGCGCAAGATTATCTTGCTGTATGTCAGGTGTTACGAGGTGGCGCTGGCTTGAAATTTGAGCAGTTGATTGATCTGTGCGGTGTGGATTATCAAGAGTATGGTGAAGGTAGTTATGATGGTTTGCGTTATGCTGTTGTAAACCATTTTTTATCGGTGTCATTAAATCAGCGTCTGCGCGTGCGCGTGTTTGCGACTGATGAAGACTTTCCGATTTTGCCAACGTTGGTTGATTTGTGGCCTGTCGCCAATTGGTTTGAGCGTGAGGCCTTTGATTTGTATGGCATCATGTTTGAAAATCACCCGGATTTGCGCCGTTTATTGACCGACTACGGCTTTGTAGGCCATCCATTCCGTAAAGATTTCCCGATGATAGGTAACGTTGAAATGCGTTATGACCCAGAGCAGCAGCGTGTGATTTATGAGCCAGTTTCAATTGAGTTACGTAATAACGTGCCGCGTGTAATTCGTAACGAAGGAGCGCACCGTGGCTGAAATTAGAAACTACACCATGAACTTCGGCCCGCAGCATCCTGCTGCGCATGGCGTTTTGCGCTTGGTGCTGGAGTTGGATGGCGAAGTTATTCAACGTGCTGACCCACACATTGGTTTGCTGCATCGCGGTACTGAAAAATTAGCTGAAAATCGCACTTATTTACAATCTATCCCGTATATGGATCGCTTAGATTACGTGTCTATGATGTCTAACGAGCATGCGTACGTGATGGCGATTGAAAAAATGATGGGCATCGATGTGCCTATCCGCGCACAGTACATTCGTGTCATGTTTGATGAAATTACGCGCGTGCTTAACCATTTACTATGGCTAGGCGCACATGCGCTAGATGTAGGCGCGATGACCGTGTTCTTGTACGCTTTCCGTGAGCGTGAAGATTTGTTTGATGTGTATGAGGCGGTTTCAGGTGCGCGTATGCACGCGGCTTATTACCGTCCAGGTGGTGTGTATCGCGATTTGCCAAATATCATGCCGCAATATGAAGTATCACCACTGCGTAATGCTAAAACGGTTAAAGCGCAAAATGAAAATCGTCAAGGTTCATTGTTGGACTTTATCGAAGACTTCACTAACCGCTTCCCTACTTATATCGACGAATACGAAACATTGCTTACAGATAACCGTATTTGGAAGCAGCGTACTGTTGGTATCGGTGTGGTGAGTCCAGAACGTGCTTTGGCACTAGGTATGACAGGCCCAATGTTGCGCGGCTCAGGTATTGAGTGGGATTTGCGTAAAAAGCAACCGTATGAAGTGTATGCTGATTTAGATTTTGATATTCCTGTTGGTGTAAATGGCGATTGCTATGACCGTTACTTGGTGCGCATGGAAGAGTTTAGGCAATCTAATCATATTATCAAGCAATGTGTAGATTGGTTGCGTAAAAATCCTGGTCCTGTGATTACTGCGGATAACAAAGTGGCACCGCCAGACCGCGAAAGCATGAAAACCAATATGGAAGACATGATTCATCACTTCAAGTTATTTACTGAAGGTTTTCATGTGCCGGCAGGTGAAGCTTATGCGGCAGTAGAGCATCCCAAAGGTGAGTTTGGTATTTACATGGTGTCCGATGGTGCCAATAAACCTTATCGTTTAAAAATCCGTGCACCAGGTTTTCCGCATTTGGCCGCTTTAGATGAAATGACTAGAGGCCACATGCTTGCCGATTTGGTGGCAATTATTGGTACGCAGGATATCGTTTTCGGCGAAATTGATAGATAAAAAATAGACAAATAAAATGTTAAGTCCAGAAGCCATCAAAAAAATAGACTACGAGCTGACTAAGTATCCAGCTGACCAACGCCAAGCTGCGGTGATGAGTGCGCTGCGCATTGTGCAAACCGAGCGCGGCTGGTTGTCAAAAGAAAGCATTACTGAAGTAGCGCAGTATTTGGGTATGCCCGAAATCGCGGCGATGGAAGTCGCTACTTTTTATAATATGTATGACTTAAGCCCAGTCGGAAAATACAAGGTCACGGTGTGTACTAACATTTCATGTATGTTGCGCGGCTCAGATGAAATTGTGAATCACTTGCAACACAAACTGGGTGTGGGTTTTAATGAAATTACACCCGATGGTAAGTTTTGCCTTAAAGAGGGCGAGTGCATGGGCTGCTGTGGTGGCGCGCCATTGATGCACGTAAATAATACTGAAATGCATGAGTTTTTAACGATTGAAAAAGTGGACGCGGTTATTGAGGGGCTTAAATAATGGCGGG
>Ga0156104_130_pt1 | contig 38817 bp, 35 predicted proteins | sample RifCSPlowO2_02_FD_107757 | JGI IMG/M metagenome (GOLD analysis project Ga0156104, IMG submission 107757) | Methylotenera sp. RIFCSPLOWO2_02_FULL_45_14 | reverse complement strand
CCGATGTGGTAACTAAAAGATTTAATGTCTTCAATCATCAAAAATCACTTTATGCGCGAATGGCTAATTTGGCTGACAATTTAAAATTACGGCGCTGCAACTGCGTTGATAATGCCAGACAACATATCGCGGGCAATTTCTGTGCGGCGCATTTCATACACTGGGCTAAAGACTAAACGATGCGCAATAGTGGAATGAAACACCGCGTGAATATCATCTGGCAACACGGCAGTGCGATTGTTCAACCAAGCATTTACACGTGCCGCACGTAACATCATGCTCATACCACGTGGACTGGCGCCTGCGAGCACCAAGCGGTTCATGTCCACGCCTGAAACTTTGACACCATAGTCGAGCGGCGTTTTAGTAGCTTTCCATAAATTTAGCGCATATTTTTTAAGCGTATCACTGGCTTCAATGTTGTTCTGTATTACGCCAGAGAAGACATTAAGTTCATCAAATTGCAAAACCTCCGGTCTTACAGTTTCGACCAAGGCATCAACATTGTGGAATCTAGTATCAAATACTAACGCTTCCATGATGGCATCATCACTGGGTACGACAATTGGAATCTCCATCATAAAGCGGTCACGTGCCGCAGAGGGAATTTCAAAGGTTTCTTCTTTTTCCACTTGGTTGCGGTCAGCAAACACAATCATATGCGGGAAGTAATGCTCTGCATTAAAGGCAGACAAACTACGTTCAGCCATCACACGTAGCAATAGTGAATGTACTTGCGGACGTGCGCGGTTAATTTCATTAAAGAAAAATACCGATAGATTTTCACCGGACATTAACAGCGGACCTGGGCTTACGTGTGGTTTACCATCTTCACCGAGGTAGGTGTGATATACCAAGTCATTAGGCATTAAGTCAATGGTACCTTCAATACGCTGATACCCGCCGCCAATGCCGCGTGTAAAGGCGCGCAATAGCGTGGTTTTACCCACACCAACGTCACCTTCAAGCAGCACGTGACCACGCGCAAAAATTGAGGTCGTAATCAAGCGTATCGGCGTATGCTGACCTACCACAACTTTATTGACTTCTGATTCTAAGGCAAGCGCATGGTTGCGCCAATCGGTTAGCTGACGATCACTCATTGAAATTTCCCGACTCTTTTTTTGAAATGGTTAAAATGAAGTTAAATACATCATAAACGTTTTTTTACCGGGGGTAAACAGATCTGTATACCCCTTGTTTAAATTAGTGCAAATTTACGTTGAAACTTGATAAAAATACTGATAAAAAGTGAATAAAGCTTTCGTAAATTTGGTTTTCCAGCGAAAATAGCAATCATCCTAAAATAAAAAAATTAGAATCATGCAAAAACAAAATAGTTTTACAAAAGAAGAATTACTTAAATGTGGTCGTGGCGAGATGTTTGGTGCGGGTAATGCGCAATTGCCATTGCCACCGATGTTAATGTTTGACCGCATTGTGTCTATTACTGAAAAGGGTGGTAAATATGGTAACGGCCAAATTATCGCTGAGCTTGATATTAAGCCTGACTTATGGTTTTTTGAATGCCACTTTACGGGTGACCCAGTCATGCCTGGCTGTCTAGGGTTAGATGCCATGTGGCAGTTGGTGGGGTTTTATTTGGGCTGGATGGGTGGGCCGGGTCGTGGGCGAGCACTTGGCGCGGGCGAAGTGAAGTTCACTGGACAAGTGCTGCCTACCGCTAAAATGGCGACTTATACCATTGATTTAAAACGTGTGATTATGCGTAAATTAGTCATGGGTTTAGCGGACGCCACCATGACTCTGGATGGTCGTGAGATTTATGTGGCCAGTGATCTGCGTGTAGGGTTGTTTACGCGCACGGATAATTTTTAATTAGAATAAAAAAGTTTTTAAGGAGCACGAAATGCGTCGTGTCGTCGTTACGGGGTTTGGTATTGTTTCCAGTTTGGGCAACAATAAAGCTGAGGTGTTGGCGAGCCTAAAGGCGGGCAAGTCAGGCATTACTTATCAACCGGAATATGCTGCAATGGGCTTGCGCTCTCACGTGGCGGGTTCTATCAAAAACCTGAATGTAGAAGAGTTAATAGACCGCAAGCTGATGCGCTTTATGGCCAAAGGTCACGCCTACGCCTGGCTTGCCATGCAAGAGGCTATTGCGGATGCTAGCTTGCCTGAAGATTTGGTTTCAAATGTGCGTACAGGTTTGATTGTAGGCGCGGGTGGTGCCTCGCATGAAAGTATTTTAGAAGGCATTGATACGCTGCGTGAAAAAGGTGTGCGCCGCGTAGGGCCATATATGGTCACAAAAGCCATGGCGAGCGGTGTATCAGCATGTCTTGCTACAGGCGCAAAAATTAAGGGCATCAATTACGCCATCAGCTCAGCATGTTCAACCAGCGCACATTGCATAGGCGCGGGTGTGGAGCAAATTCAAATGGGCAAGCAAGACATTGTATTTGCTGGTGGTGCGGAAGAAGAACATTGGACGCTCTCATTTATGTTTGATGCGATGGGTGCATTGAGTAGCAAATATAACGAAACACCCGATAAAGCCTCACGTACCTATGATGCAAACCGTGATGGTTTTGTGATTTCAGGTGGCGGCGGCATAGTAGTACTTGAAGAGTACGAGCACGCTAAAGCACGCGGCGCAAAAATTTATGCTGAAGTCGTGGGCTACGGTGCAACCTCAGATGGATATGATATGGTAGCTCCAAGCGGCGAGGGCGCTGTACGCTGCATGCGTTTGGCGTTAGAGGGCGTATCCGAGCCAATAGATTACATCAACACACACGGTACCAGCACCCCGGTAGGTGACGTAAAAGAATTGGAAGCGATTCGTGAAGTGTTTGGTGAAAATGGCTTAAAACAAAGTCCTGCTATCGCATCAACCAAGTCGCTGTCAGGTCATGCTCTAGGTGCGGCTGGTGTGAATGAGGCGATTTATACCTTACTGATGATGGAACATAACTTTATTGCAGCTTCTGCCAATATTGAGACGCTAGATCCAGCTGCGACCGGTTTAAATATTGTGCGTAAAGCGATTGAGAATGTAAGAATTGAAACGGCATTATCGAACAGTTTTGGCTTTGGAGGCACCAACGCAACGTTAACATTTTCTCGTTCAGGGCTATTGGTTTAGCCATCCGCTAACTATCAATCAGTTTGATGCGTTCATCTCTAAATCGCCCTCGTGAGTAGATTTTATGGTCTAAAGCAGTAGAGCTGCCGCTACTTTGCGGCCTTCGCTCATCAATATATTGTAAGTTCTGCAAGCAGCTGCGGTAGTCATGCACTCCACCGCAACCCCCTGTTGGGTGAGCGCTACGCTTAGTTTTTGGTGCAAAAATCGATGCGTTTTACCAGTGCCTAGCAATACCACTTCTGGCTTTAATGCGGCGATTTTTTCAAAGTCATCTGCGGTTAAAGTTTCAAATGATAATTGAGTGGCAGTGTTTGACTGCCAGTCAGTAATTAGGGTGTTTGGCATCACAATCAAGCATGTTGTGTAGGGGCGATGATTGATCAGTATGGCATCGTCAGTGATGCCCGTGATTAGGTTTTGTCCATCGGCTTGTGTGAGGTGTAGTTTCATGCTTTACATTGCTTGATGTAGGGTGAAAAGGTAAGATAGCATACTTTACCGTATAAGCTAATAATCGCTTAAAACTCATCACATTGATGCAAAACAACCTATGCAGAAAATAGAAAAATCCAACAAGCTTGCTAACGTTTGCTACGATATTCGTGGCCCGGTGTTGCAGCGCGCGCGCCAAATGGAAGAAGAAGGTCAGCGTATTATCAAGCTGAACATTGGTAACCCAGCCGCGTTTGGTTTTGAAGTACCTGAAGAAATTCAGCAAGACGTGATTCGCAATATGGGCAAGGCGGGTGGCTATACCGATAGCAAAGGCCTGTTTGAGCCGCGCAAAGCGATTATGCATTACACGCAAAGTAAACATATTCAGGGCGTGACGGTTGATGACATCATTATCGGCAATGGCGTTTCTGAGTTGATTGTGATGGCGATGCAGGGTTTACTTAATAATGGCGACCAAGTCTTAGTGCCGATGCCAGACTACCCGTTATGGACGGCTGCGGTAAACTTGGCCGGCGGTACAGCGCGTCATTACCTGTGTGATGAAGCGACTGGCTGGATGCCAGACTTAAAAGATATCGAGTCTAAAATTACCGCAAACACGCGCGGTATTGTAGTGATTAACCCAAACAATCCTACTGGCGCTTTATATCCGCGTGAGATTTTGGAGGGCATCATAGAGATTGCTCGCCACCACAGTTTGGTTATTTTTGCCGACGAGATTTACGATAAAGTCTTATACGATGGCAATGTGCATACGTCCATTGCTTCACTGGCAGATGATATTTTATTCGTGACCTTCAACGGTCTATCAAAAAATTATCGAACCTGCGGTTATCGAGCAGGCTGGATGATTTTAAGTGGTGAGAAAGAATACGCAAAAGATTACATCGAAGGCCTCAATATGCTGGCTTCAATGCGTCTGTGTGCCAATGTACCTGGGCAACTTGCGATTCAAACGGCATTAGGTGGCTATCAAAGCATAGAAGACTTGGTGGCGCCGGAAGGCCGCTTATGTAAACAGCGCGACATTGCTTATGAGTTGCTGAATGCAATTCCAGGGGTGAGTTGCACAAAACCGCAGGCAGCTATGTATTTGTTTCCAAAGTTAGACCCAAAAATTTATCCGATTAAAGATGACCAGCAGTTTATTTTAGATTTGCTGCTAGAAGAAAAAGTATTGCTAGTGCAGGGCACAGGGTTTAATTGGAAGACCCCAGATCATTTCCGCGTGGTATTTTTACCTAACGTGGATGATTTGACCGAGGCAATTAAACGTATTGCCAGGTTCTTGAAAAATTATAGAAAAAAACACGGTTCAAAATCAGATGGAGCAGAAGCTTGAAACAGTTAAATGTAGGCATATTAGGCTTAGGCACAGTGGGTGGTGGTACTTATAGCGTTCTAACACGTAACGCAGCAGAAATTACCCGCCGTACCGGTGTGGAAATCAAAGTTATGCAAGTGGCAGACAGAAATCTTGAGCATGCGAAAGCTATTGTGGGCAACGTTGATGTTACGGATGATGCATTTGCTGTAGTGAATAATCCCAACATTGACGTGGTGGTAGAGCTTATCGGCGGCTACACTTTGAGCCGTGAGCTTGTGTTGAAAGCAATTGCGAATAAAAAACATGTAGTGACAGCGAATAAAGCGCTGATTGCTTTGCATGGCAATGAAATATTTGCCGCAGCCAAAGCGAATAATGTAATTGTGGCTTTCGAGGCTGCAGTAGCGGGTGGTATTCCTATCATTAAAGCCCTACGTGAAGGCCTAGGCGCTAACCGTATCGAATGGGTTGCAGGTATTATCAATGGCACGACTAATTTCATCCTGACAGAAATGCGCGAAAAAGGCCTGAACTTTGCTGATGTACTGGGCGAAGCGCAACGCCTAGGTTATGCAGAGGCTGATCCAACTTTTGACGTTGAAGGCATAGACGCTGCACATAAACTTACGATTATGTCAGCAATTGCTTTTGGTATGCCGATGAAATTTGAGCAAGCCTACACCGAAGGCATTACCAAGCTACAGCAGGTTGATATTAAATACGCTGAAGAGTTAGGTTACCGCGTTAAGTTGTTGGGTATTACCAAACGCACTGATAAAGGCGTTGAGTTGCGCGTGCATCCGACTTTAATCCCTGAAAAACGCTTGGTTGCCAATGTGAATGGCGCAATGAATGCGGTGGTGGTGAAGGGCGATGCGGTTGGCCCTACGCTTTACTACGGTGCTGGTGCCGGTGCGGAGCCAACTGCGAGTGCAGTGGTTGCAGATTTGATGGATGTTGCACGTTTAATCGATGCAACCAGTGCACAGCGCGTGCCTTATTTAGCGTTTCAGTCAGATCAAGTGCAAGATTTACCTATCTTGCCAATCGATGAAGTGCAAAGTGCTTACTACCTACGCTTGCGCGCGAGTGATAAGCCTGGCGTATTGGCGAATGTCACTAAAATTTTAGGTGATCGTGATATTTCTATCGATGCGATGATGCAAAAAGAGCCTGATGAAAATGAAACTGAAGCAGACATTGTGATTCTGACGCATATTACCGTTGAAAAAAATATGAATGCTGCCATTACTGCTATTGAGTCATTGGCTGAAATTACCGGCAAAGTCGTGCGCATCCGTATGGAAGAACTCGCTAAATAAACATTTAAAGATTAAAAAGTAATTTTTCAAACTATGAAATACATCAGCACACGCGGGCAATCGCCTGCTTTAAGTTTTAGCCAAATTTTATTAGGCGGCCTAGCGCCTGATGGCGGTTTATATCTGCCTGAAAGCTATCCGCAATTCACCGATGCTGAGTTGTCGGCGATGCGTGGGTTGTCTTATGCCGACTTGGCTTTCACAATTCTGTCGCGTTTTGTGGATGATATTCCAGCAGTTGACTTAAAAGCGATTATCGATAAAACCTATCGTGCTGATGTCTACAGCTTTACACGTAAAGGGCAGGATGCTGCCGACATTACGCCAACCCTTAAGTTAGAAGACAATTTGTATCTGTTGAGCCTCTCTAACGGCCCTACTCTGGCTTTTAAAGACATGGCGATGCAGTTATTAGGCAATCTGTTTGAATACGTGCTGACTAAAGAAGGTAAAACGACTAATATTTTAGGGGCAACTTCTGGCGATACCGGTTCGGCTGCAGAGTATGCGATGCGCGGTAAAAAGGGTATTCGTGTGTTTATGTTGTCACCGCATAAAAAAATGAGCCGTTTTCAAACGGCGCAAATGTTTAGTCTGCAAGATGAAAACATCTACAACATTGCAGTAAACGGGGTGTTTGATGATTGCCAGGATATGGTAAAAGCCGTGTCTAACGATGCCGAATTTAAAGCGCAGTATAAAATCGGTGCGGTAAATTCCATTAACTGGGGGCGCATTGTTGCGCAGGTTGTGTACTATTTCAAAGGCTACTTTGCAGTCACGCAAAATAATACGCAAAAAGTAAACTTTTCTGTGCCATCAGGCAACTTCGGTAATGTGTGTGCAGGGCACATCGCACGTATGATGGGTTTGCCGATAGATAAACTTATTGTTGCAACCAATGAAAATGACGTGTTGGATGAGTTTTTCAAAACAGGCGTTTACAGCCCGCGTGGTTCAGCAAAAACTTACCATACCTCTAGCCCTTCAATGGACATCAGCAAAGCTTCAAATTTTGAACGGTTTGTATTTGATTTGGTAGGTCGTGATAGTGACAAAACACGTGCGTTATGGAGCAAGGTCGATAGCGGCAATAGCTTTGATTTGAATGCAGATGGCTATTATACAAAAATAGCTGATTATGGTTTCGTCTCTGGTAGCAGTAACCATGTAAATCGTATGCAAACTATTCGTGAAACCAATGCTAAATACGATGTGGTGATTGATACGCATACAGCAGACGGCCTTAAAGTTGCTCTGGCGTATTTCGATAAAAAAACGCCTATGTTGGTGTTAGAAACTGCATTGCCAGCCAAGTTTGAGGATTCCATTGTTGAGGCCTTGGGTCATGCGCCTGAACGTCCAGCAGTGCTGAATGGCATTGAAAATTTGCCACAGAAATTTACAGTGATGGATGCTGATTCAGCCGCGATAAAACAGTTTATTGTAGAAAAAACGAGCTAACCAATATGCAGGTTTATCAGCAATTACTCAAACATGTGTTGCAGCATGGCAATAAAAAAGAAGACCGCACTGGCACAGGTACGCTTTCTGTATTCGGCTATCAAATGCGTTTTGATCTAGCTGAAGGTTTTCCACTACTTACCACTAAAAAAGTACATTTAAAATCCATTATTCATGAACTGCTGTGGTTTTTACAGGGCAGCACTAATATTGCCTATTTAAAAGAAAATGGTGTGCGTATCTGGGATGAATGGGCAGATGAAAATGGCAATTTAGGTCCAGTATATGGTTATCAATGGCGTAACTGGCCTAAGCCAGACGGCACGCATATCGACCAAATCGCTCAAGTCGTGAACGCGATTAAAAAGAACCCTGATTCACGGCGCTTGATTGTCTCTGCCTGGAATGTGGCAGATGTGGATCAAATGAAGTTACCGCCATGTCATGCATTTTTCCAGTTTTATGTGGCGCCCGCATCACCAGATGAAGCGGATCAACGGTCAAAGTTGAGTTGCCAACTGTATCAGCGTAGTGCTGACATATTCCTTGGTGTGCCATTTAATATTGCTTCTTATGCGTTACTTACCATGATGGTTGCGCAAGTATGTAATTTGAAACTAGGGGATTTTGTTCATACGCTAGGCGATGCGCATATTTATTCAAATCACTTCGACCAGGTAAATGAGCAATTGACACGTACTCCACGCGCTCTACCTGCAATGCATATTAATCCTAATGTAAGTGATATCTTCAGTTTTAAATTTGAAGATTTCACTTTGGAAAACTACGACCCATACCCGGCAATCAAGGCTTCTGTGGCTGTTTGATATTGAGTAAGCAATGCGACCAATTAAAAAAAGAGGTTGCCCTTAGGTACTTAGGCAACCTCACCGCTTGTGGCCATGGGGAGAAGGGCCACAATGCACTAACAAACATCATGTGTAAATTATTTAATTTTCTGTAGTTTTAGCAGGCAGGCTTGTCTTGTAAGCAGCATGTTCATCTGCAGAAATAGTGCCATCATGATTTGCATCAACAGCATCAAAAATTCCAGCTAAAGTTTTGTCTTTAACAGCCTCTTTGAGTGAAATTTCTCCATCCTGATTGAGATCAAGTTTTTTGAAATCTTCATTTGCGGGTGCTGCTGAGGACTTAGCTACTTTTATATCGGTAGTTTTTGTTTCTGCAGCTATCTTAATATTATTACCTATAGCGCTTTTCAACGCGGCTTTATTGTCAGCCATTGCTGAGACGCTTAACCCAGAAAGCATAAGTGCGGCAATGATGCTGCTGGTGATTGGGCGAATGATTACGGTTGAATTGAATTTCATTGACTAACTCCTAAATACAAATAAAAAAAGATACTGCCCTTATCTATTAGCGAATAGTGTGCCAACTTATTTTTTTCATTTAAAACAGTATGTTATGTAAATTTATCTGGTTGGTTCGATTTATTTCTGTCGCTTTTTCGGGACAGTAAAATACGATATAACTAGTAATACATTGAATTCATAATATAAATATTGTTGTTAATCAGCGACACTAAATTTTATATAAATTAACAAGTTGATTTTATTCACTTTCTTTAGATTCTTTGAAAGCGCTTGCTTGAATGTGGTGGCGTTCTAATAGGCGATAAAACTCGGTGCGATTGCGTTGCGCAAGCTTAGCTGCTTGCGTAACATTGCCTTGGGTTGTTTTTAATAACGTGACTAAATAATGATGCTCAAATTTGCGGCGTGCGGCTTCAAAAGGAACAATAGCGTTTTCTGTATCTTGCAAAGCCTTTTGCACTAAATTGGCTGTAATGATGTGCGTAGTGGCCAGTACGATTGTTTGTTCTACGATATTTTGCAGTTGCCGTACGTTGCCTGGCCACGGCGCAGCAATCAGTATTTCCAGGGCTTCTGGCGCAAAACCATGGAGTGATTTTTTATATTTTTGATTAAACACCTGCAAAAAATGATTAGCCATTAAGCTAATGTCCTCGCGCCGATTAGCTAAAGACGGAATTTCCAGACTCACAACATTGATGCGGTAAAATAAATCTTCTCGGAAGCGACCTTCACGCATCTCAACTGCCAAATTGCGATGGGTGGCCGAAATCAAGCGTACATCAATGTTGATGTTGGCGGTGCTGCCCACTGGACGTATGGTACGCTCTTGCAGCGCTCGCAATACTTTCACTTGCAGATTAAGTGGCATATCGCCAATTTCATCTAAAAACAGTGTGCCGCCTTCCGCACTTTGAAATAGGCCAATATGACTATTAACCGCACCAGTAAACGCCCCCTTGCTATGCCCAAACAACTCTGATTCGAGTAGATTCTCAGGTATTGCACCACAGTTGATTGCTATAAACGGTTTTGTATTGCGCTGGCTGCTATTGTGAATGGCGCGCGCTAACAACTCTTTACCAGAGCCACTCTCACCTTGAATAAAAACACTGGCGTCAGTATCTGCAACCATTTTGGCTTGTCTTAATAAATTCTCCATCACTGGACTGCGTGTCAGGATATTAGCGCGCCAAGTGTTATTATGCTCAGCGACATCATTCTGTTGCATGCCGTTTAAGTGTAAGGCTGATGCTACTTGCTGTAATAGTTCTTGGCTATCGAACGGTTTTGTTAAAAAACTGAATGCCCCACGCTGCGTTGCACGCACGGCATCAGGGATGGATCCATGTGCTGTAAGCAGCATGACTGGCAAGGTGGGCTGTGAATGTTGGATGGCGTCTAATAAAGCCATACCATCCATCGCGGGCATTCGCAAATCACTAATGACAAGGTCTGGACGTTGGTGCGCGATGGCGGACATTGCTTCAGCACCATTGTTGGCCATACTGGTGGCGTAGCCAGCGGCATTCAGGCGCATGCTAATGAGTTTTAAAATGTCTTTGTCATCATCTACAATGAGTATGTTAGGTTTGGACGTGATCATGGTTTGTTGACTGGTTTGATGTCGCGGTCATTCATGGTTTTTTCGATATTTTTTAAGTCATTAAGTTTCTGTTCCAGCGCGTCATATTTTTGCTGTAAGTTTTCATATTTGGCTTGTGAGGCTTCGAGCTTTTTGGCGTCATCTCGATTTTTTTGAATTTGTTTAGCACTGTCTGAGGTGTATTCATACAATAAGCTTACCAGTGCAGATTCAGATGGATTTAGACTGTTCTTTTGCAATAAATCCTGCAGCAGTATCTGTGCCTTGCCTACATCACGCAGGCGGCTGCTAGGTATTGAAAGCATCATTGCTAATTTAATACGTTGTGTCACATCGTTTTTATTTTCTACCAGTGCTAGATTAGTTTCTGCAAAGGATTTTTTTTGCGACTCTAACGTAAGGTTAGAGTAGCTGTCGCTAAATGCAAGCAGCTCAATCGTGGAATCCTGCTTTGGTTTGGCTGGATTAGCCGTATTGTTTATTTCTTTCTGTTTAACATCTCCAGGCCGGCTTGTGAATGGTTTACTTGCGCAAGCACTTAATGTGCCCAGGCATAAAATCAAAATGTATATTATTTTTATATTCATTTAAGTTCCAATTGGGGAATGCACACCTTGAAATGTGCGCCTTGGTATGAAGGAATAAGTGCTACATGACCGCCATGTGCTTCGATAAGGTCTTTTACAATGGTCAAACCTAACCCGCTACCGTTAATCAGGCTTTTATGCAGGGTGTCGCCACGGTAAAATGGATCGAATAATTTATCTTGATCGGCTTTTGCTAAGCCCGGACCATTATCCGACACTTCAATATACCATTTGTTTTTTTCTTGATGTGAGGACACTTTTATTTGACCTGAAATTTGCGTGTATCTGATTGCATTTGAGATTAAATTATCTAAAAGAACAGTAAGTTTTTCTTCATCTGCGACTACTTCGTTCACATTGTCGTTGGTTTCAATCAGTAATTGCTTATTACGAATACTCAGTGCGTGAGCCTTAAGGACTTTATGAATCACATCAGGTAAATATAAACGGCTCAAATTTAATTTTTGTTCCACGGTCTTGATACGGGTGTAGTTGAGCAGATTTTCGATCATTTTTTGTAATCGAATACTGTTATCGCGCAAAATGTTGGTGATTTCCGATTGTTGTATCGAAAGTTGGCCGCCAATGCCATCATGCAATAGTTCTGTAGCTTCTCTAATGGCGGTTAGCGGTGTTTTAAGTTCGTGAGAAACGTGACGTAAAAACTGCTGCTTTTGCTGATTCAGCTCTTTAAGCTCAGTACGCAACCAGTCAAGCCGTTGCCCTAATATACGCAAATCACCTGGCCCATCAATTGCAATCGGCTCATCATATTGACCAGTGCCAAGATGTTTAATAGCAGCATCCATGCGACGTATCGGACGAGCAAGTAAGTAAGTAATGCTGCCAGCGATTAATAATGCCAGCGGAATTAACACTAAGCTTTGCAAAAATAATTTTTTCTGCGTGATTTGGGTGTTCAGTACCAGTTGACTTGATGCAGCATCAATTGCCATATTGTTTTCTTTTATGATTAGTTCAACTTGTTTGTCTAGTTGACTAAAGTTATCAAGAAAGCCAGCTTTGCTTTCCCGTGATTGCTTTGCTTCGTAGATTAACAAGTTTAATTGTGAATTTTTCTCACTCAGTACATTAATATTTTTTTGCTGCGCGGGTTGTGTTGTTAATTGTTTTAGCTGGGTCAATACTTCATTAAATTTAGCACTTGCTTTATTGTAGTTACTAAATAGTACTTCGTCTTGCAACACAAAATACTGGCGGCTACTGCGCTCCATCAGGTGCAGTTGTTCTTGTAATATGTGACTGGCACGCGTAACTTCTACAGCATTGGATATTGTGATTTGACTTTGTGTTGATAGGTTGTCAAATGCGATATTGGCATTAACAAATACCCATAGCAAAGGTACGATTGCAAAGGCAAAACCGACTAGCAGGAGCTTTAGGAATGAACTTGGGTAGCGAAAACGCATGGTCTTAGTCCAAAGAAGTTTCTTGTAAACATGCAGTATAATAGCCCGTATGAGACACTTATCAATTATTGTTGCAACCTCAAATAATGATGTTATCGGTGTGAATAATGCATTGCCTTGGCATTTGCCTGAAGACCTTAAACGTTTCCGCGCGCTTACCACCGGCCATCACATTATCATGGGACGCAAAACATACGAATCGCTAGGCCGACTGTTGCCTAATCGCACCACGGTGATTGTTACGCGTAATAAAGATTACAAAATAGACGGCGCCCTGGTCACTGATTCGCTGGAAGCTGCTGTTGCGTTGTGTAAAGAGGATGCCGAGCCATTTTTAATTGGCGGCGCGGAGTTGTATCAACATGGTTTAAAACTGGCCACCAGGCTTTATATTACAAGAGTGCATGCTGACTTTGCGGGCGATGCGTTTTTTCCTACTGTTGATTACAAGCTCTGGCAATTAATTGAAAAAAGGGACCACACCTCTGTAAGTGGTCTTGAATATAGCGATTTAATTTATGAGAAAATTCATGAGCATAAGTAGCCGTTATTGCTCCACACAATCCACATAGTACACAGCCTTACTATCCACAACTTGTTTTACCAGGCCATGCACATCGGTTTCAAAACCCGGAAAACGTTCGTTAAACTCGCGAGCAAATTTCAAATAGTTAACGATAATTTTATTGAACTGTTCACCCGGAATCAGTAGTGGGATGCCTGGTGGGTAAGGCGTCAACAGTACAGCAGTGATGCGTCCTTCAAGTTCGTCAATCGGCACGCGGTCTATCTTGCGATGTGCCATTTTAGCAAATGCATCGGTAGGTTTCATCGCTGGCACCATGTCTGACAGATACATTTCTGTGGTTAAACGCGCCACATCATTGGCTTTATACACTTCATGAATTTGTGTGCACAAATCGCGTAAACCCATACGCTCATAGCGTGGATGTTTTTGTACAAATTCTGGCAGCACTTTCCACAGTGGCTGGTTTTTGTCGTAATCATCTTTAAATTGTTGTAAAGCTGCCACCATGGTGTTCCAGCGACCTTTGGTAATGCCGATGGTGAACATAATAAAGAATGAGTACAAGCCTGTTTTTTCAACAATCACACCATGTTCAGCCAGATATTTGGTGACAATCGCGGCTGGAATACCAAACTCCTCAGAGAAGTCACCATGAATATCCAAGCCAGGCGTAATAATGGTGGCTTTAATTGGATCCAGCATGTTAAAGCCTTCTGCTAGATTGCCAAAACCGTGCCAGCTTTCATTGGCTTTTAGCATCCACGCTTCGCGCTCTTCAATGCCTTCTTCTGAGAGGTCATTCGGCCCCCAAACTTTAAACCACCAGTCGGCACCCCATTCTTCGTCCACCTTACGCATTGCACGGCGGAAGTCTAGCGCCTCCATAATCGATTCTTCTACTAATGCCGTGCCGCCTGGAGCCTCCATCATGGCCGCTGCTACATCGCAGCTGGCGATAATAGAGTATTGTGGGCTGGTTGAAGTGTGCATCAAGTAGGCTTCGTTGAACACATCACGGTCAAGTTGAATATCTTCAGCATTTTGCACCAAAATTTGTGAGGCTTGGCTTAAGCCAGCAAGCAATTTATGCGTAGATTGCGTAGAGAACACCATGCTTTCTTTACAGCGTGGACGGTCTGCGCCAATGGCATGATAATCACCATAAAAGTCATGGAACGTGGCATGTGGTAACCAAGCTTCATCAAAGTGTAAGGTGTCGATTTTACCGTCCAACATTTCTTTGATTTCTTCTACGTTATATAGCACGCCATCGTAGGTGGATTGCGTAATGGTCAGCACGCGCGGTTTTGCATTTTTATCAGTGGCAAACGGGTTGCGCTCAATTTTCTTTTGAATATTTTCCCAGGCAAATTCACTTTTTGGAATCGGTCCAATAATACCGAAATGGTTGCGTGTCGGCATCAAAAATACAGGAATTGCGCCTGTCATGATGATGGCGTGCAACACAGATTTATGACAATTACGGTCCACGACTACGACATCGCCTGGTGCTACTGTTGAGTTCCACACAATTTTGTTGGAAGTAGAAGTGCCATTAGTTACAAAGTACAGATGGTCACAGTTGTAAATGCGCGCTGCATTGCGCTCAGAAGCCGCAACCGGACCAGTATGGTCAAGTAATTGACCAAGCTCATCTACCGCATTACATACATCTGCACGCAACATGTTTTCACCAAAGAACTGGTGGAACATTTGCCCGACAGGCGACTTTAAAAAAGCAACGCCACCAGAGTGACCAGGGCAATGCCAAGAGTAGGACCCATCGGCAGCATAGTGGGTGAGTGCTTTAAAAAACGGCGGTGGCAGGCTGTCTAAATAGGCCCTGGCTTCGCGAATAATCAGGCGCGCTACAAACTCCGGTGTGTCTTCATTCATGTGAATAAAGCCGTGTAACTCGCGCAACACATCGTTTGGAATGTGGCGCGAAGTACGCGTTTCGCCATACAAGAAAATAGGAATTTCTTCGTTACGGTGACGAATTTCAGTCACAAATTTTCGCAATTGCTCAATGGCCTCAGGTTTCTCTTCAATAAATTCGTTATCGTCAATGGAAAGAATAAATGCTGAGGCGCGACTTTGCTGTTGCGCAAACGAGGTGAGGTCACCATAGCTAGTGACACCGAGCACCTCAGTACCTTCATCTTCAATGGCTTTGGCAAGTACGCGGATACCTAAACCCGAGGAGTTCTCAGAGCGGAAGTCTTCGTCGATAATAATGACAGGGAAGCGGAATTTCATTTTTACTCCTAAAGGAGAGTTGTTGGTTGGTGGTCGTTAGTGGGTAGTTAGTGGCTAGTTGAAGCAAGTTTAACTAACGATTGATGACTACCAGCTATTGACTAGATTTTAGGCAATGTCACGCCGACTTGCCCCTGATATTTACCGCCACGATCTTTATAGCTGGTTTCGCAAACATCATCTGCGTCAGCTTCAAAGAACAGCACTTGTGCACAGCCTTCATTGGCGTAAATTTTAGCAGGTAGTGGTGTAGTGTTGCTGAACTCTAATGTGACATAACCTTCCCACTCTGGTTCAAATGGGGTGACATTAACGATGATGCCGCAGCGCGCGTAGGTGGATTTACCTAAGCAGATAGTCAACACATTACGTGGAATGCGGAAGTATTCCACAGTGCGGGCAAGTGCAAATGAATTGGGTGGAATAATGCAGTAATCAGCATTTACTTCAACAAATGAGTTAGGGTCAAAGTTTTTGGGGTCAACAATGGTGCTATTGATGTTAGTGAACAATTTAAATTCTTTAGAGCAGCGAATGTCGTAACCATAGCTCGATGTGCCGTAAGAAACCATGCGCTGTCCATCGGGTGACATTTTCACTTGATTAGGTTCAAACGGTTCTATCATGCCGTGTTGTTCTGCCATACGGCGTATCCACTTGTCTGATTTTATGCTCATGTATATGCTCTAAAAGTACTCTAAAAATAAAGAATAATGCACTCTAAAATGCACACCTTGGTTTAAGTTGAGCATTATAAAGTGCATATGTTAATTGCGTTAAGAATTATTAAATCAAAATTACCGAATCAATTAGTGCTTATCGCCACCTAGTTCAATGCTATAACGCCAGAATTGATCTTGCGATTCAAAAATGACGCGTGATTCTTCAGGGTCGCGGCTACCCGCTTTGTACTGATGCACTGGTGATTTATCTGTAATCCATGCTTTAACCACCGGGTCAACTAAACGCCATTGTGCTTCAACCTCGCTGATATGTAGGTATAGTGATGGGTCACCTTCCATCAGGTTCAGCATCAGTGATTCGTAAGAATCAATGGTTTCATCGCCTGACTGGCGTTGTGGACCATCAATACTCAAAGTACGTGTGGCAATATCCAAGCCTGGAATTTTTGATTCAATTTCCATTTTGATGCATTCGCGTGGCTGAATGTTCAAAGTGAGCCAGTTTTGATGCTGACCTTCTACCAGTTGCATCGGCGCTTTTTTGAAACGGATAGAAATGGCAGTATTACCTTCATGTAACCGTTTAGCGGTACGCACATAGAATGGCACACCTTTCCAGCGTGGGTTATCAATAAACAATTTCAATGCGGCGTAAGTTTCAGTGACACTTGATGTGACACCGTCTTTGGCTAACTCTTCCAAATAGCCATGCACGTTTTCACCATGGCCATCAGCGACGCATACACGTCCCGCAGTGTATTGCGCGCGGAAGGCATGCTTACTCAGTTCGTTGATTGGAATAGGGCGGATAGACTCTAAAAGCTTGACTTTTTCGGCACGAATGCTGTCGGGATTCAAGTCTTTTGGTTTTTCCATGGCCACTAGAGCTAAGGTCTGTAACAAGTGGCTTTGTACCATATCTCTTAACGCGCCAGTTGCATCGTAAAAGGTTGTGCGGTCGCCCACGCCTAAAATTTCATTGTTAGTAATTTGTACGTGATCAATATGCTCGTTGTTCCAAAGTGGCTCAAATATGGCGTTGGCAAAACGCGTGAGCATTATATTCTGTAACGCAGATTTACCTAAATAGTGGTCAATACGGTAGATTTGACTTTCTTTTAGATATTTTGTGAGTTCAGCTTGCAAAGTCTGCGCACTTGGTAAATCGGTACCAAATGGTTTTTCAATCAGCACACGGCGCCAGTATTTGCTTTCATCCACTAGACCTACACCTGCAAGTTGCTCAACAATCGGTGCGAAATCAGTTGGACGTACTGATAAAAAATACGCCAAGTTTTGTGGGAATACTTTTTCATCCGACAATTTGGCCTGCAATTTTTTGTATGCATCAGGGTCGTTGGGTGGGTTTGCCTGGTAATGGTTACGTGCAATAAAACGTTCGAACACTTTTGCATCGTAGCCATTTTTAAATTTGGCATCCAGCATACCTTTGATGTCTGCAGCCCAAGCTTCACGCGACACTTCACCACGACCTACAGAAAGAATTGCCATTTGGTCAGGTAAGCGACCTGCAGCATCTAGGCGAAACAAACCTGGCATGAGCTTGATACGAGATAAATTACCACTCGCGCCAAAGAGTACGAGGGTACAGGGGTCTATTTTCTTGGCCATGATTTCAAATTCTCTCAATAGGTTTTTTTATAAAGTTCGGGGTTACTTTTACGTTAAAATAGCGCGTCATTAAATTTATTGTAATTATACCGAAAAAGGCACGACTGTTTTATGCAAAGCTCACAAACACTTCAAGTTAAATCACTCACTTTAGCCAACAACCAGACCTCGCGCTGGCATAGTTTTAACTCGCAAGATGAAATTAACCAAGCAACCGTAAAACGCATTCTTCAAGCTGCCAATGACGCGATTAAACAACATGGCAGCTTTTTAATGGTATTGGCTGGTGGCAGCACGCCAAAAAGCGTGTATCAGTTACTCGTCAAAGAGCAAGCTGACTGGGGAAATTGGCATATTTATTATAATGACGACCGCTGTTTACCAGTGGATCATCCTGAGCGTAACAGCAAAATGGCGCGCGAAGCGTGGCTAAATCATGTGGCGATTCCTCAACAGCAAATTCATGATATTCCTGCAGAACTAGGCAATATTGAAGGTGCGAAAGCATACGCTAAAATCCTGGCGGGTGTACGTACTTTTGATATGGTGATTTTAGGTTTGGGTGAAGATGGGCATACGGCTTCACTGTTCCCGAATCAAAACGTAGATAACAGCGCAGATGCGGTTCCCGTTTTTAATTCACCAAAGCCACCAGCTGACCGTATTACCATTAGCCAAAATCGTCTCAATGATACGCATGAGGTGATTTTTATAGTCACTGGGGCTGGTAAGCAAGAAGCGGTAGATCATTGGCGCAAAGGCGTGGCGATACCAGCAACTTTAATCGCACCAAGCTGTGGTGTGGATGTGTATTGTTTTGGCGTAGAACTTTAAGTCATACTTGGCCCAGATTTTCCATTAGGCGGTGTTCCCCGAGCTTGGTCGAAGGGAAATCTGCCTAATGGAAAATCTGGGCTTAATCAGAATGCGAGGCGATTAACTCACGCATCTTGATTTTTAGTGAACACTTATGTGTTTTGAATGACGATATTTGGAAATTTGGTGCTGTGATCTAGGCTGGCATTGGCAATTTTAATGGCGGCTTTACGCGCGATTTCTTTGTAAATACTGGCGATTTTTGAGTCAGGGTTGGCGATTACAGTAGGTTTTCCACTATCCGCTTGCATGCGGATCCCAATGTCTAACGGTAGTGAACCAAGTAAATCAACTTGATAGTCTTTAGCCATTAGTTCGCCGCCACCCGCACCAAAAATATGCTCTTCATGGCCGCATTGTGAGCATATATGCGTACTCATGTTTTCAACAATGCCTAGAATCGGAATGTTAACTTTCTCAAACATTTTCAATCCCTTACGCGCATCTAGTAGTGCGATGTCTTGTGGCGTAGTCACGATAATCGCACCAGTCACAGGAATTTTTTGTGCGAGAGTGAGTTGAATATCACCTGTGCCTGGTGGTAAGTCAATGATCAAATAGTCTAAATCGTGCCATTTTGTTTCGCGCAATAATTGCTCTAAAGCCCCAGTAACCATTGGGCCGCGCCACACCATGGGCGTATCATTATCGATTAAAAACCCAATCGACATCGCTTGTATGCCATGCGCCAGCATCGGCTCCATGCTTTTACCATCCAGGCTTTCAGGGCGGCCACTAATGCCTAGCATTTGCGGTTGGCTAGGGCCGTAGATGTCAGCATCCAACAAGCCAACGGTCGCGCCTTCTGCCGCAAGTGCGAGTGCTAAATTGACAGAGGTGGTTGATTTACCTACGCCGCCTTTACCTGAAGCCACAGCAATAATATTTTTTACGTTTGGCAGTAAGGTCACGCCTTGTTGCGCCTTATGTGCAACGATTTTGTTACTTACATTTACCGTCACTCTGCCGATGCCAGCTAACGTTGTGAGTGTGTCAGCCACTAGCTTTTGTATATCCGGCATCACGGATTTAGCTGGGTAGCCAAGTACAATATCTACGCTGACATCGTTGCCGTCAATCTTAATGTTTCTAGCGGATTTGCTACTCACAAAGTCTTTACCAGTATTGGGGTCTGTGCATATTTTTAAGGTGCTTTGAATGAGTAATTCTGTAATTGCCATGGTATAAATTCCTGATTTATTCATTAGTTGGATAGCAAGTTCAATAACTTGAGTAAAAAGATAAGGTATTTTAACTGATTGTCGTTATGGCTTGGGCATATTCTATAAAAGTGGACTGATTAAAATGCATTAATCAGGTCAATTATGAATAAAACAATCAATCATAGCTGGGTGAAGCACGCCTCATTTGTTAGAATAGCGTTTTAGCTTAATAGATCCATTTATCTCATGGCAACTGCAAAAAATCCTCGCAAAATTCTCGTAACCTCCGCACTTCCTTATGCTAACGGCAGTATTCACTTAGGCCATTTGGTGGAATATATTCAAACCGATATTTGGGTGCGTTTTCAAAAAATGCAGGGACATACTGTGCATTACGTGTGTGCAGATGATACGCATGGTACGCCAATTATGTTGCGCGCGGAAAAAGAAGGTATTACGCCAGAAGCATTGATTGCTAATGTGCATAAAGAACACAGTGCTGATTTTGCAGAGTTTTTAGTGCAGTTTGATAATTACTATTCCACTAATGCTCCAGAGAATAAAGAGCTCTCACAAGGCATTTATAAAAAGCTCAAAGCTGCGGGGAAAATAGCTACTAAAACAATCGAACAGTTTTATGACCCGGTTAAAAACATGTTCTTGCCGGATCGCTTCATTAAAGGCGAATGTCCAAAATGCCATGCAAAAGACCAGTATGGTGACTCTTGTGAAGTTTGCGGGGCAACTTACAATCCAACGGAGCTAATTAATGCATATTCAGCAGTTTCTGGTGCCGCACCAGTGCGCAAAGAGACAGAACATTACTTCTTCAAGCTCTCTGAATGTGAGCAATTTTTAAAAGACTGGACGCGTTCAGGAACATTGCAAGGCGAAGCTGCCAACAAAATGGGCGAGTGGTTTGAAAATGGCTTGAATGACTGGGATATCTCGCGTGATGCGCCATATTTCGGCTTTGAAATTCCCGATGCGCCAGGCAAATATTTTTATGTGTGGCTTGATGCGCCTATAGGCTACATGGCCAGCTTCAAAAATATTTGTCAAGCTAAGGGTTTGGATTTTGACGAATATTGGGCGAAAGACAGTAAAGCTGAGCTTTATCACTTTATTGGCAAAGATATTCTTTATTTCCATGCGCTGTTTTGGCCTGCAACGCTTGAGTTTTCAGGACACCGCAAACCTACGCAAATTTTTGCGCACGGCTTTTTAACCGTGAACGGTGAAAAAATGAGCAAATCACGCGGCACGTTCATCACCGCGCGTAGCTACTTAGATCATATTAAAAACCCTGAGTATTTACGCTATTACTACGCGGCCAAATTGAATAGCACGATGGAAGATATTGATCTTAACCTTGAAGACTTTGTTGCGCGCGTGAATAGTGATTTGGTGGGTAAATACATCAATATTGCCAGTAGAACAGCAGGTTTTATCAATAAACGTTTTGATGGACAATTAAATCCATCTGCTAATAACTCAGTGGTGGTAGAAATAAAAGCCGCGTCACAATTACTAGCTGATAGCTATGCTGAGCGTGAATATGGCAAGGCATTGCGTGAAATTATGCGCTTAGCTGATTTGGCAAATGGCTTTGTTGCTGCAAGCGCACCATGGGTCATAGCCAAGCAAGAGGGGCAAGATGCCGTATTGCAACAAGTATGTTCAGATGCGCTTGAAATGTTCCGCTTATTAACTTTGTACTTAAAACCCGTATTGCCAAAATTAGTAGGTGAAATTGAGCAATTCTTAAATATCACTTCGCTAGATTGGTTAGATGTGGATACCTCTTTAGCCGTTCAACATCGTATTAACGCATACGAGCATCTTATTACGCGTGTTGAACCTAAACTGATAGAGGCGATGACTGAAGCCAACAAAGAAAACTTAACGGCTACATCTGCACCTCAACCACATTCGGAGCAACGCCATGCAGTGCATCAGCAGAGCGAAGCTAACTCAGATGCAGCGGAAGCAGAGTACATCAGTATTGATGATTTTACTAAGGTGGATTTACGTATCGCTAGAATTGTAAATGCCGAACATGTAGAAGGGGCAGAAAAGCTGCTTAAACTCACCTTGGATATTGGCGAAGAAAAGCCACGCCAAGTGTTTGCGGGTATTAAGTTTGCTTATGACCCAGCTACTTTAGTTGGACGATTAACCGTGATGGTGGCAAATTTAGCCCCACGTAAAATGAAGTTTGGGTTGAGTGAAGGCATGGTCCTCGCTGCAAGCGACGAACGCGGCGGTCCGTTTATTTTAAGCCCTGATGCTGGTGCACAATTGGGTATGCGTGTGAAATAGCGTTATGATGTGGGGAAGTTTATAGGTTAAAAGTATTTGAATATTAAAAAGCCCCGCATATGCGGGGCTTTTTAATTAATACATTATCAAATGTTTACTTAGCTTCTGCTTTTACTGCAGGTTTGATTGTTGTTACTTTTTCAGTTTTGACGGTTTTTACTTCTTTTGCTGGCTTATCAGTGACTGCTTTGTTTGTTGTAGCAGGTTTAACTTCTTTAGCTGTTTTCTTTTCAACTGCTGCCACTGCCGTAGTTTTACCAGTTATAGAAACGTCTTTACGCAAGTTTGCTACGGTAGCGGCGCCAATGCCATCTACTTTTTGAAGTTCATCAACGGTTTTAAAGCCGCCATTCTTTTTACGGTAATCAATAATCGCCTGCGCTTTTACTGGGCCGATGCCATTTAGGCTTTCTAGTTCAGCCTGGGTTGCGGTATTGAGATTAACGCCAGCAATTGCACTTAAGCTCAAACTCAAAAAGGCAAGTAATGCAAACAACATTTTTTTCATTTTGATACTCCGTAAATTTTAACTAACTATCAATAAAGTAATTGTTTGAATTATTAAACAATTGAATGGCATCATAGCTTAAATAAACAAATACTCACAACGGGATTCAGATTCAAGTTGCCAGGGTACATTCAGCATGAATTGCTTCTAATGCTTTAAGTGGGTGCGAGGCTTGTGTAATTGGTCTGCCAATAACAAGATAGCTTGCGCCCATAGCCAAGGCATTTGCAGGGGTGACAATGCGCGATTGATCATCTTGGCTGGCGTTGGCGGGGCGGATGCCGGGGGTGACTAAACAAAATTCACTGCCCAAATTCTCCCGCAACATTTTGGCTTCTAGTGCCGAGCATACGACGCCATCAAGCCCAGCTTGTTGAGTTAGTGTGGCAAGGTTGAGTACATGGGTTGCTAAATCAGTTTGAATGCCAATTTGGCTTAGGGTTTGTTGATTCATACTGGTAAGCACGGTGACGGCAATTAATAGCGGTTTGTTTGTACTATTATTGACGGCTTGTTTAGCCGCTTGCATCATTTCCAGGCCGCCGCTAGCATGAACATTGAGCATCCAAATACCTAAGTTGCTAGCAGCAGTGCAAGCTTTTGCTACCGTGTTTGGAATATCATGAAATTTTAAATCTAAAAACACGCCAAAGTTTGAGTGTGTTAATGTTTCTACAAACTGTGGTCCTGCTGCAGTGAACAACTCTTTACCCACTTTTAATCGACACAGTGTCGGGTCTAACTGCTCAACCAATTTTAGCGCACTCGCGGCATCCGCGTAATCGAGCGCGACTATTATTTTAGGGTCATGGATTTTTAGCTCATGTATCGGGTTTGTATTTGATTGGCTAGTCATTGTGATTGAGTGGATGTATGGTTGATCAAACAGTGGTGGGTTCAGCCGGTAGTGTTTCCCACGCGTTGCAAGCGGGGCATTGCCAGTGATGATATTTAGCTTTAAAGCCGCATTGTTCACAATAATAGGCGGTCTTGTTGCCTATAGCATGGCGTACCGCTTGCTGCATCAGTTGTGTGTCTTGAAGGTTTGCATTTTGTGGCTGACTGGTTTCTACAATTGCGCGGGCTTGTAATAGCTGGTCTAAAGTATTTAAACTTGGCATTTTAATAAGCTCATTACGCGCCAAGGTAGCGGCACTTGCTGCACCTTCTTCAGCTAATGTCGCCTCATATAACACGTTGACTAATGCGCTAAGCTGGTAGGTTTGCAAGTACGTTTTCAGCAAACTTAAGCCTTCAGCTGTTTGATTTAAGGCACGATAGCTGGCGAGTAATTTCGGCGCGATTAAACCTAAGTACTCAGGTTTTTGAAATTCAATACGTTTCCAGGTGGAGATGGCAGTTTTGTGGTCGTTGGTCTCGGCTTCCAAATCCCCCAATAAGACATTGGCGCGCACACAGTTTTTATTGGCGTTGAGTGCCAAGTCTAATTCAAACCTGGCGGTATGTGTGTCATTTTCGAGCTTAGATTTAACTGCCATTTCACAATAATAGTGTGAAATTTCAACGCGAAAAGGTACGCCAGAAAGCCTTTCGAGTTCAGTGGCCGCTTTAATGGCGCGCTCCCATTCGCGTTCTCGTACATAGATTTCAAGTAATGCACGTAAAGCTGGCTGGCGGTATCGATCATCATTGAGCGACTCAAATAGTTCTTCCGCGCGATCAAGCAGACCTGCTTTTAAATAATCTTGCGCAAGCTCGGCAGTCACCGCTAGTTTTTGTTGTGGTTCAAGTTCTTTTTTTGCAAGTAAATTTAAGTGTAAGTGAATGGCACGATCTACTTCACCACGTTTTCTGAATAAGCTGCCTAATGCAAAATGTAGCTCGAGAGAGTCTGTATTGGCTTGCACCGCTTCAGTAAATGCTTCAATAGCTTTGTCGTGTTGATTGGTAATTAAGAAATTTAAACCTTTAAAATAGGCTGCGGGCAGTGCCGTTGATTCAGCAAGTAGCTGTTTAAGGTCAACGCGGGCTGCTAACCAGCCTAGGCTGAAAAATAGAGGCAATGCTAATAGCCACCAAAACTCGAATTCCATTTTGTTTCACTTTAATTTTTTATCAGGTCACATTTTACCTGAATTGTGGTTTGCACAATAAAAAAACGGCAGCTTGAGGGCTGCCGTTTCAACTAGAACTTAAAAGCAATTGTTAGCTTAAATCAACACGTTCGCGTAGTTCTTTACCTGCTTTAAAGTGAGGCACATGTTTTTCTGGTACCTGTACTTTACTGCCAGTTTTAGGGTTGCGACCTAAGCGCGGTGGACGGTAGTTCAAGCTAAAGCTTCCAAAGCCGCGTATCTCGATGCGTTCACCAGTTGCAAGGTTATCAGACATGGCATCTAAAATTGCCTTGACTGACAGTTCCGCATCTTTTATCACTAATTGCGGAAAACGCTCCGCAAGTAGTGTGATTAGCTCAGATTTTGTCATGCTAATTCGCCTTTTCTTGGGTACTAATTACTAGCTATTATTTTTTGCTGTCTAATTTAGCTTTTAACAAAGCACCAAGATTGGTAGTACCAGCAGCTGCGCCGTCATCTGGCATTTGTGCAGGTTCTTTTGTTTTAGCAGATTTAGCTTTAGGTTTAGCTTCTGATTTTTCTTCAGAAGATGCGCCTGATGGATCAGTAGTCAATTGTTTCACGCCCAGAGAAATGCGTTCTTTTTCAACATCAATGGCCAAGATTACAGCTTGCAACTCGTCACCTTTTTTGAAGTTACGGATGGCTTCTTCGCCAGTTTGTGACCATGACAAATCTGATAAGTGAACTAAACCATCAATACCGCCTGGCAAGCCAATGAACACGCCGAAATCAGTGATTGATTTGATTTGACCTGAAACTTTATCGCCTTTAGCGTGAGTCGCAGAGAAATCATCCCAAGGATTAGCCTGGCATTGTTTCATGCCTAATGATAGACGACGACGCGCTTCGTCGATTTCAAGAATCATCACTTCAACTTCATCACCTAATTGAGCAATTTTGCCTGGATGAATGTTTTTGTTCGTCCAATCCATTTCTGAAACGTGAACTAAACCTTCGATACCTGGCTCGATTTCAACAAACGCACCGTAGTCAGTTAAGTTAGAAACTTTACCGAATAAGCGTGTGCTTACTGGGTAACGGCGTGTTAATGCAACCCATGGGTCGTCGCCTAATTGTTTGATACCCAATGAAACACGGTTTTTTTCTTGATCAAATTTCAAGATTTTGGCTTCAACTTCTTCACCCACTGTGAGTATTTCTGATGGATGTTTTACACGGCGCCATGCCAAATCAGTGATGTGTAACAAGCCATCAATACCGCCTAAATCAACGAATGCGCCGTAGTCAGTAATATTTTTAACGATGCCTTTAACCACTGCACCTTCGGCCAATGTGCCAAGCAACGCTTCGCGGTCAGCGCCAGCGCTAACTTCCATCACTGCACGACGTGAAACAACGATGTTGTTACGTTTACGGTCTAGTTTGATTACTTTTAAATCACACTCTTTGTTTTCAAACGGTGTAGTGTCTTTTACCGGACGCACATCAACTAATGAGCCTGGCAAGAAAGCCATGATGCCGTTGACAGAAACGCGTAAACCACCTTTAACTTTACCGCTGACAAAACCTTTAATGATGCGGCCTTCGTTCATTGCATCTTCCAGGTCTAACCATGTTTCCATGCGTTTTGCTTTTTCGCGTGAAAGTATCGTTGAGCCAAAGCCATCTTCTAGTTTTTCAATGGCTACTTTTACAAAGTCACCCACTTGAACTTCAAGTTCACCTTGAGCGTTACGGAATTCATCAGCATTAATAACGCTTTCAGATTTAAGACCAGCGTTAACAATCACATGATCGTTATCAACAGATACAACTTCAGCAGTGATCACTTCGCCAGAACGCATTTCTTGGCGAGCTAAGCTTTCTTCAAAAAGCGCAGCAAAAGATTCCATGGGTGAAGCAGTAGATTTAGAGGTAGAAGCCATTAAATAAAATTACCTAAATAATCCCACCTAGCAGTGGGGTGATTAAAAAACCGCAAATCTGTGAGATGTGCGGACGACAAAAATGTAAAGATGGAATTATAACTAAAACATTGAAAAATAAAAGACTATTCGTACATTTTATGCTGATAATTTTGTAAAACAACGTTTACTGCTTCTGAAATAGTTAATTGATCAGTTTCTAGCAAGATTGCATCTTTTGCCATAATAAGTGGTGCACTCGCTCTATTTTTATCTCTTGCGTCGCGTTCTTGTAAATCTGACAGGATGCTTTCATAGTTGGCGGATTGATTATTGCCAATAAGTTGTTGATAGCGACGCTTGGCGCGTACTTCAGTGGATGCGGTGAGAAATATCTTGAGCGATGCTTCTGGAAAGATGACGGTGCCCATATCGCGACCATCGGCAACCAGGCCAGGCGATTGGCAAAAGCTATGTTGTAGCTCTACCAGTGCAGCTCGCAGTGGCGCATGGACAGCGACTTGTGAGGCGCCTTTGCCCATGGCTTCGGTTCTAATTTCGTCAGAAATATCAGTAGCGTTGAGATAAACCTGACCATTTTTGAATTGAATGTTAAGTGTTTTTGCGTATTCCGCAACAGCCTCGGCATCGTTCCAATCTATGTTTTTTTGCTGTGCAGCAAAGGCAACTACACGATAAAGCGCACCTGAATCCAGGTAGGCAAAGCCAAGCACATCTGCAACCAATTGGGCAATGGTGCCTTTGCCTGAGGCTGATGGGCCATCAATGGCTATCACGGGAATGGCGTTATGCATGTGCTATTTTCTTAAACTCATCGAAATAATCAGGAAAAGTCTTATTCACACATTTAGGGTCATTGATGATGATTGGAACGCCACCTAAAGATACGAGCGAAAAACACATTGCCATGCGGTGGTCATCGTAAGTATTAATCACTGCGTTGGGCGTAAGCTGTGCGGGAGGTGTCACTTTAATGTAGTCCGCGCCTTCAATTACCGTTGCACCAACCTTACGTAGCTCGGTGGCCATTGCAGCAATACGGTCGGTTTCTTTGACGCGCCAGCTGGCGATATTGCGCAAAGTGGTGGTGCCTTCGGCAAATAACGCAAGAATCGCTAAGGTCATCGCGGCATCGGGAATGTGATTGCAATCAAGGTCAATAGCATTGAGTTTTTCAGCTTTACTGGCGGTGATATAGTTTGTGCCATAGCTGATGTGGCCGCCCATTAACGCTAACGCTTCGGCAAAGCGCACATCGCCTTGAATGCTGTGTTGGCCTAATCCCTGCACGCTGACTTCACCTGCGATTGCACCCGCGGCTAAAAAATATGAGGCGCTAGAGGCGTCGCCTTCAACAAAAAGTTGGCTAGGCGAGATGTAGCTGCTGTTGACTGGAACAGTAAAGCTTTGCCAACCATTGCGTTCAACATGTACACCAAATTTCGCCATTAAATTGAGGGTGATTTCAATATAAGGTTTAGAAATCAATTCACCTACCACTTCAATGGTCGCTTTTTGTTGTGCAAGTGGCAGCGCCATGAGTAAGGCGGTTAAAAACTGGCTGGAAACATCACCACGAATTTTGATGGGTTTGGACAAGTCAATTTTCGGAGAGGAGATTTTTAGTGGCGGGAAGCCCTTATTGGCTAAATACTCAATGTCCGCACCGGCTTGTGTTAATGCATTGACCAAGTCACCAATTGGCCGCTCGTGCATACGCGGCACACCAGAAAGGCTATAATTGCCACCAGCTAAAGCGAGTGCGGCGGTGAGGGGCCTAAAGGCAGTGCCTGCATTACCAAGAAACAATTCAGCTTGTTTGTTTGGAAAATTGCCACCGCAACCCACTACGCGCCATGCGTTGTCAGCGAAGTTTTCTAATTTAACCCCTAATGTTTGCAATGCTTCTAACATGCGAGAAGTATCGTCAGATGCGAGTAAGTCGTGTATTTCTGTGGTGCCGTTGGCGAGTGCAGCAAGCAACAGGGTGCGGTTTGAAATGCTTTTGGAGCCTGGCAGCGTGATTGTGCCTTGTGCCTGATGGCTGGCGGGTAATGTAAGTTGTTCCATTGTTCTATTTTACGTTTTTCTAATTATAGTTTTTTAGTATCAGTCCAATTATTACGTGCCACACTGGCGCGCTCAAACAGTGTATATAAAGCCTCGCTATCTTCGCTTTCCAGCATTTGTTTTAAATCAGACAACTCTTTTTGATAGGCGGTAATTTCACCGAGTAATGCAGTTTTATTTGCCAAGCTAATATCTCGCCACATTTCGGGGTGGCTACCTGCAATACGGGTAAAGTCTCTAAATCCGCTCGCGGCAAATCCAAACAACTGTTCTGCGTTTTTTCGTGAGGCAACCTCGTCAACTAGGGCAAAGGCTAATAAGTGCGGTAAATGGCTTACGGCGGCAAATATGCCATCATGTGTTTCGGCAGGCATTTCACTGACATTTGCGCCGCAGGTCTGCCAAAGCTCACGTACACGCTGAATAGCATGTGGGTTGGTTACAGGGCTGGGTGTTAACACCACATTTTTATTGCGATATAAATTGGCAGTGGCCGCAGCAACACCACTTTTTTCTGCGCCTGCAATCGGGTGCCCCCCCACAAATTGGTTAAATTGCGCACCTAAAATTTCTTGTGCACAATTTAACACGTCACTTTTGGTGCTGCCTGCATCAGTAATAACCGTGTTAGTTGTTAAGTGGGGTTTAATTGCATGGAGTATCGCGGAGGTTTGTGCCACAGGTGTTGCAATCAATATTATATCTGCGCCTTGAAGCGCCTCCGCAACGTTACTAGAGGCAAGGTCGATCACGCCTAAATCAACAGCGGTTTGCAAGCTTTCACTGGAGCGTCCAACACCAATTATTTGCGCTGTACAGCCTGCTTTTTTCAAAGCAAGCGCAACTGAGCCTCCAATTAAGCCCACACCAAAGATGACGAGTTTTTTTAAAATCAGATTTTTCAAAGCGAGTTTATTCTAATTAGCAACAGGCAGAATTGTAGCATTGAACCCTGTTTTTATCTGCGTTAGCAATATGCAAGATGGTTATTGCAACCACTTTCCGTCAATCAGCATTTCCAACGGTTTGTAATTTTGTTTATAAGCCATTTTTTGACTATCTTTAATCCAGTAGCCTAAGTATAAATAGGGTAGGTTAAAGCTTTTAGCCCACTCGATTTGCCATAAGACGTTATATGTGCCAAAGCTCACTTTAGCGTTACTGATATCGTAAAAGGTATAAACAGCTGAAATGCCATCACTGACTATATCAATCACACTCACCATTTTGAGTTGATTGTTTTCTCTAAACTCAACCAATACACTTTCTACATTGCTTTGGCATAAAAAACTTTGGTATTGTTCTGCATCATCTACTTGCTTAATTTCATCTTGTTTTGTTTGGTCTGCATGCCGTGCGCGTTGATAAGCTGCGTAAAGCGCGTAATGTTCTTCATAAAACGCTACAGGTAGAATAGTGGCTGTAAGATTCTGATGCTGTTTGAATGCGCGTTTTTGGCTACGGTTGGGGGCGAAGTCTTGCAGAATAATCCGTACAGGCACGCACGCTTGGCAGTTTTCACAATGCGGTCTGTAGGCAAACATGCCACTACGTCGAAAGCCTTGTTGTATCAAGCCGCTATAAACTTCAGCATTCATCAAATGCTGTGGTGAGGCGATTAAGCTTTGTGCGAGTTTGTTGGGCAGGTAGCCACAACTGTAGCAAGTTGTGACGTAGAATTGCAGTTTATTTAAGAGGTTGTCGTTAGGCTGACGCATGTTGAAATTATAAGCCGAATTTTGTGGTGCGATTTTTAAATTGCTTCTTGATTTTTTACATTATTAATCAGTAGCGATAACTGTTTTATAAAATCATCACGACTAATTTCATGCGCACCAAAGCTTGCGAGATGTGCTGTTTTCATTTGGCAATCGACCATGCCAATCCCTTGATTTTTAAGATGTTCTACCAAGCTTACAAAGGCAACTTTCGAAGCGTCTGTCACTAGATGGAACATACTTTCCCCGTAAAACATATTGCCGATTTTAACGCCGTAGCAGCCACCAACTAATTGACCGTTCTGCCAAGCTTCGGAGGAAACTGCATAGCCTGCAAGATGCAGCGCACAGTAAGCGTTTATGATGTCTTGGGTAATCCATGTGCCTTGTTGCTCACCCCGAGTAGTTTTGCTGCAAGCGGTAATCACTTCACGAAAAGCGGTGTTGAAGCGAAGCTCAAACTTTTTGTTTTTAAGTGTTTTTTTCAGTGAATTAGATATTTTCAATTCAGCTGGAAAAAGCACCATGCGTGGGTCAGGACTCCACCAAAGAATCGGCTCCTCCTCACTAAACCAAGGGAATATGCCATGCTGATAAGCGTTCAGAAGACGTGGAACTGATAAATCACCACCAATCGCGATTAAGCCGTTAGGCTCGGTGAGCGCTTCGGAAAGTTGTGGGAAGTTGCAGTTGCCATCAATACTCGCAACTCGCCCATTCGGTAATTGATAATAAGCGTGACTCATAAACTTAAGTGTTGATTTGGTGGCCTGATTCGTACGGTGATTAACATCGACTTTTAACCACCGATGTTCAAGTTATCATACCTGTAATTAAATTGGGTTTGTTAAAGCCATTAAAATAAAAAAAGCCCGATTAGGGCTTTTTTTATAGTTGCAGACTTATATATTTACAGCCTAAATTTACTTATTTTGCGTTTCCACCATAACTAAAGGTTCGGCGTTCGCGTCTGCTTTAGCTTGTTTCTGCCAAGAAGCCGCTTTGCGAGGTGCGCGTGGCTCTTCGGTTTCAACAGGTGCCGATGCTTTTGGCGCATCTGCTTTAGTTTCTACTAATTGCAACCCTGATGCAGCTAAGTCAATGGGTTTTGTTTCTGTTTTAGCTTTGCGTGGACGTGCTGGACGTTTTTTATCTGTTTTAGCCGTCACACTTTCATTGGCCTCTGCACTTGCTCCCACATTAGTTTCTGTATTTGTTTCAACAACTGGTTCTGTGTTGTCACGCTTACCACTTGCTGCTGTTTTATTGGAGGTGTTTTTTTGGCCTCTGGTTTTTTTCGTTCCTGCTTCAGCTGTTGCTACCTCAACTGCTGGCGAATTTTGATTTGATACATCATTTGGCTTGGCTTCAACGACCTGAGCTTTGCTATCACTCTTGGCAGGTGCTGGAGCAGCAGTTTCGGCACTGATGTTGGGTTGATTTGAGTCAATTTCATCATTAGGTACGAAAGGAAGGTTGCCATCACGCGCGACGCTATCATCGCGGTCACGGCGACCACGGCGATTGTTACGGTTGCGACGACTACCACGTTCTGCACGTTGTTCAGCGGTTTCATTGCCTGCTGCTTCTACAGGGGCATTGGTTTGCTGATTACGTGCAGGCTCATTACGTTGAGTTTCAGCACGTGGTTGCTGTGGTTTTTGCTGACGAGGCTCTTGCGGCTTGCTCTCCACAGGGCGTGCATCTTGAGTTTTTGATTCTTGATTGCGGTTAGGGCGCTCTTGATTTGCAGCTTTATCCGTACGTTCATTTTTCTCACCACGCTCATTGCGATTGCGTTCATTGCGATTGCGGCTACGATTGCGATTGTTGCGGTTATTTTCGCGGCGCGCTTCATTCGCTTTTTCAGCTTCAACTTTTTGTGATTCACTTTCAGTTGATGGTGCGCTAAAGAAGTTTTTAATGCGAGCGAACAGTGACAATTTCGGTTCAGTTTTTTCTACCACTACTTTTTCTGCAACGATAGGTGCAGGGGCCGCTGGGGTAATCCCTTTAACTGCTGCCACAGGGCGGACAGCTTTTGCTTCTTCTGCCGCATTGGTAACGTAAGTGGTTTCAGTTGGCATTTCTACCAACTTGTAGCTTGCGCGGCTGGTTTCTTCAGTTACATCATCATGCTTAACACGCATGATGTTGTAGTTGGGTGTTTCAAGGTGAATGTTTGGAATCAATACCACTTCAACGCCCATACGCTGTTCAATTTTATGAATATCAGCACGTTTTTCGTTAAGCAAGAACGTAGCCACTTCAACTGGTAACTGCACTTGAATAATTGCGCTATTTTCTTTCATCGCATCTTCTTGCGTGATGCGCAGAATATGTAACGCAGTTGACTCAATACCACGAATATGGCCAGTGCCATGACAGCGCGGGCAAGGAATATGATTGGTTTCACCTAAGCTTGGGCGTAAGCGTTGACGTGATAATTCTAGCAAGCCAAAGCGTGAAATCTTGCCTGTTTGCACGCGTGCGCGGTCTGCATGCAGGGCATCGCGTAGTGCATTTTCAACTTCGCGTTGGTTACGTTGGCTTTCCATGTCAATGAAGTCAATCACCACCAAACCGCCTAAGTCACGTAAACGTAATTGACGCGCCACTTCTTCAGCGGCTTCAATGTTGGTATTAAATGCGGTATGTTCAATATCGCTACCGCGTGTTGCACGGCCCGAGTTTACGTCAACAGACACCAAGGCTTCAGTGTGGTCAATGACAATCGCGCCACCGGACGGTAAGCGCACTTCACGTGAGAAGGCTGATTCAATCTGGTGTTCAATTTGAAAACGTGTAAACAGTGGAATTTCATCTTGATACAATTTAACGCGTGCCACGTTGCCTGGCATAACGTGATTCATAAACTGTACCGCTTGTTCATGAATGTCTGGCGTATCAATTAAAATTTCTCCGATATCAGAGCTAAAGTAATCGCGAATTGCGCGAATCACTAAGCTGCCTTCTTGGTAAATTAAATAGGCGCCGGCTTGCATGGCAGAAGCGCCATCAATCGCAGTCCACAATTGTGTGAGATAGTTTAAATCCCATTGTAATTCTTCTGCATTGCGACCAATACCAGCAGTACGCGCGATAATGCTCATGCCTTTGGGCACTTCAAGTTTGGCTAATACGTCGCGTAATTCGTCACGATCTTCGCCTTCAATGCGGCGTGACACACCGCCACCACGTGGGTTGTTTGGCATTAACACCAAGTAACGACCAGCGAGGGAGATAAAAGTGGTAAGCGCCGCACCTTTGTTGCCACGCTCATCTTTGTCAACCTGTACGATGAGTTCCTGGCCTTCTTTTAAGGCGTCCTGGATCCGTGCACGGCCATCTGTACCTTCTTTGTAGTAGCTACGTGAGACTTCTTTAAATGGTAAAAAGCCGTGGCGATCTTGTCCATAATCGACAAAAGCTGCTTCTAAAGAGGGTTCGATACGGGTGATCACGCCTTTGTAAATATTGCTTTTACGCTGTTCTTTACCAGCGTGTTCAATATCTAAATCGACGAGTTTTTGACCATCTACAATCGCAACGCGTAATTCTTCAGATTGCGTTGCATTAAATAACATGCGTTTCATTGTTTGCTCCTGCGCTAAGTGATAGCAGGCAGACTAATGCATGAAAAAACTCAGCATTGAGTGAAGGCATTTAAGGTGAAAGTACCGAGTATCGGCTGAAATACTAAAGGTGTGCAACGTGCCTAATACACGGTGCCCAGTGTAGTTAACACTAGTGAAGTTTAACGTTTTAGAAATATAACAATTGCGCAATTTAACGAAGTCTAATTTAAAGACATAGGCGGAAAACCGCGAGTAACTTAATATAGATTCGTCAATTCAGTTATATGGACCGAGCCTAGTCGTAAAAAAACCACATGGGCTGAGTCAGATTGAGTCATCTAATTTAATTATTTCAGCAGAGAATCTCATGTTGAAACAAGTTTATTGTTCGTTAAAGCAAACTAATTGTTAAATTTATGCTTAAATGTGGCTTGAGTATCGTGCCAGCTAGAGCTTAAATTCGTTAAAATTCTATCTTTAGTAAATTCTAATTTGCCAGATTATTTAATTTCGTACTGCAAGCCCTTCGGGTCAAGTTGTGTCGATTTAATAATTTGCCAAATTTGACTTTTCACTTTAAGTCGCGCTTTATCTTTATTTTGTCTGCGGCGGCTTTAGCGCTAATTTTACTTACCGCTACTTTATAATATGGCGAGCGGTGTTAACCAAGTATTTAGTGGTCACTATTTTTAATAAAGGCATCAGGCGACTACATAATCGTCGTAACATGATGCGTTTATTGGTATTAAGTTGTATTCTTATCAACCAGTTAACCAGTTGAATTCGCAAGAACTCGCAAAGTATAAGCTACATCTTTCATAAAAGCTACGCATGAACAATTTAATTACACAAGATCAAAGCATTAAAGTATCAACCGTTAGTGAATCAGCGGCTGCATTTCTAACAGTGGATGAAGCAAGTGAAGGGCAGCGCGTTGATAATTTTCTAACCAAAACCTTAAAAGGCGTGCCTAAGAGCCATGTCTATCGTATTTTGCGTAGTGGCGAAGTACGCGTGAATAAAAAGCGGATTAACGCTGATTTTCGTTTAAGTTTGGGCGATGTGGTGAGAATCCCGCCTACACGTTCAACTGCCGTTGAAAAAACAGAGCAAACTGCACCAGCCACCTCAAAATTTGAGCATGCGATCATTTTTGAAGATGATGCTATGTTGGTGATTGATAAACCCGCTGGGTTTGCTGTGCACGGCGGTAGTGGTATTAGCCGAGGTGTGATTGAGCAGCTGCGTTTAGAACGTCCACGTGCCAAGTTTTTAGAGTTGGTACATCGTTTAGATCGAGAAACATCAGGCGTGTTGATGCTCGCTAAAAAGCGTACTGCATTAGTGGCTTTACATGAGGCGATTCGTAATAATCAAACAGATAAGCGTTATTTAATGTTGGTGAGTGGTGAATGGCTAGAGCCAAAAAAACGCGTAGTATTAGATTTGCAAAAATATCTTTTGCCTAATGGCGAGCGGCGCGTCAATGTGGTCACGGATGTTTCTAAAGATAAATATGATGAGCGTCAAACCTCTGAAACCGTGTTCCGCCTATTGAAAAATTTCAATAGCACTACGATGGGACAATTCAGCTTGCTCGAAGCGCAATTAGTTACCGGACGCACACATCAGTTACGTGTGCAGTTGGCACACTTGGGTTTTCCTATTGTGGGTGACGATAAGTATGGTGACTTTGCGGTGAATAAATCGTTAGCAAAGCAGGGCATAAAACGCATGTTTTTGCATTCTGCCGTGACTAAAATACGTCATCCATTGAGTAATGATAAGCTTGAACTTAAAGCACCGCTGCCAGCAGAGCTAAGTAAATTTGTACAAAAATTAGAGAAGGAATAATTCTGGGTATGCCTAAGCAGTTTGATTTGATTGTGTGGGATTGGGATGGCACTTTAGCTGATTCCACCAGCATGATTACCAATGCCGTGTTGCAAGCAGCCGAGCAGGTAGGTTTGCCAACTTTAGCTCGTCATGAGGCAAGTAATATTATTGGTTTAGGCTTACATGAGGCGATTCAAGCTTTGTATGGTGATATACCTGCGGAAAAAGCGCAAGCAATGGCGAGACTTTATACGGCAAATTATTATGCAGGTGAAAGTCAAATTCCTTTGTTTGAGGGCGTTGCTGATACCATTGAAGCATTGAGTAAGCGTGGTTTTAAGTTGGCTGTAGCCACTGGCAAGGGTAGGCGAGGGCTTGATTTGGCATTGGAGCATTGTGGGTTAGGTAAGTATTTTCATGGCACACGCACTGTGGATGAATGCTTTTCAAAGCCGCATCCACAAATGATCGATGAGTTAATGGATAACTTGGTCATATTGCCAGAACGCACGTTGATGATAGGCGACACGAGTTACGATTTACAGATGGCAACAAATGCTGGGGTAAGTGCTGTGGGTGTGACGTATGGCGCTCAACCTGCAATAAAGTGGCAGCATTTGAACCCAATTCAACAATTTGATAACTTTGTTAGCTTGGGGCAGTGGTTACTAGAAAATGCATAATACGGGTAGCGAGCAAGGCATCATTGAAATTGACAGTGCAGATTTGATTGACGGAGGCAAAGGGATCAGGTTTGCACTGCCAACTTTAGGCGAGTTTGTCATTGGGTTTGTGGTGCGATTTAAAGGTGAGCCATACGCCTATATCAACCAATGCGCCCATGTCTCTGTAGAGTTAGACTGGAACGAAGGCGAGTTTTTTACAGCGCAACAGGACTTTTTGATATGCAGCACACACGGCGCGCACTATCGTCCAGACAATGGCTTTTGTGTGATGGGGCCGTGTAAAGGTAAAAGTTTGAAATCTATCAATGTCATTGAACAAAATCAAAAAATTATCATCAATGTAGCATTGGTAAAGTAACATCGGTAAATCAGTAAAAAAATAACATTTTAAGAAAGCTTGAATATATGTCAGAAGAAAATCAGCAAACGGTTGCTGCAAACAATGTGGAAACTAAAGCCCCACAAGCTGAAGATACCAAATGGCAGCGAGATGCCATTGAAAAATTAGCTTCAGCAGCACTCACGGAGCAACGCACAGCGCGTCGTTGGGGTACCTTTTTCAAGGGACTTACTTTCTTTTATTTGTTTTTAATATTGCTTATGGCTTTGGGTATTTTCGGTGAGGGCAAAAAAAAGTTTGATGCGCATACTGCATTGATTGATATTTCAGGGGTCATTCAGGCTGGCGGAGATGTCAATGCCGATGCTGTCATGACCAGCTTGCATGATGCATACGACAACAAAGGCACTAAAGGTATTATTCTACGTATTAACAGCCCAGGCGGCAGCCCCGTGCAGGCGGGTATCATTTTTGATGAAATCAAGCGTCAAAAAAAGCTTCATCCAACGATTCCAGTGTATGCCGTAGTTGAAGATATTTGCGCATCTGGCGGGTATTACATTGCGGCAGCAGCGGATAAAATTTATGTGGATAAAGCCAGTATTGTAGGGTCTATTGGTGTGCTGATGGATGGTTACGGTTTTACTGAAGTGATGAAAAAAGTTGGTGTTGAACGTCGCTTGATGACCGCAGGCGAAAATAAGGCAATGTTAGATCCGTTCTCGCCCATGAACCCTAGGCATCAGCAATTTGCACAAACCATGCTCAATGAAATTCACGAGCAATTTAAAACGGTGGTTAGGCAGGGTAGGGGCGCACGCTTAAAAGAGACCCCTGAAACTTTTAGCGGCTTATTTTGGAGTGGTGAGCAAAGTATTAAAATTGGATTAGCGGATGCCGTTGGCAGTGCTGATTTTGTTGCGCGCGAAGTAATCAAGCAAGAAGATATCGTAGATTTTACCTATCAGGATGATTTTGCCAGCCGCATTGCCAAACGTATTGGCGCCAGTGTGAGTGAAGGTGTGGCTAATGTCATTGCTAAACAATTGGTGAGCGCTGGCGAGGTGAAGTTACGCTAAACTATAGCTAATTCATAAATAGCGTCATACCAGCCTACGCTGGTATCCAGTCAAGGCGGTACTCACGAATGGTTCTTTATTGATAAGTAGCTAGTATTTACTTGGTCTGGATTCCGACCTTTCACGTGTGAATAACTGGCTTTAGCCAGAATATTCCACGGAGATGACCTTTACGGTTACGTCGGAATGATGGCAGTGTGGATTGAAACTCTAATCGATCAAACACTGCTATTATTTAGAAGACTAGCTATAGCAAAGTAGTTCGTGGATAACAGCCGTTTTTAGGATAAAGACATGGTATCTACCCGCTGTTTGAGGTCAAGCGTTTTTCTGACATTTTCAAAACCTCATGGTGACTATGCAGAAGCGGTTTTCATTCGATAAGGCCTGCCACATTAGCTTCCCACGTGGTGATCCAGCCAGAAATCTCACTTGCTGGCATCGGTTTTGCAATAAAATAGCCTTGGGCGATATCGCAGCCCGTACTGCGCAGTAAATCCCAGTCCGCCCGATCTTCTACGCCTTCGGCTACCGTTTCCATGCCGAGATGTTGTGCCAGACTAAGACTGGCGTCATAAATAGCACGTAGCGTAGCATTGTTGGTGGCGCCATGAACAAAGCCGCGATCTATTTTAAGCTGATTAAAGGGGATGTCGCGTAGCTGGGCTAGAGAAGAGTGGCCAGTGCCAAAATCGTCAATCGACAAGTTGAAACGCTTCAGGCGCAAACGGGTGAGAATTTCCAGAGGCGTAGATAACCCTTTCATCAGCCGGCTTTCGGTCACCTCCAGCATGATGTCACTTGGCATAATACCCGCTGCAGTGGCGGCATCCGCCACATAATTCGCAAACCCCAGCGTAGTGAGGTCATCCATGGATATATTGATTGCTACGTGCAGATGCAAGCCGTTAT